>Ga0209795_10001248_pt1 | contig 16210 bp, 21 predicted proteins | sample AgamicOrMarz_FD_187166 | JGI IMG/M metagenome (GOLD analysis project Ga0209795, IMG submission 187166) | Agave microbial communities from Guanajuato, Mexico - Or.Ma.rz (SPAdes) (version 2) | ecosystem: Host-associated > Plants > Phyllosphere > Phylloplane/Leaf | place: Guanajuato, Mexico...
GCCCAACCCTACCTAAAATAATATAGAAAAAAAGCGTGATAGTCAAACGCTTATTTAACTGTGTCTATTTTGTTGGCGTCCTCTTAAATGAGAGGAGTAAAGATGATGTTGAAGTCGGCTAACTATACAGAAATGAAACAGCTGCAGTCGTTTGAAAATGTCGCAGCAATGAACGAAGCTATCCGTGGCTTCTTATATACATACAAACACGAATTAGCACCTTCGGTTATTAACGTTTTAAAGACCATATCCCGTTACGGATGTAAAATCGTTGGCGTAGCGTTCTTAAAAGTAGATACTATCGCCAAGTTAACAGAGAGCAGCAAACGTACTGTTCAGCGTGCATTAAAAACGTTGGAATCTTACGGTGTAATTGAGCGTAAAGCAACGATGAGAGAGAAGGGCGGATCTGGTCATAACGTATACGTAATTCGAGCTGTAGACGGTTGTGTCGCCCCGGATGTCACTGCGGAAATGTCATCCCGTGAAGAAGCGAAAAGTATAGACGTACCAAGTGCTGAGCAGCCGGAATTGAGCTCCGAAACTGTGATTGCTAAAACATCGCCTTCTAAGAGAATAAATAAACGAATTAACGTAAAGGACGTCCAACTCGACGAATCATTTACGCCGTCTAATGTTCCGCAAGAGTTCATTAACGCTACTGCGCCATTTTATCGCTCAGCAGACGTTATTTATCGTTTGTGGAATCGTGTATTAATTGCGTATAAAAAGAGCACGGTAAATATACCGGTAGAGGAGAAAGAAGTATTAAATGACGTGATTCAGGCGTTCAAGGAGTCCGTATTTGCACAAAAAGCGAGCAAGATACGTAACACCTTCGAAGGGTATTTTTATCGCATAGTGGAGGCGAAACTGGCGGTATGGAAGCGCAGGGAGATTCCGTTGTTTGATTGGTTAGCAGACGAATAAAACCCCGCATTAGAGCGAGGCTTTTTTAAACGTGATAACTAATTCTGATTCGTAGTTGTCAGCATCAATTATCTTTTTAAGATGACCTATATTAAGCATAAATCCCGTGGGAGATATATGTCCCTCAAGGGTCTGTAATTTCTCCTTGACTTGATAAGTGAGCATATTAACTATTTGATAAGGAAAACTTTCTGATTGGTTCTCTGTAACTATATAGTGTGAATCTTCTTTAGTCACTAAGACATCATTTACTTTTAAATTACTACGAAAACTTTTATCAGTTACTTTCATAAATTTAACCTCCGGTTGTATTACTTAGAGAAATATCTCTGCCTGTCAGATATTTGCGCCAGTTGCCTGCTAGCTTTCCGGAGTCTACTTTATAAATACTAAACGTGGGGCTGTGTATAGTCAATCAAACTAAAGTATTAAAGTGCGTACGATTTTTCGCTCCTAACAGAACTGCCGTAGCCTACTCTCGCTTAGTCTCAACGTATTAAAACCGCGGTAGCTTCCGCAGTATATCGGCGGTATGTACGTGCAAAAATAGACCACCATAATCGGCGGTCTATTTCGTATATAGATAGGGGGTTTCGACTTAGCGTGGGGTGCTAAAACAATTCGGCTAGTTTTTACATACCCGAATTAGTCGATTATAAACAAGTTTTTCGAAAAAAAAAGAGGCGCCTATAATAGCGCCGACCAACAGTGAAAAGTTTAGAAGTCAATCGTTAATCCGTTTGGGTGGGAATACGTACATTAGACGAATTAATGATTATACTGACATGTACCCGGCAGCATCTTTCGTTAAACTTAACGCCTTATTTCATTGTGAAAAGCTATGCGAAATACCAGCACGGAGGCTCGTATGCGCGTGGCCTAAAAACTTTCTTTGTAACATCGAATCGGAAATGGGGTTATTATGCGCATTATATAGAAGGAACGCGGGTTTATAACGTCCGATTGCTTCCGATAGGCTGATACGTTAAGGTACGATTCACCAGCACGAAGGGTCCGAAGGAGACAGCCGCCAGAAACTCAAGGGGTTTCTATGCACACAACGTCGTAATATACAGCGGTAGTACTCCGATATATGCATACGCCATACAATCGTATACAGTAATTGGTTCCGAGAACATATCTTATGTAAACTAGCGCATTATCAGAACCGTTGATATAAAGGGATTCGTAGCGTTTCGTAAGTGGTTGCGTTGCACACGCGTTTATGCATTCATAAATCCGTTGATATCAAGCGTTTCTTAATAACACGAATAAAACAACGAATGAATAAAAACATGCATAAAACAAGACGTATAAAAAGGCGCGCGATACAACCGGAGAGGGAACGGCGGGCCCCAAAGTGGGTAGATCCATATCTCCTCATCTGCTACCAGCAAAATATAGAAATCAAAAATATCTCCAGGGGTTACCCAAGCCCAATTTATATAGAATGACAGTTACCCCGAAAAAAATTTTGTTACAAAAAATTAATCTCGGGGTGTAGCCATCACATCCAAAAGTAATCATTTGGAACTTCTTTCCCCAACGATTTTAATCCTTTTCGTATTTTAGAAACTGTCGAATATTTAGGACGGTATGTTTTATCGTTACATAGTCGAGAGATAGTCCGCCGGCTTAGATTTGCTTTTTGTTCCAAATCAAACTGTGTAATTCCTTGTTGATCTAACCACTTTCCGAATTGTGTACGTGTCTTTCCTAATCCGAATAGATTAAACATATTATCACCTCGCTAACAGCCTTGACCGAAAAGTTACTTCTTAAACCTTGCGCAAAAAAGTAACATATCGAACAAACAGTACCGAATACCTTTTATTAATCGCAGTAAACGTCGCGAACAATCTACGGTTTCAACAGTCGTGATGCGGTTCTACTATAGAATTGCAAAAAGACATAACGGAAGGCATAACGAAGGGAACCACGGATGTCCTATAACGTCTTTTTATGAGGGACTATTCTTACGAATAAATAACGGAAAGAGTGGTGCTTATGATATTCGAGATAGCGTCGTCGCTTGTAATGGGTGGGGTCGTGGTCGGTAGTTATTATTACGAGAAGGGAGTTGGCGGAAATGACCATCAAAAGATTATCAAAATCGCTCGTAACTGCGGGCTAGTCACAAAGGATAGAAAAGAATTGCGCATCCATCGCCGCATCAATAAAGGATCCTACAACGAATACGTTTATCAAATTCCACTTGGTTTATCCTCTACTGAATTCATCAATAAACTCGATCACTTTCAGGACGGATTGAACATTAAACGAAATGTATTAGATATATCGCTTGCAGATATTAAAAAGCTTGAGTGGAAAAAAGATATCATCAAACAGTTACGTTTCTTATTAGAGAAAAAACGTAAGCTTCGAAAGGAAGTAGAAATTCAATTTGATGGAATGTTAATTTTTCGTGTTCATAACGAGTCGTTAACAACAAATTTTCCGTATGATGAATCATTATTTAATCGCTTGAAGGGCTGGGAGGTACCTGTCGGAATTACAAGGGATGGTGAACTAATCAAACACGATTTCGATAAGGTTGCTCATCTTATAGATGGCGGTGCAACTGATTACGGAAAGTCAAATTGGTTAAAGAGTACGATTACGACGTTAGTTCAACGGAAACCGAACGATGTGAAGTTCACGCTAATTGATCTTAAGGGAGGTTTATCATTTAACCGTTTTAAGGGATTAAGGCAACTTCATTCAATTGCGACAAATCCAACAGATGCTTTAGAAGCGCTACAAAGTGTTCAAGAGAAGATGAACGTAGTAATGAATCAATTATTAGATAACGGATTTGAAGACGTAAAAGAAGCCGGGTATAAAGAACGTCATTTTATTATTGTCGATGAAGCTGCAGATATAGCTGACGATAATGCTTGTCAGGAAATTATCACCGACATTGCTAGACGTGGGCGAGCGGCCGGCTTTCGGTTGATTTATGCGACTCAGTATCCGACAAGTGAAGTCGTAAAATCACAGGTGAAAAGAAACTGTGTAGGGCGGCTGTGTTTCGTTGTAGATTCCGCAACTGCAAGCCGAGTGGTATTAGATCAAGATGGCGCAGAAAGTTTGCCGTTGGTGCAAGGGCGGGCGATTTATAAGACTGTCCGATGTATAGAAGTTCAAACGCCGTATATTAAAAACGATTTTATCGACCGAACTATTGAGCCACATATCAATATTAGACCTCGGAAGGAGAGTATCGATAAAGATGCAAAAAATTGTGCAGCGTCAACAAAGAATCGAAAATATTCTCTTATCATTAAAGAAACTTGATTACCTCACCAGATCGCAATTACAGGTTCTTCATGACCTCGGTAGCGCTAGAAATACGTCTAGGGTATTAAAAGATATGAGCGAATACGTTACACATTTTCGTGAAGGTGAAGCTGTTTATTATCTAACGAAAGAGGGGCGTGATCTAGTCGGGGCTACTAAAATACGAAAGAAAACATCTACTGCTCGTCACTATATCATGCGCAACTCTATTTATATTGCATACGGTAATCCATCTAGTTGGAAAAACGAAGTTAAGCTGGAGGTTCCGAATCAAATTAAAATCATTAGCGACGCATTGTTCATAAGAGATGGCCGTTATCATTTAGTTGAAGTCGATAATATTCAAAAGATGAATACAAATCGAGCGAAAATAACTAAATACCGCAAGTTATTAGAGTATGGAGTGTTTGAGAAACCACCTGTATTCATTTGGATGACAACGACTGAGTATCGACGTAAACAATTAACGAAGCTGTGCGAAGGGTTAGACGCTAAGATTTTTATCGTAAGTGATTTTCACTAATAAAACGGGGGCGATCAGCATGTTCAGACAGCGTAGAATTGAAACGGTAGGGACAATCGGAGAGTTTATGCATCGGGAAACGAAGGCGAAAGCAACGAAAAGTCTTACAACGCAGGCAGCTATAGCAACATTAGCAGCGAGCACATTATCAATAATATCAAAGCCGGTTAGTTATGCGCATGCAGAAACGATTGAGACGGCCGGTCCGGTAAGCGACTATATTAGCGATCAGTTAACCGAAAAAATAATACACGCCTTTGAGCCATTAGTCGGCTTAGTCCAGGGATTATCGTACCCAGTAGCAATGATAATGCTAACAGGTGGCGCGTTACTTATAATGATTGGATCGAAGGATAAAGGGTTATCGCTCATACAACACGCAGGAATCGGTTATATTCTCGTCCAGTTAGCTCCTTTAATGATGTCGTTACTAGTTGAAGTCGGAAAAACTGTTGCGGTTGCATTACCGTTAGCTTTTATATAAATAAAAAAGGCATCTTAAAAGAGGCCTCTAACAATTAATTCCTTCAATTTCTTTTTCTAAAATTGATAAGACTTCCACCACAACATCAGATAAGTCGCCGAGATGGTAATCAACATCCTTCAAAGAGTTATAATAATCTCGCAGACGTTCCTCTGGTGTAGCATCATAGTCAAAACCTAGGACAGTGGCATCTTGAAGGAGTTCATAGTTACCTTCTTTTTCTTTTATAAAACTTACAATAGCCGCATACTGAGGATTTCTTTTGGCTGCGTTACTTAATTCGGGCATATTCCTCGTCCAGCCTTTTCCACGTTTATTTAATGTGTAATTTAAGGCCCTAGCTATATTCACCGGTAATTTTACTTTTCTCATCGCTAACACACTCCTCCAATTAGCTTTCGATAAAGTTTATGTCAGATAGCTTGACTATCATTCGAAATAAAAAAAGGCGCCTGCGAGGGCGCTTATTCGTCGTCTTCAGATATATGATCATAGGTTGTAGCGAAAGCAGTAGCGATTAAACTAACGGTAAGGATTAACGGTAAGAACAATATCGTAATAACATCTGATAACTTTCGCATTAGAGCACCCTCTCCTACGTACTTTGATGCTTATATTTTAATACAAATATGTAGACCATAATGTAGAATGAAGGATAATTTACATAATTTTTACAAAAAATAAAAAACGCTCTCACAGGCTCATACGGCTTGATAGGGCGTCTTTTTAAGTTTAATTATAAAAGATATTCGGTTATTACTTTTCATTTGATGCAGACAATTCTGACGATTCGAGTTTAATTAACTCATCTAAACTCTTAATCTCTAAAGCAGTCGCAATGATTTCTAAGTATTTTCGATTAATAAGATTTGTACTTTTATTTTGATATATGTCAGACACAGTAGCTGCACGTAAGCTTTCGCCAGTTTTCTCTTTAACGATCGCTAACAATTCTTTTTGTGTTTCAATCCCCCGACTTTTCATCGCATTTTCCAGGGTAACGTTAATTCGATACATACAATCACCTCTCTATAAGTATAAACTGAAAAACTTTTTTACGCAAATACGAAAAAGCGTATTGACATTAACCTCCTGCCCGTCTATAATCAAGTTAACGATATACGAAAGAGCGTATATACGTAAAATAAAAAAGGTGGATGATATGAATGAAAAAAGAAAACGTAACTTACAAGTGGACATTTGAAGAAGACGGAGAAGTTGAAGTAGTATATGACAAAGAACAAATTATTAGGCTCAGTAAAGATATAGCAGTTAGAGCTGATACAGACTCAGGTATCACAATTGAAAAAATTGCACAGACTTCGAAAGGTGAAATTGTGTACATCGAAGAGCTGTTCCACTTGTATTTAGACGAAAAAGTATCAGAGACGTTTGATATCGGTGAGATTCCTAATTTATCTGCAGTCGGATTTTTAATGAAATTAGCTAATATGACGGCGCTCGGGCGGGGGATTTAACGATGGACGTTGTAACGCTAAAATATTTGTACCACTTTGACGGAGAGTACGAAATTATTGAGAAACAAGCGCTTGTAATTGTGCCAAACACAGTCGTGACAGCAAATGACGAGGGTTGGCATATTGAAGTAATCGAAAAAAAGGACGCTGATGGAGTCGTTCTGAACTGGCGGACAGTAACGAACATCACCTTCTATCCGAATGAAATCGTGACGAAAACTGATTTCACATCCCTACAGGAACTTTCAGTGGCGGAAATGTTCCGGAGATTTGCGGCAATAAGCATGAAAAAGGCCTAACGCGTGGCTGCGATAGACCTTAGAGGATCCCGTATGGCATCGGATTCCAAATAATATTCGATTTATAACACACCTAAATTATAACATATAAGTGAAGATTTAGGCAACAATTTTAAGCCTGGCGGGCGAGTAATTATATAGATTGAACGGCAGGGCATTCGGGGGCAAACGGATGTCTTTTTTGCGTTGTGTCCACTTTTTGAAACTAAAACGTTCTTTATGAATATAAGAGTGCAACGAATTTTTACAATTGCGAAATTAGCTTCGTATTATCAGTTGTACAAAACGATAAGTCAACGTCTTATAGCTAGTGTGCGCAGTATAAGGTCCGTCGGCATATTTTTTAGTAGGATATCCAATTTGGAGATTTCACGGATATTATCCACTATCGGAACTAGCTGCATTGTATACAGTGTGCGAAACGCTGTTTTTGAGCGTATTATCCATCGAAGGGTAAAACGTCCACTTTTGGGCGCCGGTGCAGATAGTGAATGAGAGGAATTTTCTCTTACAATTCATCGGTTGAAATCGTCTGATACATTATGGGCTTTAAAATTCGCTCGTTGAGGCGGGCTTTAATATAAAAAAATTCGAAAAGGGAGAGATACAAATGAACGATTTTCAAAAGCAGGAGTTAATCGATCGTCACTTTGGTTGGGAACGAGGAGGTTCAATGGTTAAAACGTCGCTAGTTCGTATGTACACGCAGTTACCCGGCTTTAATACAGACGTCGCAGGGCTTTACGCATTCCTACGTTCTTGGAGAAACAGCAAAGAAGATAGTGATATGTACCACGCAGTCTGGCATTCGAAAGACTACTTATACATCCAATCAGGATTAGGTAGAAAGGCATTTGCTAGTCGCTTGGAAGTTTTAGAGAGATATAACTTAGTTACCGTTAAGAAGTCGACTATTATCCCTAATAAGGACGTTATCTACGTTCATGATCCCTTGACGAGAGATGAATTCGCTAAGGCGCACCCGAAGGCAGTTGATGAATTTATTCAAAAGGCGGTAAGTATCGAGGCTCGTAATTTAGAGTATCGCTTATCAGAGCTTCTTAAGATCGAACAAAAGGCGGAAAAGGAGGCAGATTCTTGATGGATTGTACCTTTTGGAAATATCCCTTTCCTTTTTGGTATTTAGTCTTTGCGAAAGGAACGTATAGTAAGCAATACAAAGTAAGCAATACGTAGTAAGCAATGATTCCGCCTACTATCGTAGTCGGTGTCGTCGTTAATTACTTTATATATTAGACGAAGGTATTAAAACCCTTTAAGGGATAACAATGAAAGCCGAATGTCCATTTTGTGCAGTCCATAAACGAGGAGGAACGGGTCATGAAAAAGGGGTTGGATAAATTAGCGAATGAAGTATTTAAAATGGTCGGAAGCAAGTACTCAGCACCGGAAGTGATCTCTAAGATGAGCGGTCAAATCATAGAAAGACATATTGACGGTGTAAAAGTTAAAGAAAAGCGAAAGGCGGCGGATACATTCGCAAAAGCAATCCTAAAGGCGGATGAGAATAAGCAACGGCAGCAAGAAGAGCGATTGGCGAAATTACGTACAAGAGCGGATTGGCAAGCATTAGAAGATGAATATGTCGGTGTGAAGCCAACGGTAACAGAAGATGGGCGTCCAATTTGCGCATGCTGGAAATGTAAACGGCCGGCTAGAAGCCGAAGTAAGTACTGTAGCGAAAACTGCAGAAACGAGCAGAAGATGGCTGTTAAACGTTTAAAGAAGCACGGAACTTATTTGAACGCGGATGAATATAAGAGTTTACGAGCTGAAAACGCAGAAAAGCGAGAAAGAGGGCGTATAGTTTCATATAATGACGAATGTAATTACGCAATACTTAAGAAAAGAGCGAAGAAAAAAGCGCCGGGTAGCGATAAAATTAAAGGTCACAAAACGAATGTTACCTTACCACATACCGATGGAGATAAAGAGAGATTAAGTGGTCCGGTGGACGAATATAAGATTTCACCGTTACTCTATAAATGGTATGAAGCGACGGTTCGCGGTACAAAAAAAGATGTGGAAAACGTCGAAAAAGAGATAGAAACGTGGAATAATTTCACGTATAGAGTGGAGAAAGAAGAAGCAAGATGCGCAGTTGTTTCTTCTAGCGTTAGCCAAATTGGTTAGCGCTTTTTTTATTAAAAATTATTGGAGGAGATTTAACATGACAAAATTTAACGAAATGATGGAAAGTGTAGCTAAACTTCAAGAAATCAAAAGTTCCACAGCAGGACTTGTATCGACGGCTAGAAATTTATTTCGAGAAGAGGCGTCAAAGATCAACCAAGATAGAGACTTATCGCCTACAGGTAGAATGAAAAAACGTGAGGCTCTTCAGAAGCAGTATGGAGAAGCATTTATTAAGAATGCCCGTCAACTACGAGAAGATTACGATAAAGCCGTAGTCAAAGCAAGTGTAGCTGCCGAATTTTTATTAAACGAAGGACCAGCTAAGCCATCACCGACAGCAGTAGCGTCTTTTGAACGTGAGTTTTCCGCACTCAAGACGGAGCTTATGTTAGAAACGCGTCCGGACAACGCAATGAGGAAGTTAGAAGCTTTTGCGGAAGCACAGAACGATGCTTACTTGGCGAAGCAAGTGTTGACCGATTTCCCTTCCGTTGTACAGTCGGTACTAGATATCGCAGGCCCAGAGAAAGCGAAATATAAGCTCGATCTTCAAAATACGTTAAGTTCTGTACGTGATAAATCGATGACGGATGAGCAAAAGAAAGCGCAGGAAATTCACGCTGGAATGGCTAACGAGTTTGGCCGCGATATCTTCCTGCAGAACGGAATCGAATACAACGCAATCCAAGAAGCATTCGGACCTCAGTTTGCCCGGGCTGCAAATAGTCCACAGTATTACGTACTCGAAGAAGAGAAAACAACTCAACAAGGTTAATAATTGAACCGGAATTGAACTGAAAATCGAGTTGAACTAAGGCTGCCCGTCATGGGTGGCTTTTTGTATGGAAAACTTTAACTTATAGTTAACACTCTCTAAACAATGTATTGCTATGTTAAAGATATCATAAAAGCCTTTTGATGAAAGGAGTAATACATTGGAGAACACTTTTGTTAAGGGATTTCTCATAGCGACTTTAATAAGTATTCCTCTGTGGCTTTCTGTTTTTGGGTGGATAAAATTATTAATATAAATCTTAAGTAAGAGCTATCTCTAGTGGTAGCTCTTTTTTATATTTGCGAAAGGGTGAATACGGAATGGCAAATGACAAAGACGTAACATTTAGCGAACTAGAAGGCCGAGATTTTAAAGAAATCAGCGAAATTACAGCGCCAAAGGAGACGGATAGAGATGGCATCGAATAAAACACCGAATTTTGGATTAGATATATGGGCGGAATTAGATTTCTTTAAGCGTGCGGAAATGAACAGTAATTTTACGAAGGTTGACGACAAATTAGGTAACCTATTTCAAAAAACGGATAGTAGAGAAATAAACGTAAAATATCCCCCTTTACCACTTACCGGTTTAAAAGGGATAGGGGATGAAACAGAGATATTGGAAAATATCATTACATTTGCTAAAACTAATGGATATAACAAGGTATATTTGCCGCCTGGAACCTATTCAGTTCGTTATCTAAACTACAGAGATGGCATTTATATTGAGGGATCCGGTTTAAATAAAACTTTTATTAAAGCATTGGTTAGTACAGAACCTATATTTATGAAAAGTATAGATTCTCCTACGCAACAAGTCATTATATCTAACTTTACTATTGACGGTGGCTCTTTAAATGAAGGACAGCATGGTTTGGGTTTAATAGCGTATCCTTTACAAAGCGCTCCCTATCACGGCGGAGTTTGGTATTCAGTGTTTAAAAATTTAAAGATTCATAAATTTAAAGGATCTCAGATTATCATCAAAAAGGGAGCAGAAGAGCTAGCACCGGCCTCTCTACCGAATCAGTTTAATATCTTTGAGAATATCCAAGCTTATCGTGTAGCAGAATCGACTAGCTATTGTTTATATATGGAGAATCAAATCGGTCAGCACACTTTTCGCAACTGTGGGTTTGACTGCCCTACTAATGGAGTAAAAACTGTTGGAACTAACATTTATATCGATGGTGGAAATACAATTGTTTTCGATACAGTTACATCCCAAAATAGTGAAAAGATATACGAGATTAAAAACAATAAAAACACTACTATCCGTAACTGTTGGATTGAAAATGCTAAATACGCTATTACGACTTATAAAACCACAAATCTTATAATTGAGTCTGTAAACTTCGCCAATGCTTGTTCAGACGGAGCAAGTGGTGGATACGGTGTTAAAAGTACTGACACCACAGATAGCATTATTATAAATAGTTGTAGTTTTAATGGGGCTGTTGATACTTCAATTTGGGGAAATGGGCAGAGCTTTGACATTAAAGCATGGAATAATAAAGGTACTGTAAAAGTAAAAGGTATGACTAGGCAAATATCAGCAACGGAAGGCGTTAATATAGCAAATAGTAAATTCACTTATTTATCAAATCAAACTGCAACAATCAGTAATATAAACCACTCCTCGAGTCCTGGGGAGATACTAATTGTTAAGTTCCATGGATCCGGTACTACTACCTTAACCAATACGGGCAATATAAAATTTCCAAACGGTTTGACGTCTATTGTCTTTAGAAGTGGTGATACAGCTGTATTTACTCCTACTGACTTAGAGAATGGACTAATGTATATTAGTTCAAACAAATTTAGTTCTATTTAACATTAAAACGCCTCGCACATTGCTGCCTGGCGTTATTTCCAATGGAGGAGATTACGATGAATGAAGTTTTAAAGCTCGCTCAAAATCGCTGCGCCAACTTCACTGAAGACCGATGCCTAGTAACTGATCGCACATGTTTATACGGAAGTCAAAACGCTGACATACGCAGGTGCAGCTGGTTTGAGACTAGTGTTTTGCCCGCAGAGCCGGCGATTGAGGCGAAATATTATTCAGCACGCGGCCAAGTCGATAACAAACCTCGTTGTGAGCATTGCGGGGACCCATTTGAGCGCAAGTCTAATCGGCAGAAATTCTGCGTTGAATGCGCCGTTGAGATTCGTAAGCAGAAGCAGCGAAAATACAACCGAGAATACAGAACAAAACGAGCACTTTGACGTTTTATAGCGTGTTTTAAGCGTCATATTAGGCGATTCTAGGCGTTACGAATCTCTCCGAAGGTCTTTACATTCGAATGCTCAAAATCGCTTTCTAAATGCTTGCAAGAAGTTGAATATTTTTATTCGTGGACTAAATAACTCTTTCGATTTCACTAATAATCGAAGTAGCTTCTTTTTGTATATTAGACAAAGTTGGAACGACAGATTTATTTAAATCTTTAAAAAGGAAATCAACTTCAACTTCTGCACTTAAATGCTTAATATAAGGGTGTTTTTTAGAACCGGATAAATCAACAGGAGTATCATTAACAGCGACTGGTACCGTATCGCCATGTGTAAGAATGCTTAATCCAGAGATACTTCCTCCTCTAGCAAACTGTAAAGAATCAATATGTGTATTCTGTTGGCGTATTTGCTTTGTTAAATACTTATGCTTGTTGGTATTAACTAGTTTTTTTAAGTCTGTGTACCAAGAAGAATCGTTTGTAAAAGGTTGTAAGTCTCTGAAAATTTTAATGATATTTGTATTTTGGCTTTCTAATTGCGGGAAAACATTCTTCATATATTCATTGAATCTTTTAGGGGAGTATTTATTAGGAAAGGCAACTTGTCTTTCATGGTCTTCTATATTAGCAGTAACGTATGGAATACAATAATTATTAAAGACTAGATAAGCTGAGTAATCTAATGCTGAATTAACATTCTCTAAAAAATGTTTAATTTTTACAAGGAGTACTATAGAGGCTTCTTTTTGATCTACAGACCTTTGATAAAACTCGTCAATTGTCCCTAATATTTCCTTTGAACTTTCAAGTAAGAATTTAGACTCATACAATGACATTTTTCACAACCCCTTTTCATTTTATATAGTTATTATATCTTAATGAAGGAGGTAATTCTATGAATTTTAGGATTATTTGCCCAGAATGCAAGTCTGATAAGGTTGAAGTTTTTTCCACCGTAGATATGGAAGTGGTTTTCATATGTCAAGATTGCGGACACAGAGAGATTACTGATGATGAATGAAAATATATACCCTAATTGAGACTAGTGAAGCTATCTATAGGATAGCTTTTTTATTTTAAGGAGGAATTACAATGAAATATTTAAACGAAAATCAATACAAAGCTATCGGACTATTACTCCAAGGAAAGAAGAACGTAGAAATTGCGGAGGAGTTAGGTATCCATAGGAACACAGTCACCAACTGGACGAAAGAGGACCTTTTCCAAAGCGAATTGCGCAAGGCAGCAACCCGTCACAGTCAACATCGTTTGGGAGAATTGGTGGAGCGTATGTATTCGACGGCTATAAATGACGGCTCAGCAGCGATGGCAAAGCTCTTACTTCAGATGCAGGGCATGTTAACCGATAAGCATATCGTTGAACGAGAGATTCCAAGCGTCAGTAGTAGCGTTAACTACGATTCTATTGACGATGAGATTGCTGCGTTTGCTAAGCGATTAGAAGATGAAACAGATATTGAACATTAACGGGCTGCCATTCGGCGGCTCTTTTTATTTTATTTGGAGGTGGAACGATGGAAAAATTAATGGAATTTGATAATGCGGTTGAAGCGTTGGGAGATTCTATGCTAACGAACATGCCAGAACAACGCATTAAAGACGTTCAGCAGTTCCGTGAGTATTTCGAACAACAAACGGATGCTAAACTGCGCAAGTTGGGATTACGTCTTATAGACGAGTGTACCAGCTTCGCATATATGTTCCGCATGGGTGTTGCGTATGAGAAGGTAGCCGAAAAATCATTGGAAATAGGACATTTACGAGAAGAGGTGGTAAAACGTGGCTTACGAACTTACGGCGGTACTCAGCTTAAAGGATGAACTATCTAAAAAGATGAAATCAGCGATAAAGTCTATTGGTGCTGCGCAAAAGGCGACTGATACGTACCGAGACGCTAACGGTCGTTTGCGTGATTCAATGGGACGTTTCGCTAGAGCAAACCACAGTGCTTCTAGTAGCTTATCCGGATTCAACAGTCACGCAGGTTCTGCGATTAAAACTGTCGGTGCTCTATCAGCAGGCGTTCTCACAGCCGCAGGGGCTTATAAAACGCTTCAGGCAACCGTTGGAGAAGCGATGAAAATGGAGCAATCGCAGGTTGTCATTGGTGCCATGTTCGACGATAAGAAGCTATCGAAGCAATACCAAGATATGATGAATAAATTCGCTATCAAATCGCCCGTTTTAAATACACAGGACATGTACGATAACTCTAAATCTTTTATATCTCAATCAAAAGATATTAAGCAATTAGAGAAAATGTGGAATTTGACAGAACGCTTAGTGGCGGTCGACTCTAAACAAGGCGTAGAGGGCGCAGTACTGGCGATGAAGGAGTTAATGAGTGGCGATTCTCAATCAATGGTAGAACGCTTCGAGATGCCTAGGAAAGCGTTAAACGACATCAAAAACTTACCGTTAAACGAACAGTTAGCTGCACTCGATAAGCTTTATAACAAAATGGGTATGACGAATAAGCTTGTAACCAGCATGGGCAGCACCTCACTCGGCTATATCAACCAAATTAAAGAAGCTCTCGCAGGAAAGTTCCGTTCAGTAGGATTTGAAGCGTTGAAGTCCCTTAAACCTATTATCGTCGATATCAAAAACGCAGTCAGTGATGGAGCTCTGAACGGTTTCTTTAATTCGATGGGCCGTGCTTTCGCTTTCTTAGGATCCGAGGCGTCTAAATTCGCTAATTACATCAAAACGAACTGGCCGACTATTAAGGCGAATTTCCAATCGACACAATCGCTACTACAGCCGGTCGGTGATGCGCTGAAATGGATGTATGACAAGGCGAAAATTGCCGGCGATTATATCATTCAGAACTGGCCAGCCGTACAGACCACGGTCCTTTCACTCGCAGCAGGGTTTGCGACGTTAAAGGCGGGGCTAGCGATTGCAGGCGCAGTCAATACGCTTACTAAGGCGTGGGCGTTATATCGTGCAGGGGCAACCGCAGCAGCAATCGCTCAGTTAGGACTTAATGCGGCGATGTTAATGAGTCCGACTACGTGGCTTATTGCAGGTATCGCGGCACTAGTCGCGGCTGGAGTGGCCTTATATCTGAATTGGGATAAGGTGAAAGCTAAAGCGCAGCAGTTATGGTCTAAATTCGGAAGTCTTATTACGAAAATACTAGCATTCTCAGGACCTATAGGAGCACTTATCGCAGGTGGTATTAAGCTTTGCCAAAACTGGGATAAAATCAAGGCGAAAGCAGCGGCAGTATTTGGAGCAGTTGGCGACTGGATTGACGGAGTTAAGGCAAAATTCAACGGATTCGTCAGCGCAGTAAAAAGCTTCAAGATGCCGAGTTTTAAAATGCCGAGTATAGGCGACGCAAAAGCCGGAATGGGTCCGTCTAAATCATCATCAAAGAAAAAGCACTATCATGGCTTATCTCGTGTCCCTTACAATGGTTATAACGCGATTCTCCATAAAAACGAGCGTGTACTTACAGCGAAAGAGAACCGCCAGTACGCAAAAGGTAACGGTGGAATCAGTATCGCTAAGCTTGCGGATAGCATCGTTGTCCGTGAAGAGGCTGATATCGATAAGTTTGCGGCGTCATTAGCTCGTAAAATTTACCTTGCCGGAGAGGCTGGCGCATAAAAATAACGGAGTGGCCTCTTTGGCTTGCTCCGTTCTACATATATAATAGGAAGAAACTCGCCTAAAATACCGTATGTACCCACCGTACAACCAGCGTAAACATACTTCGACAACTTTTTTCGAAAAAAGTGTTGACTCCGTAGACATATCGTACTATAATTACATTATCGCTTTTGAACGTGATCGTACGTAGCAATACGGAACAAACGTAGTAGAAAGCTCGATACTATGCCGATGTGGCGGAATTGGCAGACGCGCACGACTCAAAATCGTGTTCCTTCGGGAGTGTCGGTTCGACCCCGACCATCGGTACTTTAGCTTTACTTGACAGGATGATTCCTGTTTTTATTTTTACTTATCGGTCGACAAATTTTGATAATATTTGC
>Ga0209795_10001262_pt1 | contig 16118 bp, 16 predicted proteins | sample AgamicOrMarz_FD_187166 | JGI IMG/M metagenome (GOLD analysis project Ga0209795, IMG submission 187166) | Agave microbial communities from Guanajuato, Mexico - Or.Ma.rz (SPAdes) (version 2) | ecosystem: Host-associated > Plants > Phyllosphere > Phylloplane/Leaf | place: Guanajuato, Mexico...
TGTGGGCCGGTCTACCAACCTTCGTATGGCCACCACCCTTCGTTTGGTAGCGAGAGTGATGGCTCCCTTGGTCACATATGGAGCTTCACCATGTTCAAAGTCACGCCAAACCCGCCACAGTCAGACGAAACCTCCCCCTACGAATCCCTCGACTCAAAAAAACTCCACGAAGCCGCCGACCGCGCCCTCGACCACTACCTCAAACCCACCGACACCCTCAAAACCACGCCCTACCAGACCAGCAGCATGTTCCTCGCCAACCCGAAAATCGCCACCGAAGAACTGCTGGTCAACGCCAGCGAATCACTGGGCTCGGCCTCGGTGATGTTGAGTGATGTGATCGGGATGGTTGAAGGATCTGCTCGCAAGACACTGCAAGGTATCGCGCAAGTGGTGATGCTCGGCGAGCTGGCGGTTAATCAGGCGTTGGATAACGTCGTGCCGGTCGAGTAATTCTGCGGATGCAGGCGTTCGCTAATGCCTCGCCCTCATCGCTCGCGCCTCGATAGCCCAGCCTTGCGCTGGGCTTTTTGCGCGTCAGTGGCAGTGGTAGTCGTTGGTTTTATGGTTGCGATGGCAACCCTTTGCATCAGTGCCACCGCTGTGCGCAAAGGGTCTTATGCGCTCAGGCCAATCCAGCCATGGAAGCCGACATACAGGCCAACGCCAATGATCAGCACGCTGGACAGGTAAGGAGCGCGGCGCGCCACGGTTCCCAGCCACGGCCAGCGATTGGAAGCCTGTCTGGCACCGATGGCCGCAGCGGCACCGACAGTGACCAGAGTCAGCGCCAGGCCGATGCTGAAACACAGAACGAGCATGCCGCCGAGCGCGACTTCTTTGACTTGCAGGCACAGCAACAGGACAGTGATGGCAGCCGGACAAGGAATCAGGCCGCCAGTCAGCCCGAACATGACGATCTGACCCGTGGTCACTTCGCGGTTGGTGAAGCGTTTACGGATGTCGTTGGCATGAGCACGTTCGTGCGCATCCTGATAGCCATCAATCGACAGCTCCAGGCCTTCCAATTCGGAATGCGCATGCCCATGACCATGCTCCTGGAACGTCAGATCGTAATCATGCGAATGCCCAGCATGCCCAAGGCTCAAGCGAGCGCTGAATTCATGCGGCTCCGGAATATCGGCCGTCGATTGCAAAAACCCTTCATGCTCGACGAAAGCGAACGATTGGCTGCTGCCGTCCGGACGCGTCGTGGTCAAGCGAACATCCGAGGCTGCCCAGGCGTGTCCGCTCAAGGTCTTCAGGCGCCAGTGCGGTGGCATGCCTTCCTCGAAGATCGACAGTTCAACACGGCCATGGCCGGTATCTATTCGGTGCGTTTCATCATGATGACCATGGTCGTGTTCGCCGTGATGGTGATCATCGCTTTGCTCGAACTTGAACATCTGCTCACCGCGCCAGGTACGCCACAGCATCCACAGGGCAATCGCGATGATCAGTGCAGAGGAAGCAAGCTGGAAATACGGCTCAGTGGTTTCAGCGTCCAGACCTTTGCCCAGGTACATGCCGCCGATGGCGACCAGCCACACCACGGCGGTGTGCGAAAGCGTTGCGGCCAACCCCAACAAAACAGCCTGTTTGACCGAGCCACGGATGGCCACGATGAAGGCTGCCATCATGGTTTTCGAATGACCTGGCTCCAGGCCATGCAAGGCGCCGAGCAGAATCGCGCTCGGGAAATACAGCCAGGCGTGAGCCCCGCCTTGCTGCAACAGTTCAGCGAAATCGGGCATGTCAGACCTAAAGGTACTTGGTGATTTGTTTGAAGGCTTCCAGCGGTGCGCGCTCGCCATTGCCTAGCGCCGAAACGGTATCTTCGAGGCAGTGGTCGATGTGATCCTGGATGAGCGTGCGTTTGGCCTGGCAAATCGCTTTCTCAACCGCATGAAGCTGCTGGGCGATATCCACGCACTGACGCCCTTCTTCGATCATGGTGATGATGCCGCGCAAATGCCCGTCCGCCCGTTTGAGGCGTTTGATGATCGCCTCATGACTTTGGTGGGTGTGGGGATGGCTGTGGTCGTGTTCGTGTTCACTCATGAGTTGAGTCTCAGGGCTCGATGAATTACGCTGGCATCGTATCCCCCCAGGGGGGATTAGGCAAATCGCTTGAACGCCCGGTCAACGAGTTGAAACCTTTAACGCCATGTACAGCAAAATACTGACAACGACGCTAGTAATCGCGCTTGCTCCTGCCATGTTCATGGCCTGGGCCGGGCATACCTATTCGTTGTCAGTCACCTCGGGGCAGCCAGCCTGGGAGATCGCTCAGGACGTCCATCATGCTCACGGCGAAGAGTCGTCATCCAGCCACGACCGGCGATTACCTGAGCGTCAAATAGTAGTCCTGAACATATGGAGAACGAGGCCGCAAATGCGGCCTCGTTTTTTCTGCGCGAAGAAAAGTGCTGGATTCAAATTCCACAAATGTCCGTGCGCAGCCGCCAGGCGTCTTTCGCCGGCGGCATACCGAACAAGCGGGCGTAGTCCCGACTGAACTGCGAGGGACTTTCGTAACCGACTGCATATCCCGCCTCTGCGGCATCGACCGCTTCGGTGACCATCAGCCGGCGTGCTTCCTGTAGCCGCAACTGGTTGCGAAACTCCAGCGGGCTCATCGAGGTGATCGCCTTGAAATGCGTGTGAAATGAAGAACGACTCATGCCGGCGATTTCGACGAGTTTATCTATCCGACACGCTTCGTTGTAGTGGCTGCGCAGCCAGGCAATGGCCTTGGCGATCTGGTTCAAGCGGCTGTCTGCTTGTGCCATCTGCCTGATGATGCTGTTGCCGTTTTCGGTTAGAAGGCGATAAAGCATTTCGCGAATCACCAGCGGAGCGAGCGCTTCGATATCCCGTGGCCTGTCGAGCAACCCGGCCAGCCGAACCGCAGCATCCAGCAGTTCTGGAGTCGTATCGTTGAGCGTAATGCCTGCCGGCGGTGCACTGACGCTCTCTTCTCTTAGCGGATGGCGCAACGCAAGTTCACTCAACACAGTGGTATCGAGATCCAGCGCCAGGCACAGATAGGGAACAGCCTGACTCGCCTCGATGACCGAGCCCATCACCGGAAGGTCTACCGATGCAATCAGGTACTTGGCCGGATCGTAAACATAGACGGTAGTACCCAGCATCGCTTGTTTACGTCCCTGAGCGACAAGGCAGAGTGTTGGCTCGTACACCACCGGCATAGGCATCGTAGGCGTAGCCGAACGAATCAGGCTGACACCCGGAATCGCGGTGCTGTGAATGCCGTCATCCCGGACGTGACGACCAATGATATCGACAAGCTTTGAAAGGGAATTCAAACACAGCTCCATAACGTGGGGATGCGGCGGTTAAACATCTGGCCTATCGGATGATCAAGCAAGAAATCAGGACGATCCTGCAACAGCCCTCCTCCGCTCGTAAGTCACACTTCAGATGAAGCCCAGAGAAACTGCCGTCCACTCCAGGTCCCGCGCCGATTCTTTGCCAATGCCCCATATAGAACAACGGCGTCCTGAAACGCAACTAGCGGCTTACAGATAACAACAACGGCCCATCCAACTCGGGACAGATTAAGGAGCACAGGAAATGACGTTTGTTCAACGCCTCTCTACAGCGCTAGCACTAGTCTTCACCACACTCATTGCAGGGCCGGCGCCCGCCGTGGCCAGCGAACCGACTACGGAACGCAATCGCCAATTCGTTGCGCAAGCGTTCAACCAGTGGGCTCAAGGCGGCCGGACGTTCTTCACAGATGTGCTGGCTCCCGATGTGATCTGGACAATCAAGGGGACGAGCCCTTCGGCGGGTACTTATCGGGGCCGAGATGACTTCCTGAAACGCGCAGTCCAACCCTTCGCAAAACGGCTCGCCTCGCCCGTTCGCCCGACGGTGACGGATATCTGGGCTGAAGGCGATGACGTCGTTGTGCACTGGGACGCCACCGCCACCGCAACCGATGGCGCGCCTTATCGCAACAGCTACGTATGGATCATGCGCATGCGAAATCTGCAGGCAGTTGAAGTCATTGCCTTTCTCGATTTGGTGCCTTACGACGACGTTATCAGGCGAATTCCGCTTGAAGCGGGCGATGTTGAATAGATAAGCCCGCCAGGATCGACTGGAGGATCTGCTCGCGAGACGCTGCGAGATACTACGTAGGTGGGCATGTCTTCGAATGTCGGCTTTCGGCCAAAAGCGGCCCTTGGACAACCTGATGGCGAAACAGTAGCTTATGCAGCGAGACTGACAAGAAACACTCGGCAGCGGGACTTACTTCCCATACCGTGTTTCACTTGAAGGATGTTAAGAAATGGGACCGAAAACCGAAGAACTGATCTGCGTTCTTGATCAGCTTGCAGCAATGCTTGAGAGCGATGGAGATACTCACTGGAGCCTGTGGATGCGTAAGGCAAGAGCACGCTTAATGGAGTCTGATTACTCCGGAATTGAGTACCTACAGTCAGCCTATGGCGGAATGGGCTCATTCAATGATCTCATTCTTGGTCAAAGCCATGACAATGGCGTTCTTTGCTGGAAGCCGGGCCATGTTGAGCTAAACGAAAGGTTCGACGGATTACGCAATGAAGCCGCGAAGCTCTCCGATTTCATAAAGCGAAATATATAGAGGGGCGCGGTTATCAAACTACGTTATTCAAAGGGGTCAGGCCGGCCACCGGCGCATGTCACTTTGATCAGCTCCGTAGACTCAGTATCGGGCAATCTGGTGTTTGCCTACACGGAAGTCGGGGAGCACAGAGTGCATTACACATCACATGCCGAGCTGTTGTGCATGCTCAACATCCTTTTGCGTCAGCGCGTGCCCTTTGCTGTCGGAGGCATGCTCCCGGGACCTGCCGACGAAGTCGAGATGTTAATAGCGAACGAAGTACTTGAAGGCCCCTACATAGAACTGTCCTGGTCCGGCCTCCAGCAATGGACTCTGCGCGAAATCGACTCCACCACTGCTGAATGGCAGCCAGTGCCTGATGCTCAAAGTATGGCGAATGTGTCATTCGATCCGAAGTCCCTGGAACGCTCTGGCTGAATTGGCTAAGAAATTAATACAAGATCGGGCAGTTCTTCGCTACTGGCCGCAATCGCCTGCGGTCGCGACAGACAGCATTGGGTCGATGTCTGCCCTTCGCGACGGGCAGACATCGGCCAAAAGGAGTCAGTCAGATGCGTCTAGGAAATTAGGGGCGTTTCACCTAGCCACCGGAGACCAAATGCCAGTTGGCTAGGGATGAAGGATCATAAATGGCGCTATGTTGGCTCAATATCGTCAATTAGCCCTACAGGTAAGCCATTTTCTCCAGTAGAGCTGTAATGAGCCACGATGTACGTTTTATATCTGTTAACAAAGGTATCAGGCACATCGTTATCAACCAGTATAATTTGGCACGGTACTTCTTTCGCTTCAGCTCGATTGGCGACTGACAAAAGGTATTCGTACATATTCTGATACTTTAGCGGATCAGAAATTCCTTCGCGTGCATCATCAGCAGCATCTGTTTGATCTTGGTACTTCTGCTTGGTTGTTTTCCCCAAATACTTGCCAACGGTATCTATCATTAGAAGTCGAGGGTGGTTTACTTCCGAATCTATCGCAGATTCAAGAATGCTAATTAGTAAGCCTACAGAAGCAATGGTCCTAAGACCTCCAGAAGTGATGTTGAGATATTCTCTATCCCTGATTACCGGTGCAAAGCTTCTGGCACTCACGCTGATGCCTTCCTGTCTTTTTATATTAACTTTTTTCAGGTAGCTTTTGAGGTAATCAGACAGCTCCGAAAGTATCTCTGCAACGCTCGGCGCGCTCTGCTTCAGCTCTGCCAGTCTCTCATCTAGCTGCCTAATGACGAGCAATACGTTTTCATATGCGTCGTGAATTTTTCGCTGCTGGTTGCGAACCTTAATACTATTTACTAGATGATTCCGAGACTCTTGCCGGGATGCCAGCTCTCTAACCAAAGAGTCTCGCTGAGTGAGATACGGTGTGACCATCGCCTCATTTTCAGTGTCGAGCATCTCTCTTGCTTTAATAATGTCTGAACTAATTGCAGTATAGTCTTTGGATAGTTCTCGAGACTTGAAGGAAAGCTCATCTATAAGGATCTGTATGCTCTTCTTCTTTTTCTGGATTGAACTTAGCTCGGCAGATAAAGAGCTTGCCTCATAGGTTTGGAACGCCTCATCATTGGAAGCAACATTAATAGGTGTGTCGCAAATAGGACACGGATTGGCCGAATGGTTCACTTCGCCTATTCTTGACTGGGCATGCAAGATTCCATTAATCTTAGCAATATCATTTTCGTAGTCATTTTTTAGGCGAGAATAGCTTTCTATTTGCGCTCTTGTTTTGCTTATCGATAAGGCAGTGGATTTTTCATTTAACGACAGCTCGTTGAATATTGCCTTTAGTTCTGAATGATTTGATGAGTTGGCTACCATCGTGCGGTTAAGTCGTTCCAATTCGACCTGGAGATCTGCTATAACCTTGTCAATCTCATCGATAGCGTCGTCAATTGAGGTTCTGCTGTCGTAATCGGTTTCGCGAAGAAACTCCGAGACCGAATTGTATTTACTTAGAATAGCCTTGCTTTCTTTGGTGCGCGAAGCGATCTCAACTTCAAGTTCAGCTATGCTCGAGTCCAATACGTTGAACATGTACTTTAGGACTTCGCGATTGCGTGTAGCAAATACTGGATTATTTAATTCCAGAAAGCTTTTGCTGCCCACGTCGTCCTGATTTACATATACATATTTAAAAATATTCCTAAAGCTTAATCGCTTTACATCAGAGTCAGCCTTTGAGGGGGAAACTTTTATTTTTACTTTTGGGAAACCCAGGCTATCCAGCAAGAAATCTGAGAAGAACCCATCTGGCGCGTGGGGATCAGTAAATACAGGGGAATATTTCTTTGGAAAGAACTGCGAACATTTATCGACTTCGCACGGATAGACTTCGACATACTCTTTAGGTCTGTATATGTCGCGTTTAATGGTCATCTTTACGCCGTTGATTTCAAGCTCAAGCGCTGCATATTCAACCGAAGATTTAACCTCATCAGCTAGTTCGATATTACTAGCGCCGAGCAAATAGTTTATAAACTCAAGGACACTAGACTTGCCTGTGTCTGAATCTCCATAAATTATATTGATGCCCGGATAAAATGGAATTGTGTAATTCTTACGGTAACCAATAAGGTTAAGACTGGCAATGCTTATATTAGGCTTCAATTTCAAATCCCTTTGAAAATACTATTTAAATAAGAGTTCAGCTTGTTGACAGACTGAGTCTGTAAAGAGGTTAAGCCTTCAGCAACATCCAGAGTGGCCTTAAAGTAGCTTTTGTCATACTCGTTATCTTTGGATCTGCTAGGGGGCTCCCCTGTACCACCTGAGTTAAAATCGATCAGCTCCTCAGCAAACCTGATGCCGACTGGGCTGAGATAGTACTTAAGTGATTTGGGATCTGTGAAATTATCGCATTCAAGCATGCCGCGAGCAGCCATATGCTTAAGCAAAAACTTCAGCTTTGACCGGTCAAACAAAACATCCACATTGCTAGAAAGGCTTTCTATCGTGAATACATACTGAGATTTTATTGGCGATAATTTCTTTCCGGCCAACACTAGCATCGGATTTATTTTGGATGGGTTTTTCACCAAGTACAAAAAAATCTGTAACTTGTCGAATTCGAGCACTGCATTACCTTTAACTGAAAAGCTCAGCTTATAAAGAATCAGTGCAACAATTGAAAGGTTAAGGGGGAAGTCATCATCAATTAACAGGTACGGAAGATTATGACTCATGACTCACCGTCCCCTTTTGTCGCCAGGTCTGAAAGTTTCGTGTTGCAAGACCATACTACTGAAGTATCCGCAGAGTTAGCTAATTGATGAATCATGCCTTTTTTGTGAATCCCATCCAGTTCGGCGAGAATGGTTTTAAGATACCCGTTGTCTTCTGACATGATTCGAGCGTGCACGCGCTGCACAAATTGATCAGGCGTAGTTTTATTTGCAATGTGATGCTCGAACTCTTGCTTGTATACCTCTTTTACTTTGCCATAAAGCTCACTCAGCAGCTTTTTGTGACGGTCACTTGTGAAGACCTTTCGGGCCTCTTCGGCGTTAAAAAAGTAACCCTTAGCGTTTCCAGTTATGGCTTCATGAACATCTGCGATCACCAATTTAAGTACGAAAAGATGATCATCGTATTGTCGGTTATCCTGGAATTCTTTAATTACCAAAGGTGGTTTGCATATGGACTCAAATTCCAGAATATATTTCACCACAGCTTTGTACACGGTTTCGTCGCAACTCTTGGGCTTACAAATTCCGATATGATCTTCGTCGACTGCGGTAGAGTCTTTCTTTAAAGCCTCAATTGCCAATGCGCTCTTTTTGTCGACAAAAATATCGTGCGCTCCATATATGTATTTTGTTGGCGGAGGTGGTGTTGCAGAATTTACCCAGGCGCTGCTTAGGTCATATACAGCATCACTCAACACGCTTAAGTCGGCGAGTTGTACGTTAGATGATAAAAATGACCCGATATTCGCGATTTTTGCACCTGTATGCGGTACTGCCAAGGAGACAAACCCTTTTACAGGTGTAGTCTGGTTTTCTTCGAGGTGACCTAGGATGCATGCCTTGGCGACTAGCCCTCCCATGCTATGTGCGACAATCATTACTTGTTCATAACTATCTAGGTTTACTTCAAACTCAGTGCGTAATAATTCTGCAATTTCAGAGATGGGTAGGTTTTTTCTCACACTCTTTCGAGATTTAAATAATCTTTGAAAAATGCTCTTGTTTGCACCGTAAGTTGTCGTGAAGGTAGTAAAATAGTTGAAGCAACCAATGTCAAAATGATCTGAAATGTTGCGGTCGGCAGCCAGCAAGCTCGGAAAAGAAGTTTTTTCGTCGTAGGACCAGGTTTCTTGGCCGCCTTTCAATCCGTGTACAAAAATCACGGCGTTAGCGTTATTGTCTCTTTTGGTCCAAGTGATCATGCTCATCGAATGTCCCTTTCTCGCGGTATTTTTACCGCCTGTACTCTCAAATTCGGATCGGCCACGGGTGTGGTTCACTGTCCCTAAGGCATTTAGTTCCGCAGATGACGGCGTTCACACATCACCTAGACGTGTCAAGCATAAGCCTAATGTGCGTCAAAGCGCCATCAGTGCAGCTGCACTGATCCGGAATCTTTCTCAGGGGGCGTAGGATCAGATCCGTGCGGACAACTTACGTAGTGGCCAACTGGTTCCGGGCACTGATCCGATATCGCCAAGGCCCCCCTTGGTCGAACGCCTCCTAATGGCCGACTGCTGCCGCAACTGCCCGCCAGCAAAAGAGCAGCGGCCGATTGTCACCTCTCCCCTCAGACACGGTATTTTTCAAGGCGTCGCTGGAGAATACCTTCTCCAGTGTCCGGATCTCAGTGGCGACCAAGTCTCTCATTTTGTCAGTAGAACAGGACCTAGTTTAAGAATTCTGCCTTACAGATTCGCAGTTAAATTGCTCTATGCGGAAAAGTGCACTACAAAGGAAGGAGAAGTATCCGAGGATGATCATGCGACCGGGGTGGCTCTGAAATTGATTATTCTCGAATATAAAACAATATAAGAGTCATAGGAATGGATTACAGCTACGATGGGCTGCATGCAGCAATTCGCGATCATGGCTATGTTTCTTTAAACGCTAGACCTTCCATATCAGTTTCACAGGCTATGCAGGAACTCGCCTTGTATATGGGAGGTGCGGTTGTAGCCGGGCGAGGTAGAAGGGTTTTAGAAACTTTGAAGACGCTGAGAGCGGATGAGGCTCCTTTAAACTCGTTAAGTCGTTTTTCTGGAGCAGGTGCTCAGCCTTGGCATATTGACGGATCACATCTGCCGATACCACCACGGTATTTGATTTTAGGCTGTCACTCGATTAACGGAGGCGGAGCGCCCCCAACGCAGCTATTGAGAGTCAAAGATGCAGGGTTTCCACTCCTTGCAAGTCGGCGCGAAAATTTCACAGTAAAGAATGGACGTTCAAGCTTTTATTCCACGATAGCCAGTACGGATCGAGCGTGGATCCGTTTCGATCCGGCTTGTATGACCGCACACACAGAACATGGGCGTACTATATTGGAGGCATTAGAGTCACCTCAAGTTCAACCGTGTTTGACTCTAGAGTGGACAGCCGGTGTAATTCTAGTAGTTGACAACTGGACTGTACTTCACCGCAGGGGTAATGCCTCTGGCATCGGTCATCGCACCCTTTTACGCATCTCACTGAAGGATTGGATATGAATACAACTAGACGTGGAGCGACACGAACGATTCCGCCCGCACTTTCAGATGATGCGCTGTATGGCAAAGCAGCGCTCTACGCCAGGCGTGCGCTTGAGGCTAAGGAAGTTGACGCGGAGGATGCCTACCAACTCTGGGCAACTTTGGCACTTGAATTGCTTGGTAAGTTCGCACTGGCAAGGGTTCATCCAAGTCTGGTCGTAGACCCGAAAAATTCTAATAGCATGCTGGAAGCGTGCGGTATATCTACCGCTACGGCTGTTCGAACCATTGATGCCAATGAGGTGTTCCTGCGCCTTAAACATGTCGTTCCGGGATTCAACTCTTTAGCTTATAACTCATGCAAAGATTTGGCCGATCGCCGCAATGCCGAGCTTCATTCAGGGCACGCTGCATATATCGGGATCAGTTTGGAAGTGTGGGAGGGGAAGCTGTGGCACGCAGTGCGGTTAATTTTGCAGGCAGCTAACAAAGATCTTGAAGACTTTATTGGCGGTGCGGCTGCAGAGAAGGAAGAACTCATTAACCATCTGTCTCATCTCAAGTGTCAGTCTGCATTGCAAAAAATTGAGCATGCGCGAGACAACTTTAGCAAAGACGCCGATGGCAAAAAACGGGCTCCAAAAACATTGGAAGATCAAAGATCTCAATCCGGGGAGCGCTCTTGGTGGCATCTTTATCGCCTAACAAGTGGAAGGTACGCTCGGTATTGGACTCGCCAATGTCCCGCTTGCCAATGCACTGCAGTGTTGGGCGGGGACAAAGACTATGAAGAGCTGACGGATGATCAGGAGGAAGTGAGTCCTGGTTATGAAGAAGTTGAGACAACTTATTCTCCAGTTGAATTCATTTGTGATCAATGCAATTTGCACCTTGTGGGCACTGATGAGCTTTCAGCTGCCGGTTTGAGTGAGGAAATTGTTGAAGTGGACGAGCGTGAGATTAGTTACGAACCGGACTATGGAAACGACTGACGCTTACCTCCCTCGCCTAGTGATTGCGGGTTGGAGCGGTCATCCTTGAACGGCTGCTTTTGGCCGAGGCTGTGTAAAAACGTTTTTCAGCGCGATTGGAGCCCAGTGTTGGACTGAAAATCGCGTTTCTACGCAAAATCCAGATCGGCTGAACAGCCGATAATTTTCAGATTTCGCATAGACGCGCAAACTTCAATTTTGACGAAACGTTTTTACACACTCTGGACCGGTTGCTGCCGGATACAACTGGCAACTATTGGCCGATTGCAGGCTGTCATGAAGAGTTATTACTGGCCGATAGCGGGCAGTGGTGACCGCCTGCTTTCGATTGATTGGGCTATAAAGAATATCTCTTAATAGGCCAAAATCGCCCGGTGAAAGGACTGTAGGCCATTAGTTATGTCAATGTGCCTCTGACCCTGGTCTCCCGATTTCTGCATGGAGAAGGGTTGCTTCCTGACTAATGGCTGTCGAGTTGATAGCTCACTTAGAACATGCTTCGAAAGAACATACCATTCGCGAACAAATTCACAAAGCGTATCAACGCCGTAATTAAAGACATTGCCGTCTTGATCTTGAACGCAATGAGTTCTGACAAACAAAAGCTGATCTTTCAAATACTCCCAACTGCCCTGAGAGTCTTTATAGTGAATTAGAGCATTGCGTGGAGCAACCGCTAGATGAATCCAGCGGTCATATGATTCAGTCACATATTTCAGTAGAGGCTCGCTGCCTGAATTCAGTTGGGCGAAATTCATAAAGCCCCCTCCTTTACCATACTTGCCCCAGGTTGTGTGTGAAGATATTCCAGAAAAATAGAATTGCAAAACTCTTACTAGCTTGTCTAGGGCGGACTTGATTGATATTAGGATTGATGTAGCATATACGGAACCCATGGAACTCTGCAAATGTAGGGATGGCCCAGTTTTGGGTTTCTCGCTCGAACTCCAAGTTCCAGAAAAATCATCAATCCCCATTTCAATCATCCAATCGAGATAATGATTGAGGTGCATGGCAGGTGATAAAAAAGATGATCTAGTAGCGCCTACTTCATCAAGTAATTTTTCGAATGTATCATGGCGCTCATCGAAACTTATGGCTGCTGTTTCTTCCAGCTCATTTAATCGATCTGCCAAGGTCGGCCCTGCATAACTTTCCTGATGCCATGGTGCGGAAGCAGAGATACACATCTGCGCTACTAGATGCTCAGACACCAAATCTTCGAGATCAAGCTTGCATAGAGACAGTTTTTGAAGGTACTCAGACGGCATTTTCGACCTGATTAAGTGCAAAGATCCTGAGTTTACCACCGCTTGCGGTTTTGAGCAGCCAGGGGCGATGTGGGTTTGAAAAAAAGCCTTTTAGTTAAGCAAGAGTTAATTAGGCAGCCGCCTTGCTACTCACGGCTGCAAACTCTTGAACTAATAGGCGGCAATCTCGTGAACTGCGACTAAATTTTTCCAGTCCGCAACTGAGACTGTAAATTAATGTGAGATATCAAATTCGCTCCAATCAGGAATAGTGCCGTTGTGCAAAATGGTTTTTATTAAGTCGGCGCAGATCGAGAATGCTTGAGTCAAGATAACTCGTGCGTCAACCTTCAAGCCGCAAATCTTTCGTGAATCTTTGGGTTGCTGACCGTTGTGTACCATTGAGCTTCTATAATGGTAGGTGGCTTTCACAATGTCACGAATTCGATTGCGTTCGTTCGCATCACCACCAAGCATTCTAGTTGTGCGTGTGGTGACCTTATGAGTAACTTCATTTGTTTCGTTCCCGCCGGTCAAAGACTCTAATGCAATCGCGAGGTCGATTGCTATATCTCCCAAGCTACCTCTGCGAAGCGCGAGATTGAAACGTTCCAAAGCTACCCGAATCTGTAATTTTGTTTTTGCGTCTAATCGATGAAACTCGGAAAGCATTGCTGGGATTTTTACCGCGTCTTTAGAATCGCGACATTGCCCTGTGAGTGGGACAACTTCAATTGATCGGGTTCCCCACGCGCTTAAAAAGTCACCATAGAATTTCAGGTCAGGATCTTCATACTCCATCCATATGGCTGTTCCTATAACAGGGCTCGGCCCAGCCAATGTCATAATCAATGAAATGTCATGGAACTCCTTTTTTAGCGCAGCAATAGCATCCCTGTCATGTGCTAACTCGTCCCAGTGTTTCTGGCCAATCTCGTACTTTTGAACGGCATGCTGCAACTTAAGTGTTCCTACCAGCGCTCCACCAGGTGCGTCACTGACTATACGTGGAACTGTCCAGCTGCGTTTAATACCTCTGTCCGCACCCGGAGTAAAAAACTTTTTTTGCGCACTTTCAGGTAGTTGAGCTATGGGTAATAGCTGAATTGCCTCAGTCAATTGCAATGGCTCGTGAATTGAAAGCCCCCAAAGAGTCTCAATTAGCAAGACATTGCTATTGTCTGCCGCTATGACTCGTTGTAGCCAAGTGATGGCTTCTGAGGTGCATCCACTTGCTTTTGCTCGATGCAGCAAGGCCTCAAGGCAATTAGCTGGATAGATCCCTTTTCGTCCAGATTCTGTTTTGAGGATATAATTGACTGCCCCAGGAAATCTCTGGTCACTCGTCAATATTGGTTCCATTTTCCTCTTGAGATTATTGAGCAGCATGATGGCGGGCTTAACAATTTGTATATCATTGGATGCCAGTGCGCTCGTCAGTGGTACAGTTCCATAGGGTGTTTGCACGCTACTATTCATTGCTATATCTAGAGCGTAGCTCAACTTGTCCACCTGTTTTCCTAAGTGGCTGTCCTGCATCCTGCCCCGTGATTCGCTTTCAGTTCCTTGCAGTGTAGTGCTATTTGGCATTAGCTATTCCTAGTCTGATCAGCTTCCGAACGGGTAGGTTAGGTAAACGAAGTTTAATCCGTCGGTTTGGTTAACTTGACGGAGATTGCAAACGGCGATTAGGCGAGTTTAGGACAGGCAGCCCCCTGACTACTAGGGTGTCAGTGACCGACTATCAAAGCAGCGCGGTGGTCGGATCCAATTATTTTCATATCGAGATATCATCTGAGGGTCGCCATACCGTCAGACCATCTGCTGGTGCCGGAGATACGCGTAATCGCTTTTGACAGTGCCTAGCCCAACGCTTGACTACTGATGGGGCTGTACCTGCACGATTATCCGTGATGATCGACAGTCGCTGAAAGACACGTTCGGGGTTGAAGGCACATAGCTGACGGATCCCGCTGATGGCGGGTAGTACTGCGACTTCGGCACAGCAATGCACGTTGAAGGCGCTCACCATGATGCCGCGTAATTGGCATTTTGCTTGGATCCCGTGCTGCGAGGAAGCAACCGACGCTATCCAGATTCTGTAGCCAGATCGTGACTCCTGAGGGCATAGCCTAGTAGGTTGATTCCGTGAAACTTGCGAATGTCCGCTTTTGGCCGATTGCTGCCAGTCGCCATGGGCGCTCTGCTGCCAAGCCATGCATTCGCCTCACGAAACAGCGTTAGACACCTGCACTCTCCGCACTCTCCCCTTCCCCCCGCAAAAAATCCACAAACGCCCTCAGCGGCGAAGGCATGTGGCGGCGGCCGTGGTAATACAGAAACGGGCCGTCGAAGGTCTGCCACCAGTCCTCGAGAATCGGCACCAGTCGACCATCGGAGAGCGGCTCGCGCAGGAAGTCCTCGAAGGTATAGACGATGCCCAGTCCATTGATGGCAGAGCGAATTTTCAGATCGTGCGACGACGTCAGCAGTTGCCCCTGAGGCGGGATACGTACGATACGGCCGTCTCGATGGAACTCGAATACGCCGACTTTCCCACTATCGAACCGATGGCCAAGCAGGTCATGGCCCGGCAGTTCTTCGGGGTGAGTGGGCGTACCGCGTTCAGCCAGATAGCGCGGGGCGGCGGCTGCAACGAAGCGTTGGCGACGCGGGCCGATGGGGACGGCGATCATGTCTTTGGCCAGGCTCTCTTCATAGCGCACGCCGGCGTCATACCCGCCAGCGTTGACGTCGACGAAGGTGTTGTCCATGACGACTTCGACACTGACCCCTGGATAAAGGCGCAGAAAACGCGCCAGCAGGTCGGGCAACAGAAAACGTGCCACCGGCACTGGCACATTGAGCTTCAGCGTGCCGACCGGGCGCTGAGCGTCGTCGTCCAGATCGTTGAAAGCGGCGTCGATTTCCTGCAAGGCCGGGCGCAGGCGCTCGAGCAATCGCTCGCCGGCCGCCGTCGGCGTGACGCTGCGCGTGGTTCGATTGAGCAGGCGCACGCCCAGGTCGCTTTCCAGCCGACGCAGGCAGTCGCTCAGCGACGAGGCGGACAAACCGCGCTTTTGCGCGGCAGCACGAAATCCCCCCGCCTCGACCACCGCAGCAAATATCGACACATCGGTAAGGTTTGGTTTACGCATGGACGCTTCCTCCGCAAGCGGCTGACTGTACGCCATGCCGTACGGGCCATCCACCAATGCCTGACTTATCCTCGCGCATTCGTACACCGATACTGCTCACTCGCCCCCGCCAACCGGGAACCTGTCACGCGAATGAGATTTCTCCGATGAGCCATTCACCCGCTACGCCGAGCAATACCGCGACCCAACGCCTTCTCAAGGCCGCCCGAATGCTGTTCGCCATTTCCGCGCTGGCCGGCACACTGGCTGCGCAGGCGACTTCCCGAACGGAGCCGAAGCCGGACTGGTCAACCCACGATATGCCCAGCCAGAAAGGCCGCATCGTGCTGGTGACCGGAGGGACCAGCGGCATGGGCTATGAAGACGCGCTGGCCCTGACGCGCGCCGGTGCCGAGGTGATCATCGCCGCACGCAACGC
>Ga0209795_10001265_pt1 | contig 16098 bp, 13 predicted proteins | sample AgamicOrMarz_FD_187166 | JGI IMG/M metagenome (GOLD analysis project Ga0209795, IMG submission 187166) | Agave microbial communities from Guanajuato, Mexico - Or.Ma.rz (SPAdes) (version 2) | ecosystem: Host-associated > Plants > Phyllosphere > Phylloplane/Leaf | place: Guanajuato, Mexico...
CTAGTCCCTCGATGGTCTACAGCCAATCCGTCCAAAAGGTTAAAAAGCAACCTTTCGGCCGGCTCGTCTTATGCTTGGCTACAGAAAGCTATCGCTTTCTGTACGCATTAAGGGCGACTAGTCTTTGTCCCTGCTTTCGCCGGCCAGTCGACAAGTCGCCCTATATCGGGGCTGACCAAGGCGCTTCTGCTTTTCTTAGGTATTCCCTTAAATGGTTACGCTTCCATCTTTATCTGTTTTCAAATGAAAAGGTAAATTTAACATGGGAACATCAAGAAATTGCTTGATCGCAAGGGCGCAGGCTCCAAGAATACTTGATTTCCTGCCAATTGATGAGATCCTCAATTCACGGTAATGGCTGATAGATGAGTTCAGATTTTCTCTTATTTTCTTGAGAGAATCTGGATACATACGTAGAAGTTTACTATCAAGCACAATTACATCTGGGTTATACATGTTAATCATATTATTCAAACCAATTGATAAATAGAAAATAAATTGCTCCATTACATCAAGTACTTCTTCATCGCCTTCATTTAGCCATTCTTGGATTTGTTCATAAGTCAAATTCTCAATCTGTCTTTTTTCGGACAGATATTCAAAAATACTTGATTCTGATGCATATTTTTCCCAGCATCCTTTATTTCCGCAATTACACTGTTTACCTCCAGGAACGACAATCATATGACCAATTTCTCCTGCATATCCTTCGTGACCTCGAAAAAAATTATTATTCATCATCATGCCAAGACCGATTCCTGAATAAAGAGTAGTACATAATAAATTGTCTGTTTCATGATGTAGAAATACACGCTCTGCAAAAGAGCTGAGATTGGCATTGTTTTCAAGATGAATCGGGATACCGATTTCTTTTTCTAAATCACTTTTTAAATTCATTTCATGCCATTTCAGCCGCGGAACATAGTGAATGATCTCTTCTTTTGATACCAAACCATGGATCGCGATAACTATTCCAACAATCCCATAGCGGCTTTCATTAAAATCTGCTTTGAATTTTTTGATTTGTTCAACCAGCAGCAGAAGAATGTCTTTATAGTCTGTAGTATTTATTTTGACACTATTTGATGAGATCGGACAACCAAGAAGATCTGATATTGTAAATGAAATTTCTCCATAATCAAGATCAATTCCAAGTGCGTAGCCAGCATGTCCATTTAACGAAAGCATAATCGGTTTTCTTCCAACTGTATAATGCTCAAGATGGGTCTCTATAATGAGCCCTTCTTCTAATAGATCTGCTACCTGGGCCGAGATGGTGGCTCTCGTCAGGTTAGTGGTTTTGGATAGATCGGCTCTGGATATCATGCCTTCTTTAACAATTTCCCTAATAATGAGAGAGCGATTAATTTTCTTTATGTATGCCGCATCACCGGTAACCATTTATATCCTCCATTTCGGGCATTTCCTTTTATGTTTGTGTATATTCCTATTATATCAGTTCTTTTTAACAAATGACCGTTATAATTCAATTTATTACTAAATAGTTAATTGACTAAACATATTAAACGTGTTAAATTATCTATGTAATTAATTTGTTTAATAAACAAATTAAAGAGGTTGATAAACTTTAGTTTTTAAAATAAGATATATTAACAATTCTGTAAGGGTTTACAGTGGGCAAGCTAATGATATGAATTTAAAGTTAAAGGAGAGAATTTCAATGAAAAATTTTATGGACCAGCACTTTTTGCTAGATACAAAGACGGCGATTAAGCTTTATGATAAAGCCGCAGCTGAGGCCCCTATATTTGATTTCCATTGTCACTTGGATCCTAAAGAAGTATGGGAAAACAAGTCATATGAAAATATAACTCAGATTTGGCTGGGTGGAGACCATTATAAGTGGAGAACTATGCGGATGCATGGCATTGGCGAGCGCTACATTACAGGTGATGCCAGTGATTGGGAAAAGTTTGAAAAGTGGGCAGAAACGGTTCCTCATTTAATTGGCAACCCTGTTTATCATTGGACTCACTTAGAACTAAAAATATTCTTCGGAATTGATAAGGTATTAAGTCCAGAAACAGCTCCTGAAATTTGGGAAGAATGTAATAAAAAATTACAAAATCCTGAATTCAGTGCAAGAGGGCTAATTGAGAGATCAAACGTAAAGTTTATCGGAACAACTGATGATCCAATTTCTACTTTAGAATACCATCAATTATTGAAAAATGATGAAACTTTTAACACAATGATTGCTCCAACATTCCGTCCGGATGGTGCGCTTTTTATTGAACGTCCAACTTTCACAATCTGGCTTGAAAAATTGGCGGATGTTTCAGGCATAAAAACAGATTCCTTGGATGGGTTTTTAGCAGCATTGAAACAACGAGTTGAGTATTTTCATGAAAATGGGGGCCGTGCCTCTGACCATGATATTCAAAAAATGGAGTATGTAGAAACAACTAAGCAAGAGGTTGAAGCCATTTTCAATAAACGTGTAAGCGATGAACAACTTTCAAATAAAGAATTGACTGCTTATCGTATTTTCCTTTTAAAGGAACTTGGAAAAATGTATGCAGAAAAGCAGTGGGTTATGCAGCTTCACATGGGAGCCATGCGGAACAATAACACAAGAATGAAAGAACTGCTTGGAACAGATGTAGGATTTGATTCAGTTGGAGAAGCTAATATGGCGGAGGGCTTATCTCGATTCCTTGATGCCCTTGACCAAGAAAATGCACTTCCAAGAACTGTTTTATTTAACTTGAACCAAAAAGATAATGTCGTGTTAGCGGGAATGATGGGGAATTTCTATGAAGAAGGTGTTCCTGGAAAGGTCCAATTAGGTTCTGGCTGGTGGTTTGTTGACCATATCGATGGTATGGAAAGACAAATGAAAGATTTTGCAAATGTGGGTGTACTAAGCCATTTTATTGGTATGCTGACAGATTCTCGCAGTTTCCTTTCATATGCACGTCATGACTATTTCCGTAGAATTTTATGTAACATCCTTGGAGATTGGGTGGAAAAAGGGTTAGCACCAAACGATATGAATCACATGGAGAAAATGGTTCGGAATATTTGCTATGATAATGCCGAACAGTTCTTTTTGAAACGCTAAACGTGTAGGAGTAATCGAGGTCCGGCATAGGGGACCTCTTATTGATCTAATGACGGTGGAATGTTTTTTTAAGATAACAAAGTATAGATTTCGGTTTCGAGAATCAATCATCCAGCTTCAGCCGCCTTTCGCTTTTTTTCTTAATTATTAATGAGGTATCAGCTATTGGCTTACATCAGAATTTTATGGTTAAGCATTGGTGTTTCTCTAAAAAAGTTACTGGTTTCGAAGTTAATTGGAAGTTCCTGATTATAATTAGAAAAATAAGAACTTTTTTATTGTCATAAGGGTAAGAATATGGTTATCTATAAAGAATAACAACATGGAAAGAGGGATAGTATGTCAAAGCAACAAATCGGTGTAATTGGTTTAGCAGTAATGGGAAAGAACTTGGCCTTAAATATTGAAAGCCGTGGATACTCAGTAGCTGTTTTTAACCGCTCATACGATAAAACAGAAGCATTCTTAAAGAATGAAGCTGAAGGAAAAAACTTTGTTGGTGCTCATACAGTAGAGGAATTTGTGAATTCCTTAGAAAAGCCGCGCAAAATTTTATTAATGGTTAAAGCTGGTACCGCTACTGATGCAACAATTGATTCTTTAAAACCATACCTTGAAGAAGGCGATATCCTGATTGATGGAGGAAACACATTCTTCCAAGATACAATTAGACGTAACAAGGAATTAGCGAATGCTGGTTTCCACTTTATTGGTACAGGTGTTTCCGGAGGAGAAGAAGGAGCACTTAAAGGTCCTTCTATTATGCCTGGTGGAAATAAAGAAGCATACGAGCTAGTCCAGCCTATTTTAGAGGCTATATCAGCTAAGGTTGGGGGCGACCCATGCTGTACCTATATCGGACCAAACGGTGCTGGTCATTATGTGAAAATGGTTCATAATGGGATTGAGTATGGAGATATGCAATTAATCTCTGAAGCGTATTTCATTTTGAAAAATGTTCTAGGCTTAAATGCGGAAGAACTTCATAATGTATTTTCTGACTGGAATAAAGGCGAACTAGATAGCTACTTAATCGAAATTACTGCAGATATCTTTACAAAAGTAGACGAAGATACAGGTAAACCAATGGTTGATGTCATCTTAGATACTGCCGGCCAAAAGGGTACTGGTAAATGGACAAGCCAAAACGCCCTAGACTTAGGTGTACCGCTTCCAATTATTACAGAATCGGTTTTCGCTCGGTTTATCTCAGCAATGAAGGAAGAGCGTGTAAAAGCAAGTAAAGTCTTAACAGGACCAGAGGTTAAGCCATTTGAGGGAAGCAAAGAAGAATTAATTGAAGCTGTTCGTAAAGCTTTGTACATGAGTAAAATTTGTTCGTATGCTCAAGGTTTCGCCCAAATGCGTGTTGCATCTGAAGAATATGACTGGAACCTTCGTTACGGGGATATTGCTATGATTTTCCGCGGGGGCTGTATCATCCGTGCTCAATTCTTACAAAAGATCAAAGATGCATACGATCGTGATTCGGAACTAGCGAACCTTTTATTAGATCCATACTTCAAGGACATTGTGGAGAACTATCAACAGGCGTTACGTCAAGTAATTGCAGTGGCGATTGAGCGTGGTATTCCTGTACCATCATTTGCAAGTGCAATTGCTTACTATGACAGCTACCGCACTGAAACACTTCCTGCAAATCTTTTGCAAGCTCAGCGTGACTACTTTGGTGCTCACACGTATCAACGTGTTGATAAAGAAGGCGTATTCCATACAAACTGGATGGAGTAAATACTTCCTTTGTTAAAGTGATTTATAGAGACTAAACTGGCCCATAAGGGTTGGTTGGTCTCTTTTTTTGTACGTTTTGTTTTTGACTGGAATTTTTTTATAAAAAGCAATATAAGACAAAAAAGAGGGATTTTTGAGCACTTTTAGAGAATGATTTTTACTACAGAGTGCAATAAAATAAAAGTATGGTTCGTTGACAAATCAGTTGTTAACGCTTACTTATAGGGGCGTGGAACTAATGGATAAGTTGAGTTCATCTACTTATAGAAGAAAAGTAATGGATGAATGGATAACTGCTTTTTATCGGGTACAAGGTTTAGACAACTCATTTAATTTTCACTCACACCAGGAATATGAGATTTATTTTTTTCATTCAGGAGATTGTAAGTACTTAATTAACAATCGAATTTATGAATTACAGCCTGGTGATATTATCTTGTTGGATGGGATGACATTGCATAAACCAAATCCAGGTATAGGCAGCACCTACACAAGAAGTATGCTTCATTTTTCACCTACTTGGCTCCGTGAATTGTTGGGTACTCTTGGTATTCCTAATTTATTAGATCCCTTTAAAAAACTTAACAATTGCTTACTACGAACAGGTTATGATGAATCAGGGCAAATTGTTGATGGAAAGATTAAGGAAATAGCAGCTTCGTTGGAACTAATTGATGTAGACCTGCAAAGGACCGGTAAGAAAAATGAGCTATTAGAAGCCGAGGTCAAACTTGAGTTAATTCAATTATTGTTAAGAATCTATAAGATGAGTCAAAAGGAATTATCTCAAATAACGAGTAAAAAGACGGATAAGGAAGCTCATGCTGAGTCAATTGCATCCTGGATTAATGCACACTATATTGAAAAGGTTAGTTTGGAGCGTATAGCGGCAGAATTAAATCTCAGTAAGTATTATACCTCACATGTCTTTAAGGAAGTTACAGGTTTTACGGTGATGGAATATGTAATGGGGTGCCGTCTCAACCAGGTGAAGTATCTATTAGAGATGGAACCAAATCTCACTCTAACAGAGGTCTCGCAGTCAGCTGGATTTGAGAGCGTTGCTCATTTTAGTCGATATTTTAAAGAAAAAATGGGTAAAACACCGTCACAATACCGGAAGGAAAAACTAAAGTAAAAATCCGCGTAAAAGAAGGAGGAATAGGGAAAATGGATAATGATTTATTGATTTCCGGTTTTTCGGATGAAATCTCTTCTGATTTTGATACACAGCTTGAAGTGGTAGCAAAATTAGGGATGCGTTATATATCCTTACGGGGTGTAGATGGAAAAAATATCGGTGATTTTACTGTGGAAGGGATAAAAGAAAGTGTCCAGCCACGGCTTCAAAGAGCAGGGATCGGTGTTTCTTCGATTGGATCACCAATCGGTAAGGTGTTCATCAATGATGAAGAGGGATTTGCTAAACAAAAGACCATGTTAGATACACTTTGCCAAATTGCTAACTTATTAGATTGTAAATACATCCGTATTTTTAGCTTTTATATTCCAAAAGGTGAAGAAGCTGATAACTACAGAGATGAAGTAATTGGCAAAATAAAAGAGTTTGCAGCTATTGCAGAAAAATTTGATGTTATCTTATTACACGAGAATGAAAAGGACATTTATGGGGACATTGCTAGACGCTGTCATGAGATTTTAAAAGAGGTTGGCTCTGACCATTTTAAGGCTATCTTTGATTTTGCAAACTTTGTTCAATGTGGTGAGGATATCCAGGAGTGCTTCGATTTATTAAAAGATGAAATCGTCTATATACACATCAAAGACGCTGTCACAACAGATAGTCAAAACGTGGTCTGCGGTACGGGGGAAGGTAAAATACCTGAAATTTTGGCACAAGCAATTCAAAGCGGTTACAATGGCTTCCTAACTCTTGAACCTCATCTTGTTCGCTTTGATTCTTTAAAGGACTTGGAACTGGAAGATGCTGCAGAGATTATTAAAGATAACAAAGGCCTTGATGGTGCAGGTGGGTACAAACTTCAATATGAGTCACTTTTAAACATTCTTGAAAAAATAGAAAGCGGGGAAAAATAAAATGGCAAATGTTAGATTAGGAATTATTGGCTTAGGAGCACAGGGCGGGGCTTACGCAGGATTTCTAGCAGATGGAAAGGTGAAAAACATGGTTCTTGGGGCAATCTGTGACAATGACCCAGGCAAAAAGGAATTGGCAGCAGAAAAATATCCTGAAGTTCCATTTTATGATAATTATATCGATATGCTTGAAAGCGGTAAAGTTGACGCTGTAGTAACTTGTGTTCCACATTACCTGCACCCTGAAATGGGAATTGAAGCACTAAAAAGAGATATCCATGCATTGGTAGAAAAACCAGCAGGTGTTTATACAAAACAAGTAAGAGAATTAAATGAATTTTCTGCAACAAAACCAGACTTAACCTTTGGAATTATGTTTAATCAACGGACAAATCCACTCTATCAAAAGGTGAAAGAGATTATTGATAATGGTGAAATTGGCCAAATTCGCCGTACAAACTGGATCATTACGACTTGGTGGAGACCACAGGGCTATTATGACCAAAGCGCATGGAGAGCAACATGGGGCGGCGAAGGCGGCGGTGTCCTTGTCAATCAGGCACCACACCAAATTGATTTGCTTCAGTGGATTTGTGGTATGCCTAAAAAAGTCTATTCTAATGTAAAATACGGCTACCAAAGAAATATCGCTGTAGAAGATGAAGTAACGACAATCTTAGACTATGGTAATGGCGCAACAGGAGTATTTATTACGTGTACGCACGATATTATGGGAACTGACCGCTTTGAAATTTTGGGGGATAAAGGAAAAATTGTTGTCGATGATAGCAAAAAAATAACCGTTAAACGTCTAAAAAAATCTGAATCTGAAATGAGCGCAACAATGAGCTGGGCTGATGTAACAAAAATTTTCATGGGTCAGGGCTTATCTGAAATATATACAGAAGAAGTAATTGAATTTGAAAGTGTTTGGGGCGGTCAGCATATTGCTGTAATGGAAAACTTTGCAGCGAATATTGTGGAAGGGACTCCACTACTTGCACCTGGTAGTGACGGAATCAATGGCGTTGCCCTGGCAAACGCAATCCACCTATCGAGTTGGTTAGGTAAAGAAGTAGAACTTCCAATTGATGAGGAGTTATACTTTGCAGAGTTGAGTAAAAAAGTGGAAGAAGAAAAAGAGAATCCAATTAAATAATCAATTTTATTAATCTATAAATCTAAACGAACTCGGGGAGTCTTTTCCTCTCCGAGTTCATTTTAAAGGGGAATAGCTGATGCTCAAAATAGGAGTAATAGGACTTGGCGATATATCAAAAATTCATATTCCAGCTATACAAGCAAACCCTCATGCCGAGTTAGCGGCAGTATGTGATCTTGATGAATCATTAAGGAATACCGTACCTGATGTAAACTTCTATACTGACTATCAAGAAATGCTAAAAAGAGAATCATTGGATTGTGTGCATGTATGTTTGCCGCACTATCTTCATTATCCAGTAACAAAAGTCTGTGTTGAAAATGGTGTTCATGTTTTTCAGGAAAAGCCCTTGTCTTTAAATACAAAAGAAGGTTTGACTTTAGCGAAGCTAGAGGATATGCATCAGACTAAAATTTGTGTCTGCTTTCAAAATCGCTGCAATGAGTCCTTTGAATTGCTGCAAGAAATTATTGCTAGCGGTCAATTGGGCAAGATGATCGGGATAAAAGGATTAGTTACTTGGTATCGACCAAAAGAATATTACGATGTAAAACCTTGGCGGGGAAAAATGGAGCTTGCCGGCGGTGGAGTGATGATTAACCAAGCCCTCCATACAATCGATTTAATGCAGGTGCTTGGTGGTGAGATTGATTCGATTAGAGGGTCCATCGATCAATTATTGGATTATGGGATTGAGGTTGAAGATACAGCTTCAGCTCATATTCAATTTAAAAATGGCGCAAAGGGATTATTTTTTGCAACAAATGCCAATGCAGAAAATTCAAGTGTCGAGCTAGAGGTATCCTTTGAAAAAGGAAAATTCATCATCAAAGATAGTGTTTTAACAAAGATCAATGAAGAAGGAAAGAAAGAAAAATTGATTGAAGATGCCAAGATGCCAGGGACAAAATTCTATTACGGGGCAAGCCATATTAAACTAATCAATCAATTTTATACCGCAATAATAAACAACTCTCAGAACTATGTAAAGGTTAAAGACGCCCTTACATCGATTAAAATGATTGACGCAATTCGCCAATCCTCAGAAGAAAAAAGGATAATAAAAATGGAGGAATTACAGTATGCAAACAGCTAAAATTGGCGTTCAAATGTTTAACCTTAAAGAAAAAATCGTGGAGCTAGGTGCATATGAAACATTAAGAAAGTTAAGTGAGCTTGGCTATCATTATGTCGAGGTAACTCAAATTCAAATGACTGAAGAAAATGTAGCTGAATTAAGAAGAGCTAGTGTTGATTTTGGAATCAAAATCGCTTCCATTTCAGCTCCTTTAGATACCATGCCAGGCATGCCGGGTGAATCATTGACAAAGAACTTTGATAAAATTGTGAATGATTGCAGGATTTTAGATTGCAATTTTATCCGAATTGGCATGATGCCGATCCAATTAATGGGTCATATGGACCAAGTTATGGAGTATATTAGGAATGCAGAAGCGATGGCAGAAAGACTAGCGGAGCATGGAATAGAATTATATTATCATAACCACCATATTGAATTTGAGAAATATGATGGAAAATGTTTATTGGACATTATGAAAGACAATACTTCTAAACTGGGCTTCGAATTAGATGTTCACTGGGTTCAACGAGGTGGCGAGAATCCGATTAATGTAATTAATAGATTTGCAGGAAGAGTCTCATTAATCCACTTAAAAGATTATCGAATTGGAAATATGAATGTAGATGAAGAAGATTTTAAAGATATGTCTAAGTTCATGCAAAAGTTCACAAATATAATCGAGTTTGCGGAACTTGGTCAAGGTAACTTAGACATAAAGGGTATAATAGAAGCTGGTATTGAAAGCGGTGTACAATATTTCCTAATTGAGCAAGATGATACTTATGGCCGCGATCCATTTGATACGTTAAAAGATTCAGGGGACTATTTAAGAGAGTTAGGTTATGGAGATTGGTTTTAAATTCAATCAGGTATAAAAAAGGCAGGTGTCAGGCACAAGGTGTCTGGCACTTTTCTTTAAATAGAGTTTTAGACATAAACCAGTGGACGTTAATTAAAAAAGGCCCTCAGTGACAAGGGCTAATGGAGTGATCCTTATAAAGTTAAACTAAGCTCAGAAACCCCTAAAAACTTTTGAATTCCTAATGCACATGCTCCCATGATACACGCTTTTTTTCCGAACTCAGATACTAACAGCTCAGAGTAATGACTTATAGTAGAAGTAAGCTGGGCTTTAAGTTCTTCAGCAGCATTAGGATACAAACGAAGCAATTCACTATTCACAACCAAAATTTCTGGGTTATACAGATTAATAAGATTATTTAATCCGATGGCAAGATATTCTATAAAATGCTCCATTTCTTTAAGAATTGTTGGTTCTTGCTCCTTTAATCCAGTCAGGATATCCTCGAAACTAAAATCAAGTTTTTGTTGGTCTTGGCATACACGACGAGTAAGGCTATTTTCTGAGGCATACTGTTCCCAACAGCCTGAATTTCCGCAGCTGCAAGGCACACCATTAGGCACAATAATCATATGGCCAATTTCTCCTGCATATCCATGATAGCCCTTTAACAATTCACCATTTATCATAAATCCAAGTCCAATACCAGAATATAGGCTTACAGATAGTAAGTTGTTACTATGATGGTGTTTGTAGACCTTTTCCGCAAATGAACATAAATTTGCATTATTTTCAATGTAAATATAGATGCCAAGTTCATTTTCTAGGTCTTTTTTTAAGTTTTTGTTTTTCCATCCATGTTGAGGAACAAAATAAATGATTTCATTGGTATCCACAATTCCATGAATTCCAATGACGACCCCAATAAGGCCGTAATGAGTTTGTTCACATTTGGAATGGTAAACTTTAATCTGCTGGCTTAGTATATCAAAAATGACTTCGTAATTAGAGACTGGCAGGTCGATAACATCCGTGTGAACGGGACAACCATCCAGATCAGCCAGAGTAAAGGTAATCGTAGTCTTATCAAGATCAATTCCCAAGGCGAAACCGGCTTTTTCGTTAATTGATAACATAATCGGTCTTCTGCCTAGACTTTTGTGTTCTAATTGTGATTCGACTATAAATGCATGATCCAATAGCTCTGATACCTGCACAGAAATAGTTGCTTTATTAAGTCCGGTAACTTTAGCGATCTCTGCCCTCGAAATTGATTTATGCTCAATAATTGTACTTAAGATTAACGATCTATTCATTTTTTTGATTAGTGATGCATCACCAGTGAGCATAAAAAACCTCCTTGTCTTTTAAAAGAAAATATCACATATTTATTTATTGACGTATGAAAGCCATAATGATATATTATACAGGTAATTAGTTTGTTTGGTAAACAAATTAATTAGGGGATCCAAGATTATTTTAAAAAAGGTCAATTTGAAAGGGATTACAGTTAAGAACTCATGCTCCCTGTTCATACATTGAATAGATTACAAAGAGGTAAACTTAAATTATACAAAGGAGTGATTTAAACTATGGGAATTCTTCAAGAACTATTAAAGGATATTCCGGTACCCAAAATGGCCAAAGTGAAAGTAAAGTTTGAAAACAATAAGATTGACGACCTTGGGCAAGAATTAAAGTTGAAATTAAACCGGGTACATATTCAAGAAAAAATTCAGCCTGGGATGGAAATTGCCATTGCTGTTGGGAGCAGGGGGCTTGACCGGCTCGTAGAATTAACAGCGGTAACGGTGCAGTTCCTAAAGGAGCTAGGTGCTAAACCATTCATCGTTCCTAGTATGGGTAGCCACGGCGGTGCAACGGCCGAGGGACAACGTGAGGTATTAGCACATCTTGGCGTAACCGAAGCTACTGTAGGATGTGAAATCCGCTCATCGATGGAGGTTGTAAAAGTTGGGGAATTGCCTAACGGTTTACCAATCTATGTTGATAAGTTTGCGTCAAAAGCAGATGGAATTGTGGTCATTAATCGGGTAAAACCACATACAGCCTTCCGAGGACCGGTCGAAAGCGGAATTATGAAGATGATTAGTATTGGTCTAGGGAAGCAAAAAGGCGCGGAAGCATGTCACCAAATGGGCTTTAAATATATGGCTGAAAATGTGCCGGCAATGGCAAAGGTGATTATGGAAAAAACACCATTCCTGTTTGGAGTAGCAACAGTCGAAAATGCCTTTGATAAAGTGGCAGTGCTCGAAGTACTTACTCCTGAGGAAGTTGTGGAAAAAGAACCTGCGCTGCAAAAGCAAGCCAAGGAGTTATTGCCGAAGCTTTTCTTTGATCAACTGGATGTCCTTTTGATTGATGAGATTGGTAAAAATATTAGCGGGGATGGCATGGATCCCAACATTACCGGGCGTTATCCGACTCCGTATGCATCTGGCGGACCTGATGTAAACAAAATGGTCGTGCTTGACGTAACCGTTCAATCAGAGGGAAATGCGAATGGAGTAGGGACAGCAGATTTTACTACCCAGCGGCTGGTAGATAAGATGGATAAAGAAGGCACTTATGCGAATGGTTTGACTTCAACCGTTTGTGCACCTACAAAAATTGCTACCACCTTGCCAAATGATAAAATGGCGATTCAGGCAGCCGTTAAAACTTGCAATATCTTAGATTTTACAAAAGTTAAATTAGTAAGGATCAAAAATACATTAGAGCTTAGTCAGATTGAAGTCTCTGAGCCTTTACTTCCATACATTGCGCAGCATCCGAATATGGAGCAAATTTCAGATTTATATGAATTCCAATTTGATGATAAAGGAAATTTATTTTAAAGAAGAGGAGAGATAAAGAATGGCAAATTTATTTGATTTAACAGGGAAAACAGCAGTTGCAATCGGGGGAAATGGTGTATTAGGATCAGCAATGGCCAAAGGATTAGCGGAACATGGAGCAAGAGTAGCCATTGTCGGCCGTAATTTAGAAAAGGCTGAAGCTGTTGTTAAGGAAATTACCGCAAATGGCGGAGAAGCAAAGGCGTTTCAAGCAGATGTTAGTTCTCGTGACTCCTTAATAAAAGTAGCAGATGAAATTGACCAATGGTCAGGCGGTTGTGATATTCTCTTAAATGCACCGGGAACGAATAGTTCAACACCATTTCTTGAACTTGAAATGGATGAGTATGATAAAATTATGGAAATTAACCTTAAAGGAATTGTGTTAGCTTGTCAAATCTTTGCGAAAAGGATGATTGAACAGGATAGAAAGGGAAGTATTATTAATATTTCCTCTGTATCTTCAACCACACCGCTTTCTCGGGTATTTACGTATTCTGTATCAAAAGCAGGCCTTAATAGTGTGACCCAATATTTAGCTCGTGAGTTTGCACCAAATGGGATTCGCGTAAATGCCATTATTCCTGGATTTTTCCCAGCCGAGCAAAATCGAAAAATATTAGATGCAGAAAGAATTGAAAATATTATGAGACATACACCAATGAACCGTTTTGGGGAAGCGGAGGAACTTCAAGGTGCAACAGTTTGGCTAGCATCAGAAAAAGCTTCGAGCTTTGTAACCGGTGCTTTGATAAGAGTAGATGGCGGATCTGGAAGCATGACCATTTAGTTTAGAGTCCACATAAAATCGCTGTTTTCTAAATATGTTAAAGATGATGGTCATCAATAGAAAATTGGGGGAGTTGGGGAAATGCTGACAGAGAAGTATAAAAAATTACAATCCATTCTCCGTGAGATGAAATCAGTTGTTGTTGCATTTTCAGGAGGGGTAGATAGTACGTTTTTGTTAAAAGCTGCGGTTGAAACATTAGGTACTGAGCAGGTACTTGCGGTTACAGCAGACTCTGAAAGCTATCCCTCAAGTGAATTGGAAGAGGCAAAGAAACTAGCAGAAAAAATTGGTGCTAAACACCAAGTCATCGAAACATCGGAACTAGCAATCCCAGGATATGCAGAGAATAATAAAAATCGATGCTATTTTTGTAAGAGCAGTTTATTCGACCACTTAATCCCTGTGATGGATGAAAAGGGGTTTCAAAATGTGATTTATGGTGTCATCGCTGACGATATGAATGAATTTCGCCCTGGCATGAAGGCAGCTAAAGAAAAGGGGATTCGGGGTCCGCTGCAAGAAGCGGACCTATATAAAGAAGAAATTAGAGAACTTTCCAAGGCATTTAATTTGCCAACCTGGAATAAACCATCTTTAGCCTGTCTTTCATCGAGAATAGCCTATGGTGAGTTTATTACAAAAGAGAAATTAACCAAGGTTGAAAAAGCTGAGGATTATCTAAGATCACTTCAAATTCGCCAAGTACGGGTAAGAACACACCAGGATATTGCAAGGATCGAGGTAGAACCAAGCGATATGGCTATTGTTTTAAATCAGCATGAACAAATAGTTAAACAACTTCAAGACTTTGGATACAAATACATTACCCTGGACTTAGTTGGTTATCAGAGCGGAAGTATGAACAAAGTTCTATCTATATAGTATTTGCCTCGGGTTATGATAAGAGTAAAAGAGAAAAGGCTTTGGAAGAATCCAAAGCCTTTTCTCTTAAAAAATGGATGATTATAAATAAAGGAAGATGAAATTTATGTCAAGTGAATTTGTAATCGGGCTTGATATTGGAACAACAAGTGTAAAAGCGTGTGTGTTTACTTTAAACGGAAAATTAGTAGCCGATGTAGAGAAATTGAACACATCCTTTTATCCTCATCAAGGCTGGGTGGAGCAAGACCCTATTGAAATTGAACAATCTGCAATCCTAGCAATTAGAGAAGTCATAGAAAAAGCAGCCATCGACAGAAATGAGTTAGTTACAATAGGTTTTTCTGCCGCTATGCACTCATTAGTTTGTATCGATGAAGAAGGAACACCTATTTCTCCAGCACTCATTTGGGCGGATGGCAGGAGTTATGAACAAGCTGAAAAGATAATAAACACAAGGGGAGATAAGGTTTATTCCCAAACCGGAACTCCGATTCACCCGATGACACCTTTTGTAAAGCTAGTCTGGATGAAAGAAACAGAATATGAACCTTACAAAAGAGCCCAATACTTTATGTCCATTAAGGAATACTTACTGCAATGCTGGTTTGGTAAAAGGGTGATTGACTATTCCATGGCATCAGCAACAGGATTATTCAACCCGGAAACACATAAATGGGAACAAGAATTATTAGAACTTGCTGGTATAAAAGAAAAGCAGCTTTCAGAAATTGTTCCTCCTACGAAAGCCCTAACAGGCATTAATCAAGCAAAGGCTGAAGAAATGGGAATAAACCCGCAAATGCCCTTTGTTGTTGGCGCTGCAGACGGCCAATTGGCAAATCTCGGCATAGGAGCCATTCTACCTGGAGAAGTGGCTGTATCTGTAGGTACAAGTGGTGCTATCAGGCAGCTTACAAAAGGAGTAAGGATTAGTGAAAATCAAGAAACTTTCTGTTATTCCTTTACAGAGGACACCTCTATAATTGGCGGCCCAACTAACAATGGCGGAGTAGTCCTACAATGGCTAAAGGACCTTTTAGAAGACGATCGAAGTTTTACAGATTTTCTAGCCGATGCAAAAAAGGCTGCGCCGGGGGCAGATGGAATTCTCTTTCTTCCTTATCTAAATGGTGAGCGAGCTCCTATCTGGAACCAACGGGCAAAAGGGAATTTCTATGGAGTTTCCATAACTCATAAAAAAGAACATTTTATTCGGGCCGTGCTAGAAGGGATTACTTTTAATCTCTATCAAATAGGAAAAACCTTGGAAAGGTTAGCAGGAGCGCCGCAAAAGATTTTTGTTAATGGCGGTTTAGCCAGATCTCCATTGTGGCTGCAAATGATGGCGGATATTTTTGAAGCAGAGATTTATGTTTCGGAAAGCCACCACAGTGCTGCCTGGGGCGCTGCATGGACAGCCCTTGTCGCGATTCATAACGTAGAATCTTTTGAAGATATTAAAAAGAATATACCGATGGGGAAAGCGACCTTACCAAATAAGGATACTAGTGAAATCTATAAGAGGATTTATCAGAATTACATCGAATTGGCTAAAGATATGAAGAAGTATTTTAGATAGGAAATTTAGGGGGAAGCTTATGCTAGATGAAATATTAAAA
>Ga0209795_10001266_pt1:0-5000 | contig 16088 bp, 17 predicted proteins | sample AgamicOrMarz_FD_187166 | JGI IMG/M metagenome (GOLD analysis project Ga0209795, IMG submission 187166) | Agave microbial communities from Guanajuato, Mexico - Or.Ma.rz (SPAdes) (version 2) | ecosystem: Host-associated > Plants > Phyllosphere > Phylloplane/Leaf | place: Guanajuato, Mexico...
TATATTAATATTTAATATAATATATTAATATTTAATATAAAAATAATATATATAAGATATAAAAATTATAAAAATAATATATATAAGATATAAAAATAATATATATAAGAATTCTATAAGAATATATTCCTATAAGAAATTTCCTATAAGAAATAAAATTATCTCTATATATAGAAAAATATATAAATAATATAAATAAGAATATAAATAATAAGAAATTTAATTCTAAAAGAAATTAGAAATTAAATTCTAAAAAAAATTCTAAACTAAAAACTAAAAAAAATTCTAAACTAAAAAAATGAAAAAATTAGAATAAAAGAATAAAATAGAAAATTATCTCTATATTTAGATAGATATATTTAATATCTTAGTATTTTAGTATTTATTAAATATTTAATATTTACATATTTAATATCTAGATTTAGAATCTATTTTCAAAATATTAATATTCAATACATTCAATAAAATATTAATATTCAATACATTCAATAAAATATTATTATTAGATTAACTAATATTAGATTAACTAATTAAATAAAATATTATTATTAGATTAACTAATTAAATATTATATTAACAAATATTATATTAACTAATTATATTAAATAGCATATATTAAATTAAATAGACATATATAGATATATAAAAGAATAGAAAAGTAATTATGAAAAAAAGTAATTATGAAAGTAATAAAGAGAAAAGTAATAAAAAATCCTTTTTTCCATTTTCAAGTGTTACTTGTTCTGTAATATAACATAGTAATTATCCTTTAAAAATCGGGAGAGATGGCTGAGTGGACTAAAGCGTCGGATTGCTAATCCGTTGTACGAGTTATTCGTACCGAGGGTTCGAATCCCTCTCTTTCCGGTCTCGGCGATGACTTGGAATTTTTTGTATCTTTTCGTTCAAATTTAGCAAATTTTATTCTTCACGTCCAGGATTTCGTCCTGGATCATTAGATAAAAATCCAAAGATGAAGAGAGAAACAAAGAATATCACTACTGTGTAAACAAAGAGTTTGAGAGTAAGCATTATAAAATCTCCAAGATCTTTTTTGGTTTGGAAAAAAAATAGATTCTCTGTTTTTATACCACATATTCTATTTTAACACCAAGAAATGCAGTGATTTCTAGAAATTTTTCGAAATTCATTTGTAATAAGAGTCGAGTCTTTCATTGCTAAAATTTTTTTTCATACCGAAAATTAGACATACCGAAAATTAGATATTTTTATCATAACTACAATTAGGACTCTAATAGGATCTGAAATTGAAAAAAAGTGCAGAATGAGAAAAAAAATTGGGTTATCCAGAATTGTCGCGTTTATACAACAATTTCAATGTTTGAATTAAGATTAAGAGTTTATACTCTAAGACTTATCTGATCTTATCAATTGCTATAATTTTTTTGTCGAATAAATCATGAATTATTTTAGGACAGTATTAAAGATCTCATCGAAAACTTACAGCAGCTTGCCAAACAAAGGCTAATAGAAAAAAGAGTATAGGGATTACTGGCATAAAATCTACGATTGGATTCAAAAAGGCATAGGCCTCGGGCAATTTTGTGAAGAAAAAATTGCTTGAATAAAGGGCAGAATTAAGACAGATGCAAATTAAACTAAAAATATTAAGCATAACAAACATTTTGTTCTTGAAGATAATTGTATTTTTATTTTGACTGAGTTATTATATTAATATGTTATTCATATAAAAATGGATAAAAAATAAAGTCAGGTAGATAAAAAATCCTTCTTTATTAAAATTAAACTCACCCAATCAAAAATCCCTCAATTCTCAAATCAAAAAAGAATAGAGGAAATCCTGTTTTTATACAATATCTTAATTGAATTATATATTATGATCAATAAATTCAGTTTAATTCTATATCTACACATACCAAAATCCGGATAATAAGCTAATATATTTCCTAGATATTTGGTGGGAATTGACGAAGAACCAATACCAATATTAGTTTTTATTAGTGTTGAATAGAAATATAAATGGGGCGTGGCCAAGCGGTAAGGCATCGGGTTTTGGTCCCGCTATTCGGAGGTTCGAATCCTTCCGTCCCAGATATTCTATATAAAAAAAAGGATTCTTCCTTATTTGATTTATCATTCATCACTTCTCATACAATTGGGGGAGTAGATAGGAGTTCATTTTTAATGGAAGATATCAATTTCAATGTCTGTGCCTGTTAAAATCTTATTAACAAATAAAGAAAAGACATACGAAACATATGTATTTTTTTTTTACTAACTTCGTTTTAAGATATTTTGTCTTTAGCTTTAATAAAAAATTCGAATTCTAAAATGAATAATTCTAAATCTATCTAACAATTAAGACAGAGTTGATTCATATATCTTATTCACTTTACTTTAACTTTAGGAAAAATTTTAGAAAGACTCAAGTCAAGTCAAATAAACTACTTATAAAATGAGGAAATGCTTATATGTATGTATTCTTAGCTTATTAACACTTTTGTTTCCTTTTTTGTAATGTAAAAAAAAAATGGTGATTCTTTACTTATTATATTACTTAATTTTAATATTTTTTAATATTTACTTAATTTAAATATTTAATACTTAATTTAAATATTTAACATAGAATATCCATAATTAGTTTCAGTGACAATTCTTTAGTCTATCTGATAAATAAGATGACTTTCTAGTATTTCGATTCTGATTTTAGCATTCAGTAGGAAAGAATAATAACTTCCAATTTTCCTTACATTAGTCTTTTTATCCACCACTACACTAAAAAAAAAAATGGGATAACCTATTTATTTGTTTTAAATCGTTGATGGTTTAATCAATATGGGGGGTTTTTTCTCTTATGATGATAAAATAAATGTGTTTCTTACTGTAAAATTACTGTAAAATAAAACTTTATTCAAATAATGATATCGAGATAGGCAATTTCAAAATTAAATATAAATTAAATATTTTGAATGGTTTTTTATGAGTCCTTGGAACTCTAAGAAATATGAGATAGGCGAATCCATTCTATGGAGTCACTTGAAGATTCAAAAAAAAAACTTATTTCTTTATCTTAAAGGAAGGCAGGGGTTTTTACGGAACTTCGCCTTAATCAAACACAATTTACTTAATGAATAATGAAATAAAGGGTGCGGGTAATTCGTATACATATATAGCTTTGTATAACCTTTTCTCTACTATCCCCCCCTTTTCTTCTTTTATTCATACTCTATTCATACCTATAGACTGCTAACATAACGAAAAAATCGATTTTTTTTTCAGTATATTCACACTCATATTGACAACAGTGTATCAAATAAATATAATCCGATCTGAGATAATTGGATCTTATCTGTGGATCTATTTATCCCTGTTCCATAAATTTCTCTTTCCATAGATTTCTGTTCCATAGATTTGGTTTTTTTCTTTATTCAAGTAATGGGTTTCTTGGATTTTTTGTGATACAAAAGTTTTGTTTGATTGAAAAAAAAAATGTATAAAAAATGTTCTAAATTCTAATAGAATTAGAAATTCTAATATAAATTTAAAATTCTAAAAAAATAAAAAAAAAAATTCTTATTATTTCTTTTTCTATTTTTTTTCTATTTTATTATACATTTTTTTTATTATACATTTTATATAATTTATATACAATATACATTTTCTATAAAAATTTTATAAATATAAAAATAAAATAGAAAATGTATACTAAAATAGAAAATGTATACATATATATACGTATAAAAAATATATATATATATATATTTTTAATATTTAATAATAAGAATTTTTTTTTTGGGGGGGTTGCTAACTCAACGGTAGAGTACTCGGCTTTTAAGTGCGGCTAACTTCTTTTACACGTTTGTATGAAGAAAGGGATTCGTCCATACCGTCGGTATAGTTTGTAAGACCACGACTGATCCTGAAAGGAATGAATGGAAAAAACAGCATGTCGTATCAATGGAGAATTCTGCGAATATTTCATTTTTGCCGGATCGGTCCAACCTTATTTGAATTCTTGATTTGATACGGAACATAAAAAAATGAATTCAAAGTTCGGTCGAGTTAATAAATGGATAGAGTCCTACGATTCCAATTAGAGGGAAACAAAAAAGCAACGAGCTTACGTTCTTAATTTGAACGATTATCCGATCTAATTAGACGTTAAAAATAAATTAGTACCTAATGCGGGAAAGGTTTCTCTATAAGCAGATTTTCTATTTTCTTTTAATGAGTCCTAACTATTAGCTATTCTCCACTATGAAGGGGAGACGAATGTGTAGAAGAAAGAGTATATTGATAAAGAGATTTTTTCCAAAATCAAAAGAGCGATTGACTTGAAAAAATAAAGGATTTCTAATCATCTTTTTATCCTATCCTATCCTATAATGCACATAAACAAATTAGATGGAAAAAAGAAGAGGGTGGGGAGCCCGTTAATGATAATGAGTTTATCTATTTCCGAGGTATCTACTCTTTGCTTATTATACTACATTTGTTTTTACTGTATCGCACTATGTATCATTCACTATGTATCATTTTATAACCAACTCAATAAAAATCCTCTATCCTTGCTTCAATCAAATCTAATACATGTGGAAATATCAAAGATATTTAGAACTAGATGGATCTCGAAAAAATGACCTCCTATACCCATTTATCTTTCGGGAGTATATTTATATATTTGCTCATGATCATAGTTTAAATAGATCGATTTTGTTGGAAAATGTAGGTTATGACAATAAATCTAGTTTCTTAATTGTAAAACGTTTAATTACTCGAATGTATCAACAGAATCGTTTGGTTTTTTTTTTCTTTTTTCTGCTAATGATTCTAACCAAAATTCATTTTTTAAGTACAACAAGAATTTGTATTATCAAATGATATCAGAGAGCTTTGCAGTTATTGTGGAAATTCCATTTTCTCTACGGTTAGTGTCTTCTTTAGAAAGGTCGGAGATAGTTAAATCTCATAAATTACGATCAATTCATTCAATATTTCCTTTTTTAGAGGACAAATTT
>Ga0209795_10001266_pt1:10000-12500 | contig 16088 bp, 17 predicted proteins | sample AgamicOrMarz_FD_187166 | JGI IMG/M metagenome (GOLD analysis project Ga0209795, IMG submission 187166) | Agave microbial communities from Guanajuato, Mexico - Or.Ma.rz (SPAdes) (version 2) | ecosystem: Host-associated > Plants > Phyllosphere > Phylloplane/Leaf | place: Guanajuato...
ACTTAGTCATCTTAAAACGGTTATTGAGCCACTGATTTAGCATATCTCAATAATGGGCCTATAATTTAAATTTAATTATAATTTAATAATTTATTTTAATTATTTTAATAATTTATATTATTTTAATAATTTATAATTTTTAATAATTTATAATTTAATAATAATATTTATAATTTAATAATAATTATAATTTAATAAGGATATCATCATATACATGAAAGGATCTGAAAAAAAAAAAAATAGCCAGCCATCAAAAGGCCTAAGCCCATATAGCCTCGGCCCATAGAGCTTTCCGCCAAGTTTTTTTGTCACTTTCTTCTTTTATAAACTTCTTCATTAAACTAAATTCAAAAAAAGCTGTACTGACTAGTGTGAACTTACGGATTGAGCTGTAAACGGTACCTTTGCTTGGAAAAAGCAAGCGTCTGATCAGATCAATCAAGTCAATCAAGTTAATCAAGGACTGGGCTGTCGAGTGACGATTGGCCGAGGGGAGTGCCATCATGTAGCAGGGTACAAATAAGCCAGTGAAATAGGACTAGGAAGTGTACGACGAAGCACGCGTGGTACGTAAGCGAATACGAATCACGTGGGTTTGTACTGATTCGCTTTCGAGCTGTCGAGTGACGATTGCTCCATCTATTAAGAACTATTAAGAAAGGACGCAGGGGGCCTGTCTTATTATAAAGGGGGGTACTCTCTTCTCTGATGTGCGCTATATTATTGTGTCCTATTCCTGAAGTAGTGATCGGGATTAAGCCACGTGGCGATACCCGCGAAAAACGAAGGACTTTTATTTTCGCTTAGAGCTTCCAACGTCTATAAATAGAAGCTGCTTTCAGTCTATATTTTCAAAGAGAGACGTAGAAAAAAAAACATAGATAGCAATGGATAGGGATCCCGCTTCCAGACTTGCACGCATTCCGGGCGAAATCGTCCAACTCACCCAGGAGAAAGACGCTTTATCAAACCTGCTAGGCCTGTATTGGGAGCATTTGCCTCCTATCGATCCCGCCGAGATTGCACAACGTATGAATGCGATTCGAGCCCGCATGCGCAATATCGAAGACAGGGTTAAGGCCCTCGAGAGGGAGAGGGATGCGCTCATTGTGAGGGCCGCCGGCCTCGGCGACCGTGGAGAATAGAAGAGTCCTGAGACTCTTTCTAGTTGATTTAAATAAGTGTCTGTAGACACAAAGTACTGTGTTTTAGGCTTTCTTTGTCTTTGTTTGGTGGAGATCTACTCCTATCCTTACTGGAGATAGACTCCTATGCTAAGTGCCTTTGTTTGGTTTTCTTTGTTATGTTTAATTAAGTTCTATGTCTTTTGTTAACTTAATATGTTGTTAGTTAACTTTGTAAAGTTGTGTCTTTGTTTGGTTTTATTTGTTGTGTTTGCATGTATGGTATGGGCCAAAACCTAGTCTAAAGTGTATGGTGGGATTATCTTTCACTAGGTGAATTACCAGTGTGGGATAATGTATATCACAATCCTCTTTTTGAAGTTAGGAGTGACGATGCCTATGACGATGCCTATATAAAAATAAAAGAACTTATCAGTGATGATATTCCGTGCGAGAGATCTTCGTTAAACATTGCTATGTGGATGGCTAGTCTAACGTTGGCATTCGCAATTAGTATTTATGCCTTCACAAATATCAAATATAATAAATAAATAAAAAAATATAATAATAATAAATAAATAAAATTAAAAATGATAAAACTCTTTTTAACACTTACTTCGGGTTTTCCGACACTAATCAAGCCCCCATTGAGAGAAGAAACAGATTCTAGTCAGTCACTAAGGGTCCCAGTCCCATCGGGAGAAGGTACTTCTTCTAGTCAGTCACTAAGAAGGGTAAGGGTCCCATCGGGAGAAGGTACTTCTGGTGTGAATAATCCTTCACCCAATCTATTGTGGAAACTTCCTGCATGGATCAATATCCAGCGTAAGCCTGGAGTAGACCCTACATCGTCACAGCAGGATGATGAGCTCGTCGAGCGTTTATTTCGGGATAAGCTGAAGTCCCCTACCCTTAAGAAAGAAATCCTTGAAAAGCAACGAAATTCTGCCTTTGGACGCTATGGTGTTGTTTTTGACCAGGGGGATTGGTCGGCTAAATATATATTTACCGCCTGGTTCCCACAAAGGGCTACTAAGAGTCAACTTCCCTTCAAAATTTGTGAAGTAGGAACCAGACCACCTTTGTCTGCTCGCCCCAGAGTTGGGAAAAAAGATCATTTTCTGTGCTCCCCTGTTAGGAAAGCGGGGGTTTGTTTGCCAATATTCCCCGATATAATGAAAGAATTCAATCCTTTGGCATTGAGAAGGCGCTCATCTATTCATACATGTGGGACACTCATTTTGTTTTAACTTATTGCATGATGCTTGGAATTTCTATCTGGTGGTGGACTGCGCCTTTGCAATTATTGCACAATTATTGCAAAAGTTTGAAGCTATTTATATCTCTCCAGATCCGAAATTACTCATAAGCGTTGC
>Ga0209795_10001269_pt1 | contig 16052 bp, 9 predicted proteins | sample AgamicOrMarz_FD_187166 | JGI IMG/M metagenome (GOLD analysis project Ga0209795, IMG submission 187166) | Agave microbial communities from Guanajuato, Mexico - Or.Ma.rz (SPAdes) (version 2) | ecosystem: Host-associated > Plants > Phyllosphere > Phylloplane/Leaf | place: Guanajuato, Mexico...
ATCCATTGCTAAAACATCCTCTAACTCAATAACACGACTTTTATCTGCTAGTAAAATAGGCTGTATATTATGTAGTTTTTTCAAACCATCTTCTTCATGAATTTCTAAATGTGATAAAGGATGATATGCAACTTTATTGATTCCTTTTTGATCACACCAAATTCTTAATGCGATTTGCTGAGCCATCGTACCGCTTGGAAAAAACACTGCTGATTCCTTACCTAAAAACTCAGCCATTTTTTCTTGAAAATCTTCAATAAAATTCCCTGCTCCATAAAGATCGCTTTCTTCACTACCATTGAATTCGTTTAGTGCATCCTTTAATACTTGGATATTTCTAACTCCATTACCCGCTAATTGTTGGTTTGTATTTTTAAATGATTCTATAAAAGGATTAATGTTATTCAAATTGAACTCTTCCTTCCGGCTATTTAATTTACTGTTATCCCACTTAAAAAAATTCTCCATAACGACCAATAAATCCTTGAATCATATAAAATTAGTAAGTTAATCGATAGACTAAAAATCTTTCATTTTGATTTTTCGTATAAGCATCTGCTAATAGGATCTCTTGTTTTAATTCAAAGGCAGTCTGGTTTTCTAAAAAATAAATATAATCATCAGAGCTATAATACAAAATAATTTCAACATTTCTTTTTGATTGCTCAACTGAAATTAAAATATTATTTATTATATTCATAAAAATTTGGATTGAAAATGGATTAAAAAAATAGAAACAATTATCTAATGGATTAATTTGATAATCTTCAGCCAAGCAGCAATAAAACAGGATCTTATCTTCGCTGGTCTTTGTTTTTTTTATGTAATTCTTTTTATTTTCAATCGCTTCATTATAATATTTTTCACTCATTTCAATCCCAACAACAGTAGCATTAAATAAGCTATTTATATAGAAATTTAATCTTCCTTTACCGCATCCGAAATCAACTATTCGGTCATTGCTTGAAAGTATGTAGTGTTTAAATAGTTGTTGTAAAGCGCTATAAGGAGTTGGCTCATATCGATGATAATGAAAAGATTCGTTAAATCCTTTTTGCTCCCCCTCTGTTTTTATATTAAGCAGGTTATCATAATACTTATCATCCATTTTTCCACGACCATTCGAACTAATATTTTGTAAGTATCTTTATCATACCGTTTCTAAATAGTTCAGTCTAACCTTGCAAAAAGAAGCGTGTTATTTAAACACGCTTTAATTTAAACTTCTTACCCGCTGCAATATATTGTAATAACGATAGATCGTCTTCAATAATCATTCCTATTACATTTACTTTCTCATCACTTGGTAGATTAGTAAGCATAATTTGTAGCTCACCTCCATATCTGCCATATAATTCATTATCAATTGTCACAGATCCAACTGTGCGAGTAATTGTATTTAGCGGCTTTAAACTATTCTTACCAAAGCTTCCATATAGTCTAGACTCCATAGATCGAATGACGTCACGTGCGGGATCTTCTCGATTCGTATGAACTTGCTCCACTATTGAAAGGATTTCTTCTTCTTGTGAATACGGTCTATATCTTAATTCAATAAAATCCTTTGTTTTTGAAAGAGCCTCTATCGTTTCTATTTTTATACTAATATCACCAACTAAAACTTTATCGATGTAACAGTTTTGAGTTAGGTCTAAGTAAGCTAGCAGAGGGTTAATTCCACGATGTTTTTCTAATGTAGGTAGTCCTTTAAAAAGTGGTCCTCTCATTACATCATTTCCAGGAATAAATGCCATTGTAGAAATTCCAACGCTTTTTAACCATTTGTTTTTTTCGATTAAATAAGTTGTTGCTAATCCGGTTTCTGGACGGGGATAAAAATTATGCCAAGCTTCTACATTTTTAGTTTGTAATTCATATTTAAGCAATTCGTCTAAAAATGCAGGCGTAAGTGTACTAGCATTTAGTGCAATCTTCATTTTTTTAGAAAGGTCTGCTATTTGTTTTTCACTTAATCCGTAATCTACTCGTAATCCAGTAACTCCCCAATTTTGTAATTCGCTGACGTTTGAGTAATCTAACCCTAAATGTGTAAGAGATTTTGCTGAAATATCTGCCATTAGCTCCATTTCATTTTCTATTGCCTCTTTACCAAGTAGTTGAAGAAGTGATTTATAAGTTGAAGGGTCATCCTCTGGTATGTGTAATGATGTAAAAATTGAATGAAATCCATTTTTTTTTGCTATGTCGATATATTTTTTATTGTTATCAATATTTTTTTCAGATAAATAGATTGATATACCTAGCATAGTCTCTTTCCTTCTTCCTACTATTAGATTTATACTATTTGGTTATCATTTTAAACTTTCGGAATAAAAAGTCAATATAACGTGTTAAATATACGAAATTATATTTCGTATCAAAGTAATATATTTTTAGTTTTTGTCTAGTGGTTTCCTATTAATCACTTAAAAACAAAAAAAGAAAGACAACATGAAGTTGCCTTTCTTAAGTTCATTATTACTTATAAACTACGATTGATCCAACTGATTTGTCAGTAGATTGACCATTAACTCGAACTTTTAAACCAAAGTGTCCGATGTTACGACCAGCATCTGGTAAGAATTCGTTATTGTAGTCTTTGCTATCATTAAATAATGAGATACCTTCTTGACTTGGAGATTTCAATTCTTCCCCTGTTGAATATGCAATGTTATAACCTGATGTTGGATTTAATCCGAATGCTGCATCCGCTACATGGAAACGAGCACTAGCTTCAGCGCCATAGTTCCATAATAAATTAGTATCATCGTGAGCATCAACAACACCTAAGAAACCATCACCTGGGTGAATACCTGTCCAGTTTTCTGTAAAGCTATCATCAACATACCATACTACTAAACCACCATCGTAGCTTAATAGAGAGTTTCCACGTTTAATATGTGCTAAACCTTCGTCAGCACCTTTATGATTACGCCACTCTAATAAGTAGTAATGATTTGCATATTTATTTCCATCGAATTTTGAAAATCCTTTTAATGTAAATGGAGAAGTTGCATTTTCAGCACCATCATCAACAATTGTAGCGCCATCTGCTACTACTTTAATATTGTCTGCAAAGAAACCAACGTTTGAAGTACCCCAGTCAGTTGCAGAACGTAAGCGAAGCTGAATTTTTTGGCCTTTATATGCTGATAAATCAAAGCTTTGTGCTTCCCAACCATTTGATTTTCCAGTGAAACCAGGCATTGAATTTAAGATTGTTGGATATCCTTCAGCTACAACATCACTTCTAGTGTGGCTGTTTCCTAATGATTTCCAAGTAGCTCCATTGTCAGTTGAAACTTGAACAAATGCGAAATCCCATTGTTCTTCCATATCGTACCAAGCGTCAAACGTTAATGTTGCAGAAGCTTTTCCTGTTAAATCTACATTCGTTACCATGCTGTTATCCATTTCGTCTGCTTGTCCACCCCAATATTCATAAGTGCCAGCAGCCGGTTTATTGATTGGTAAAACTTTTTTCGGTAAATTCACTTGAATTGCTTGGTTGTTTTGACCAAGTGGTGAATTTGCTTGATCTAATAAGAATTGAGTACCTTTTGTAGATACATCTTCCCAATTTACAACAGTTGGGTTAGTCCATTTTCCACCTAAAGTTGATTGGAAATATGATTTTGCCCAAGGAGAGAAACCTGTTGGCTCTGTTCCAGGGATTTTTCCTGCCCAAGAACCAGCTGACATGATTGACCAATATTCAACAGCTTCACCAGCACCAGAGTAAATTGTATCGTACTCATCTGGTAATCCTAAATCATGACCATATTCGTGTGCAAATACACCAGTTGCACCGTCTTCAGCCATCATTGTGTAGTCATAGAAACCAGGTTTACCTTTTCCAAGTCCATCTGGATCATAGAATTTAGCAGAACGATGTGACCATATTGCATTATCTCCAAGAGCTCCACCGCCAGCATCTTGTCCCATACCTGAGTGAATAATTTGAAGATGATCAACTAAACCATCTGGCTCCCAGTAGTTTCCATCTCCATCTAAATCATGTGGATCTTCTAAATCGTAATCTTGTAAAGGAATTCCAGCAGCTAATGCAGCATTATAAGTATCAACTACTAATTGTTTCGATCCGCCTGGCGTTACATTATCATGTCCAGTTGCAGAATCTTTTCCGTAATACGCTGCAGTTCCAGGAACTTTTAACCAGCCATAGGCTTTACCATCAATTGTATAAGTTCCGCCAGATTGTTGTTCATAATATTGTTTTTGTGAAAGGAAAGTTTCTCCGTTTGGACCTTTCACACCATTTTTACCAAAAATCAGATCTTCATAGTGTTGTGTATTGTAATCAGGATAGTAATTGTTTGTATCTTCCTTCGTTAGTTTATTATGAGGAAAATCAGAATACTCTACCATTAATGTTAAAAGTTTACCCTTCTTTTGAACACCTGGTGAAGCTGACTCTTGAACTGGATCAGGAGTACCTTTTAATTGACCATATTTATTACCGTTTCCGTGTAATAGGCCATTATTGAAGTCTTTAAATTCACTGTGTTTAGCAGCTTCTGCTTTTTTTACTTTGCTAGCAAGTGGATCTTTTTCTGTTACTAGATCCGCTTGACCTTTAACTTCTAAATATTTTTGTAATGCAGCTTGTTTCTGTGCTTGAGAAGCATTGGCAGAAACCACTCCACGTTTAACTAATGATTCTAATAACTTATCGTCATCAACTAAAGATAAATCTAAAGTACTTTTTGAATGCTTAGCTAATGCACTATGTACTTTACTTAAGCTTTCAGATGATGCTGTTTTTAATGGAATTCCAGAAAACAAAGTTCCGGCAACCATTACTGATGCAAAACTAGTTACTACAAACTTGTTCAAAATAAGCCCCCCTTAATAATTTTCAAAGTACATTTTAATAATATTCTAAAAATTCTAAGGATTATAGAGGGTTTTATTCATCAAATACTTACAAAATTCACAATATTTTTACAAAAAATTTACTATATATCATAGAAAAATGACGAAATTCGTCAGTTTTTATAACTTGCTTTTTCGACATTCCGTTCTTTAGTCTTATATTATTCTTTTAATCTAATTTTTTAAATTAGCACTTTAGCATTATTACAATAACATTAAAAATAGATTTAATAATGTAATACATGTAATTGTAACTATATACAAAAAAATCGTTCTTCAAATTTTGACATTTTTTCCCTTTTTGATATTACAAAAAAAGATAAGTAAAAGTTTTTTTACCTATCTTCCTTGACTAGATTCAGATTACCTTCTTAATTTGCCGGCTTCTTCACTATACTCATGAAGTTTACTAGATACTTTGTTACCGATTCGGTTAAAGCATATGACATATAATGAATCGATTATATTTTGTTGTGCCATTTTAGAAGCTATACTTCCTATTCGAATATCTTGTTCCATGTCAGGTGTGCATAGCTTGATATCAGCTTCCTTAAATAACGGAGACTTGCCAAGCTTAGTAATCGCAATGATCGTTGCTCCCTTTTTCTTAGCAAAACGAGCAAGCTCTAATACATCCTTTGTTTTCCCTGAATTAGAAACGGCAACAAAAATATCGCCTTCTTCCATATGACCTACTAAAGTGATTACCATATGGAAGTCAGGAGACATAATGGCATGGTAGCCAATTTTACCAAACTTATATGCTCCGTCCATAGCTGATACAGCTGAACCGCCTACTCCATAAAATATAATCTTCTTAGCTTTTACAATTTCTTCGGTTGCTTTATCTAATTCCCTTTTATCTAAAGTTGATACCGTCGCTTCAATAGCTGCTTTATTTACATAAGTTACTTTATTAAATAAATCATACGGTGTGTCTTTCTTATCCATTACAGAAAAATCATTAATATTCATTTCAGCTACAGTCAAATCTCGAACTAATGCTATTTTAAAGGCTTTAAAACTACCGATTCCTATTGTTTTACAAAATCTAACAACACTTGCTTCACTAGCTCCAGTATTGTTAGAAATATCTTTAGTCGTTAAGTTTGGTACTATTTCAGCATGATCCATTATATATACAGCGATTTTTTTTTCGGCTTGCGTAAATCGATCCATATAATTTTCAATTTTTGATAAGATTGTTAAATGTTTCATTTACTAAACACCTTTCTGCTAAAAAACATACAAAATACTATTATTCTCTATTATGAACCAAATGTTTAGAAAATCATATTAATAACCAAATTAAAGTTGTTTTTTAGTTCTTTCTACATTTAAAAATTTGTTAAAAATAAAAAGTGTAGGAAAAAATATTCCCTACACTTTTACTTTATAATTAATTATTGTTGTACTGTTATTGTTTGTGGTGTTACGGATACTTTAAAACCATCTTTACTAGATACATCCGCAGATATTGTATACGTACCATTTGGAACAGTTGCTTCTGGAGTCCATTTTAAGTGGATTTCATTTTTATCTTGTATATCCATTGAATCAACTACATTACCTTTCGAATCCTTAATATAAATTTTCCAATTTACATTATTATTTGCAAATGCATTAATTCCTGCAGGAGTTTTTGCATTTACATTTTTATTTGGATATACACTGAAGTAGCTAACAAGCATTCCCTCGTTAATATAAGAAGGATCTCCCCAAACTGTATAGCTTTGGTTTAGTGCATAGTCTGCTCCTAATACTACAACGCTCTTTGGTTCTTCTTTTACTAGAGTAGATGTTTCACCTTGAGCTAATGGCTTATATTTGCCGTTATACCAAACGATCGCACCATTAAAGCCACTTCCAGCATCGTCCGCTTTGAACGAGATTTCATATTGTCCATTTTTAGGTGTTACTTTTATATCTGAAACAACTGGAGCAACTGAGTCAATATGCAATGGAAGTTTTACGATTTGTGGCTTCGCACCATTATAATCAAGCGTTGTTTTGATTACATAGTTATAAACGCCATCTTTCACTACTTGTCCATTTTGATCTTTTAAATCCCAACCATATCCAGTATTCAAATAGTCTCTATACGACATAATGTTTTTACGGAATTTCCATGGCTTACCAGTATATTCACTAAAATCACCTAAGTATTGAAGTAATTCACCTTTATCATTTTCTACGTACATTTCAGTTTTAGCTAAGTTACGTAGCACTGTAAATGATGGATATACTTCTTTCAATGGAGTATTAGGAGACATTACAATTCGATCCATATTAAAACTTCCTGTTCTTGGATCATATCCTAATGGGAATACCCCTTCTGCTCCTATTTCATCATTCCAAAGAGTTGTATAGCCTAAGAATGCATCTTTCTCATATGCTACTGGATCAATATTTTTTGGCTGATCCCATTTTCCATAATATCCCATGTAAGGAACTGATAACGGTACTGCTGAATCGCTATTATTTCCAGAAGGAACTAAACGTACGTAACCCTCGACAAATGAACCGTCTTTTAAGCTTGATGGAAGTTGAATCTGAACATCAAGATTTTTTTCTTGTCCCGGTTTAATTTTTAGTGTTTTTCCTACTGTGCTTGTTACTATTTCACCATTTACAGTTGCCTTAGCACCTTGTACACGTTCACTTTTTAATGTTAAATATTCTTTTGAATCTAATTTCCCATCATTGTCTAGGTCAAATTCTTTTGTTTCTCTGCCATCTGTAAATACATCTACATACACTTGATACTCTAAATCTTTTACATTAAGATTTTGAAGAGCTTCTGCATTTAATTTGAAGTGAATATTATTATTAACTTCTTTTAATGCAACTGCTCCTGCTTGCTCTAGTGGAGTTTTCTCTCTTGTCACAAGTACAGGCGTTTTAATTGCGTTTTGAATTTGCATTAGTCCTGAACCTTGTATACGAGGTGAATATGGTACTTCATTATTTGTACTAGGATCCTGAATTAGTTTAGAAGTATTCATTAAAGCAATTTTTGCTTTTAAAGCTGTACTTTCCGAATGTTTTAATCCTTTTTCATATAGCGATTGTAATACTAATGCCGAACCACCAGCAACATGTGGTGATGCCATCGATGTACCACTCATTACCTCATAGCTATTACCTGGTATCGTTGAGTAAATATTACCTCCTGGTGCAGATATTTCAGGTTTAAAGTCTAATGTATGTGGAGCCCCATATGAAGAAAAATATGACATCGTATTCTTATCTGGGTTATCGACATATACCCCTTTAGACGGTTTCATTTTTACAACATAACCACTTTTTAACTTAGTAATTAATTCATTCCCTATCGCTTTACTTGTTGTAGCTGCCTGAACATTAAAATAAGGACTCCAATAAACTAATGGATAGTCAATATCTTCATCAGCAGGAACAAGAAAGATTGCTTTTGCGTTCTTTTTCTTCGCTTCAGATTGAATATAATTGTAAGTTGCATACCTTTCATTTGGTTTTGCTACAACGATTTTTCCTGTTAAGTCAGGAAGATTTTTGAAGTCGGCCGTTTTACCTTCTCCAACATATACCATTTCATATGATTCTAATGGTGATAATACTTTTGATAGGTTAAAGTTATATTGTGATTGGTCTTGGTATGGAAGCTGTATTCCATTTTCCTCTTTTAGCGTACTCATATGTATACTTGAATTTTCATATGAAGCCACAGATAACGCAAAAGGACTTACACCTGGTTCCCCAACTGTACCAATATCCGGATTTTCAGCATATGGTTTTAAAGATGATTGCAGCAAATTATTCTGTGTACTATAAGCAGAGTTTCCACCAGCGACAATTACAAGCGTACCTTGCTCAGTTGCTTCACGTATTACTTTTTGAATTGGATCATCTTCTTCACTAACAAATCCTGAGTCAGTACCTAAACTCATATTAATAACATCTGCGCCCATCGTTACAGCGTGCTCGATACCTGCTATGATATCATCTTCATACGCACCACCGTTTCCGTTATCAGAGAATACTTTTTCTGCTAATAACTGAACACCTGGAGCAATACCTTCCACACCATCATTAGACTCATCTCCGTTTGCACCTACTGTACCAGCAACATGCATTCCATGCTCATTCCCGGCAACACGCGGAATAACATCTGTATCATGATCTGCCCAGTCATAACCTGTTGGAACTTTATCGCTATACCAAACATCTCCTACACTTGTTTCTGCAAGTTTACTTTTAATGTTTTCTTGATTCCATTTTTCTTTTGCTTTTCCTTTATCAGTGATTGTCATGTCTTTATGTGTATAGTCAATACCTGTATCGACAATTCCTACTAACAATCCTTCACCTTGATATCCGTAGCTTTGCCATACTTTTTGAGCTTGTATTAGTTCTTTACTTGCACCCATTGAAGGTTGGAACTTTCTTGCAATATGTACATTTGTTACGCCTGGTGTTTCTTGAATTTCTTTTAAGTTACGATATTCTGTCTCTAAACTAAAACCATTAAAACCTTCATAAAAGCGTTGATTTATTTTAGGTACGGATCTTTCTTTTGAAATCTTTGTGATGACTTGATCTTGCTTTTCTTTAAAGCGTGCTTTTTTAGTTTGAGTAGAATCATCAGAAGTTGTTGGTTGTTCAACTTCAACGATCACACGGACTTTTTCATTTGGTTTATAAGCATGAGCATCATTTAAATCTTTATAGCCAAATGGGTCTACAGCTTTTTCGCCAGTTTGTTTTTGTTCTTCAGTAAAAATCTTTTGACCCTGCTTTGCAATCTCATCTAAACTTGGAGCCGGCACTTGATTTTCATTTGTTCCCTCAGCAAACCCAGTTGAAGTAAATAACATTGAAGCTAAAGTTGTCGTTGCAAGAACTTTGTAAGGAAAGCTTTTTCTCTTCTTCATTTCTAATCTCCTCTACAGTAAACTTTAATGTTCTGAATCTATTAAAATAAAAATAGATTCAAACAAAACTGATCCAATAAATTACTAATGCTTTATTAATAAATTTGATACTATACTAATTTTAATGACGTTAACTCTATAATCATAATGGGTTATTCAACCGGACTTTTGGCTTATTCAGTTTGGAGTGAACTTAAAGAATTCAAGTAGAAAAAAAGAGGTTTTTGACATATTCAGTCGAGGAAATTCGAAAAAAATTCATAAACTCGGGAAAATTACATTAATAGGTTGAGACATTTTAGGGTTATATTTGTTTATATTAAATAAAAGATGCAATTTATTATTTTCAATCGAAGTCTATTCTTTTTTAAATAGGTAAAAATATGGTATTATTAGTAGTCAGAATAATCAGTTTTTACTATCTTTCCGACAAATTTCTACTTATTTTTCACCTGAGCATTGGTAGGATTGGTGAGTTAACTAAAATGGAGCATTTTTGTGTAAAAATTGGATTTAGCTTAACAATGAAGTAGATTACAGAAAAAACACTTCAATATAGGAAGTATTTTAATGGAATCAGATACACTTTGATTGTTTTTGATGTATTTTTTGGTTATGCCTTTGTTTTAATCGATTTTTATTTGCGAATCTCCAATTTTAATTGGGATTTCATGATTTTAATTGCCGTTTCCTATTTTTAATTGCGATTCCACGATTTTAATTGCCGTTTCTCGATTTTAATTGCGATTCTCCAATTTTAATTGCGATTACGCGTTTTTAATTGCCATTTCCCTTTTTTAATTGCCCCCCAAGATTAATACGATTTTTCATCTAAAATAACAACTCTACTATTAATTCATCCCACCTTAAATAAAAATCAGAATTTTTCATACAATTTTCAAATCTTAGTTTGTTAAATTACCTTTTTTTGGATAGAATGGATTTGTAGGCTTTTAAAGTCTTAATACATAACATTAGGAGTGAAAAAAATGCCAATCGATGTTTATTTAAATTTTAATGGTAATACACGTGAAGCAGTTGAATTCTATGCGGCTGTATTTAACACAGAAACACCAAAAATTATGACTTTCGGTGAAGCACCCCCAAATCCAGAATACCCACTACCTGAAGAAGCGAAAAGTTTAGTTATGCATACTAGATTGAACATTAGCGGTAGCAACGTTATGTTCTCTGATACTTTCCCTGGTTTCCCTTTTAACCAAGGTAATAATATTCATTTATCTTTTTTAAGTGAGGACTTAGAAGAACTTAGATCTGTCTTTACTAAATTAAGTGATGGCGGTAAAGTAGAAATGGAACTTCAAGAAACATTTTGGAGTAAAGCTTATGGTAGTCTAACAGATAAATTCGGCATTCATTGGATGTTTAATCACGGTACTGGTGAATTTTAATTTATAGATAAAAAAAAGGAAATGAACCCTCCATTAGCAGGATTTCATTTCCTTTTATTTTACATATCTCTACTACACTTCCTCACCTGAGATATCTCTCATCTTGCTCCTCAATCTATATTTCTTTTCATTCAGAATATTTACTATATAATAAGGTATATTTCTAGTTCTCTAAAAGTAGGTGAAATTTTATGCAAATACTATTAAAACGGTTATCACAAAATAGAGAAAAACTTAGCCAGCTTGAAAAACAAGTATTGGATTATATTTTGCAAAATACGGATTATATTACGAAGCTGAATCTTGATGAATTATCAAAAGAGCTTTATGTATCTACAGCAACAATTAGTAGAACCTGCCAGCAATTAGGCTTTCGTGGGTTTCAAGATTTAAAATATACCCTTTCAATGGAAACAAATAAAGTTCAAAGTCCAGTTTCCTCTACCTCCTATCTCCTTAATACACATATGGAGAGAATGAAAGAAGAAATGGAAAAAACATTAGACTATATTGATGAAGAGAAGATCAAGCTAGCTGCTAGTTATCTAAAGCAAAGTACACATGTTGAAATATTCGGAGTTGGTAACTCACTTCCCGCTTGTGTTGACGCTTCTAGAAAACTCATGTTTGCAGGAAAGTTATGTAATGCGCGAACTGATTGGGACGAGCTACGTAGTGCTGCAAATAGTTTAGCAGAAAATGATTTGGCCATACTAGTTTCATATAGTGGGGAGACTTTACATATGTTAGAATTTGCCCATATTTTAAAGAAAAGGAACGTTAAAACGATCGCCATAACTGGAAGCCACTCAAATCGTTTACAAAGAGAAGTAAGTTTATCCCTTCAAGCATATATTACAAGCACATACTTTGGTGAGCTTGATATGACTTCAAGGTTTCCATTAAGTATGGTACTAGATTTCATTATTATTGCCTATTTAAACGAAATGAAAATATGTTAGTTTTCAAAAGAGACAGAAGTCGTCTATTATCAGACCACTACTGACTCTTTTTATTTATGAAATTATTAGTCCACTGAAAGTAAGCAATATACAAAAAATGTACACGCTTACATAAACACCTCAAACGGTTGTTAAACGATTTTGTCGTGAGTATTCTTAAGACATAATAAAAAACGAAGGAGCTAAAAACATGGCAAAGAAGAAGTCCGTTAAATCACAACTATGGGAATTTTTTCAAGGGCTAGGTAAGACCTTTATGGTACCTGTAGCATTATTAGCCTTTATGGGTCTTATATTAGGGATCGGAAGCTCATTTACAAGTCCGACAACTATCGAGACATTCCCATTTTTAGGAAACTCCGTACTCCAAGTTATTTTTAGCTTTATGTCCACTATTGGTGGATTTGCATTTTCATACTTACCAGTTTTATTTGCAATGGCAATTCCGTTTGGACTTGTACGATATGAAAAAGGTGTCGCTGCTTTCTCTGGATTTGTTGGCTACGTCATCATGCACTTATCAATTAATTTTTATTTAACAGAAACAAATCAATTAGTAGCAGCAGATAAAATGCGCCAAGCTGGTCAAGGTATGGTTATGGGGATACAAACAATTGAAATGGGTGTACTAGGCGGTATCATCGCCGGTATCGTTGTTTATTTGTTGCATAACCGCTTCTATAGTATTAAACTCCCGGATGCATTGGCATTTTTTGGTGGTGCCCGCTTTGTTCCAATTATAACGACACTTGCATTATCAGTTGTTGGGATCATCATTCCGATGATCTGGCCAATTTTCGCAATTGCCATTACAGGAATCGGAAGTATAATTCAAAAATCTGGCGTTTTTGGACCATTTTTATTCGGTGCCGGTGAGCGTTTACTACTACCATTCGGTCTTCACCATATTTTAGTGGCAATGATTCGATTCACAGAAGCTGGTGGTACTGAAGTCGTTAACGGTCAAACGGTTTCTGGAGCCCTAAATATTTTCTATGCACAATTAAAAGCCGGAGCTCCGATTAGTCCATCAGCGACAGCTTTCTTATCCCAAGGTAAAATGCCTACATTCATGTTTGGTTTACCTGCAGTAGCGCTTGCGATTTATCATACTGCCCGTCCAGAAAATCGTAATAAAATTAAGGGACTTTTAATCTCTGGTGTTATTGCAACTTTTGTAACCGGTATCACTGAGCCAATCGAATTCTTATTCTTGTTTGTTTCTCCACCTTTATATTTCATTCACGTTATTTTAACGGGACTAGGTTTTATGGTAATGGCTTTATTACATTTAACAATTGGTAACACAGATGGTGGAATATTAGACTTTATTATTTTTGGCGTTTTACAAGGAGTAAAAACAAAGTGGTATCTTGTACCTGTAGTAGGAGCAATTTGGTTTACCGTATACTATTCAGTTTTCAGATATGCAATTTTGAAATTCAATTTAAAAACTCCTGGTAGAGAAGAAAAAATTGATGATCAACAAAGTGAGGAACCATTAGTGAAAGGAACAAATGCCCAAGCATTAAAAATTCTTACTGCTTTAGGTGGCAAAGAGAACATTCAATCACTAGATAACTGCATTACAAGATTAAGACTTGTTGTAGATAATATGAATATAGTTAATGAAAAAGTTCTAAAGGATTGTGGTGCACTTGGTGTTGTAAAACTAGACGAACACAATTTACAAGTAGTCATTGGTCCGCAAGTTGGTATTCTTAAAACACAATTAGAAAAATTATCATCTTAAATAAATTGGGGTTGTACGAAATGAAATACAAATTTGATCAGGTAGTTGATCGGACGGGTACTTATTGTACACAGTGGGACTATATTGAAGATCGATTTGGAGTGCCAGATTTACTACCATTCTCGATTTCAGATACTGACTTTCAAAGTCCCGATGAAATAGTACATGCATTAGAAAAGCGAATGAAACACGGTATATTTGGCTATACGCGATGGAATCATGCTGAATTTAAAAAATCAATAATAGATTGGTTTCGTAAGAGATTCTCCTGTGAAATTAAAGAAGATTGGATTGTTTATAGTCCTAGTGTCATTTATTCAATTTCAAAAATAATTGAATACTTGACAAATGTTGGTGATCATGTCGTTATCCAAACTCCTGCCTATGATGCCTTCTTTAAAGTAATACAAGATAACAATCGTTTCATTTCTAACAATCAATTAATCTACGAAAATGGAAAATATCGAATCGATTTTGATGATTTAGAACAAAAACTGGCTCACGAGCGTGCCAAGATTTTTCTACTATGTAGTCCGCATAACCCTTCAGGACGTGTTTGGACAAAGCATGAATTGGAAAGAATTGTAGGCTTATGTAATAAACATAATGTATTTATCATTTCTGATGAAATTCATATGGATATCGTATATGAACCTAATTTCCATAATCCGATTATAAAAACTAGCATCAATTTGGAGAATGTATGTATTTGTACTTCTGCAAGTAAAACGTTTAACACTCCTGGACTAGGTGGATCATATATGATTTTACCTAACCAAATGATCAACAAAGAATTCCTTCTATCTTTAAAAAATCGAGATGGCCTTTCATCTGCAAGCATTTTTGGGACGCTAGCGACAATCGAAGCCTATAAAACCTGTGAGGACTGGGTTGATGAATTAGCTGAATATACTCATGATAATTTAAAGATAGTTAAAAATTATCTTAACAATCATCTCCCAAAACTTAAATTTACATTACCAGAATCAACATACTTAGCGTGGATTGATACTACCGGGCTACCTTTTTCTAGTGAGCAATTACAACATGCCCTTGTTCATCACGCAAAAGTTGCCATCATGCCCGGAGAGACATATGGTGAGGCTGGGAAAGGATTTATCCGTATGAATATTGGATGTCCCAAATCTAAAATTATTGAAGGATTAAATCGTTTAAAAAAAGCAATAGATTACTTAGAAAGTAATAAATAGTTAATTTAATAACCCTCTAAAAGTAGAAGATCCGCAAACTACTTTTAGAGGGTTATTCATTAGAAAAAATAGTTAAAAATTGCTCGTTCAATTTTGTGAACTAGTAGTTATTAATTAGCGAATTAACATATATTCTATTAAGTCGCTTTTTTTAGAATATAAATTTGGGAAGTGTTAGAATGACATCCACTAAAGTTATTAAGCCATTCTCATCGAACTGGTATGTCTTACTTTCGTTTGCTGCACTTGCTGGAATTAGTCAAATGCTTTGGTTAAATTTTGCACCTCTAATTTCATATTTAAAATCGCATTATGACGTTTCAGAGTCAGATATTAATTGGTTGTTAATTGTATTTCCATTAATTTATATCGTATTTTCTATCCATTCAGGTAAAGTAATTGATCGAGCTGGATATCGATTTAGTATTTTACTAGGTGGCATTTTCATGTCCGTTTTTTCTACTATTAGAATTTTTGATTCAAGCTTCTCATTTTTACTAATTGGTCAAATAGGCATTGCGATTGGCCAACCTTATATTTTAAATGCAATATCAAGTTTAGTAGTTGATTGGTTTCCTAAAAATAAACAAGCTACCGCCACTGGCATCGGCACGGTCGGAATGTTCGTGGGGATGGCAATTGCCTTAGCAGGGACACCGCTTCTTGTAGATCTTTTTGAATTCCAGCCCACATTAGTCATCATGGCAATTTTAACAATTCTTGCAACACTCGTCTTTTACTTCATCGGTCACCATAATTCAGATTTCAACCGAAATTCCAGTACTTCAGGAAGTTTTAGTACTACATTTAAATTATTGAAAAATAAGAATCTTTTACTACTAAACATTGTTTCCTTTCTAGGTTTAGGAGTCTTTAATGGACTAACATCCTGGCTTGAACAAATC
>Ga0209795_10001270_pt1 | contig 16050 bp, 12 predicted proteins | sample AgamicOrMarz_FD_187166 | JGI IMG/M metagenome (GOLD analysis project Ga0209795, IMG submission 187166) | Agave microbial communities from Guanajuato, Mexico - Or.Ma.rz (SPAdes) (version 2) | ecosystem: Host-associated > Plants > Phyllosphere > Phylloplane/Leaf | place: Guanajuato, Mexico...
TGCGCAAGGGCCATGGCGTGGCGAAAGGTCGGCGCCAGGCCGTGGTCGCACTAGGTCTGGTTTGCGTTGCAGTGGCGGTACTGACGCCCGTCGACAAACTGGCCAGCCTGTTGCCCGGCGCACGCAATGGCACGCTGGCCTTCTACGAGGAAGGACGCGGCGGCACGGTCGCGGTGGTCACTCAGGGACGTGGCGAAAACACCTTCCACCGTTTGTACATCCAGGGCGTGTCGAACACCGGCGATGCCATGCCGTCGCTGCGCTACATGCGCATTCAGGCGCTGCTGCCGCTGCTGATCCACAACGGTGTACCGCGCTCGACCCTGGTGATCGGCTTCGGCACCGGCATCACCGCAGGCGCCATGCTGCGCTATCCGGGGCTGGAACATCGCGTGGTTGCCGAATTGCTGCCATCGGTGGTGAAAGCGGCGCACCTGTTCAAGGGCAACTTCAATGCGGCCACCGATCCCGGCGTCGACGTACGCCTGCGCGACGGCCGCCAGGAACTGCTGCGCAGTGCACAGACCTACGACGTGATCACCCTGGAACCGCCACCGCCCTCCGCCGCTGGCGTGGTCAATTTGTATTCGCGGGACTTCTACCAGCTGGCCGCCAGTCGCTTGCAGGACCAGGGCATCGTTGCCCAGTGGCTGCCGCTGCCGACGCAGAATATCGACGACTCGCGCTCACTGGTGCGCAGCTTCCTCGATGTCTTCCCGCATGCCTCGCTGTGGACCAGCGAGTTCCACGAAATGCTGCTGGTTGGCTCAATGAACCCGATGCAACTGGACGCCGCGAAAATCACCGCGCGCTTCCAGCAGGACAGCGTACGCAACACCTTGCAGGACGTCGGCATCGGCTCGGCGGCGGCGCTGCTGGCCACCTGGGTCACCGATCGCACCGGCCTGGAGCGCTTCGCCGCCGACGCGCCGGCAGTGACCGATGATCAGCCGCGCATCGAATACGCGCCCTGGGTACGCAGCAAGGAAATCACCCGCGTGCTACCGGCGCTGCTGGACTTGTATCAGCCACCGACACTGGTCAATGCCGATGCTGGGTTCAGTGAACGGATGGAAACGCATCGGCAGCGGTTGATGCAATTTTATCGGGCAAGCCTGCACGCCTACGACGGCGATCGGGACGCCTGGGGTCGGGATATCCGGGAAGTGATGCAAGGGGATCGGGCGAACCCATATTTTCGCTGGTTTGTCGGGCAGTAAGGCGGGGCTGACAGAATGCCTTCGCGAGCAGGCTCGCTCCCACAGAAAAGCAAAAGCAAAAGATCGCAGCCTTCGGCAGCTCCTACACAATGAGCGCAAGCTCGAGTGCTTTTGATCTTGATCCACCGGCGACGTCGGAAGGCTGAGCGGAGGGATTGATCCGGGGGTGGGAGCGTAGCGACCGTCTGGCGCAGCCAGACACAGCGGAAGGAGGTGCAGCGAAGCAAACCGTAGCCGCTGCGCCCGGATCAGTCCCGCAGCGAAGGAACCCGAGCCTGCGAGGGCCGAACGTAGGAGCAAGCCTTTTGGGTTACCTTTTTGGCGTTTGAAAAAGGTGACCCGCCGTAAGGGCGGAACCCTAAGCCGCCGTTACCGCAGCAACGGATATGTACCCCAAAACCCCAAGCAGACAAGCCCCCAAACCAAACTGCAATCAATGGGAGCGAGTCTGCTTACGAAAAGGCCCAAGCCTCACGACATCACTTGGCCTCGGACTTCAGCTTCAGATACGTCTGATGCATGTCACTCGCCCAGCCATCGATCACCGCTTTGACGTCAGTGGCTTTCATCACCTGCGAGGAGTTTTCCAGCGGCTGACCTGTGCCCTTGCGCACCACTTGAGCCACCACCTTGTTACTGCTGCCATCAAGGAAAACCGCCTCGGTGGCCAACGTGGTTTCCTGATCGCGAATACCAGTGGCCGTACTCACCGCAGCAGCCACCAAGGCAATCGGAATCACCTCATACACATGCAGGCCCTCGGTCTTGCTGCTCACCGCAGTGATCGCCGGCCGGATCACGATGACGCCAGGCCCCGGGCCGGTGGCCAGCGGCAGCGACTTGCTCAGCTCACGCTTGAGCGCCTGATCGTAATAACTGGTGATGCCATTGAGGGTCTGCTGGGGGATTTTTTCCGTCGCTTGCGGCTTCGGATACAACTGGCTCGGTTCGACATAGACGCTGCTGAATTTGTTGATGTCGAGTTTCGGGTCCATCCAGCGCATCACCTCGGCACCCGACGGTGATTTGGTCTCCTTCAGTTGACTGTAATCCTTGAGAAAACCGGAGTACTGGTCTGGCTCGACGGTTTTGCTGGAACAACCCACCACACCCAGGGTGGCGATGCACAGCGTGCCCATCATTACGGCTAGCTTCATGCTGTAACTCCTGTCAGAAGGCCAAATCGTTTGCATAGGGGGAGTTACAGGTATAGCTAAAACCGCAGCAATTGCGATTGCAAATTACAAAATTCACACGGCGCTGCGCAGCAAGTCACAGCGCTTATTTGACAGACGCGCTGCATGCGGCAAAGCTGCATCCAGATGTATGCACGCCAGAAGGCCAACGCACCGGACTACGGAAGTCGCAATGCCCAAGCACAAAAACAAAGCGGTGCAACCTCAGCCTGACGCGTCACCCTCCTCTTTTTCACGTTACCTGTTTCCAATCACCATCGGTGTGCTGCTGGCGGCCGTGGCGGGCATTGGCTGGTTCCTGTTCAGCCCGGCGCCGGCCCCCGTCAAACCCGCAGCGATCAGCATGCCTGTAGCACCGCCAGCCAAGCCGCAACCGACTGTGGCAAACAAACCGGCAAGCATGGTCGATGAGCAGCAATGCCAGGGCTGCCACAGCGAACAGGTCAAGGACTGGCAAGGCTCGCATCACCAGCTCGCCATGCAGCCGGCGACCGCCGAAACCACCCTTGGCGACTTTAACAACGTGACCTTCAAGGCCGAGAACGAGACCACAAAGTTCACCCGCAAGGGCGATGAATTCTGGGTCAATGCGCCCGGCATCGACGGCAAGAATGCCGACTTCAAAGTGGCCTACACCTTCGGCATCGCGCCGCTACAGCAATATCTGATCGAGGTCGGTCAGGGGCGTTTGCAAGCCCTCGGCGTGGCGTGGGATACCGAGAAAAATCGCTGGTTTCATCTGTACGCCGGCCAGGGCGTGAACTTCAAGAATCCGCTGCACTGGAGCAAACCGAGCCAGAACGCCAATTTCATGTGCGTCGAATGCCACACCACCGGTTTCAAGCGCAATTTCGATGCGGCCAGCAACAGCTTCGACAGTCAGTGGAACAGCCTCGGAGTCGGCTGTCAGGCCTGTCATGGCCCGGCGTCGAATCACCTGGAGTGGGCGCAGAAAAAAGGCGTTTTGATCCATAAGGGCTTCGACGTCGATCTCAAGGACAAGAACGCCACGGTAGAAATCGAAACCTGCGCGCGCTGCCATTCCCGCCGCGCGCCGCTGGGCGATGGCTTTACCGTCGGCAAGCGGCTGATGGACGATTACCTGCCCAGCGCCCTGACCCGCGAACTCTATGCGCTGGACGGCAAAATCAAGGACGAAGTGTTCGAACACGGCTCGTTCCTCCAAAGCAAGATGTTCGACAAGGGCGTGCGCTGCAGCAATTGCCATAACCCGCACAGCAACGAGCTGAAGGCACCGGGCAACGCCGTGTGTCTGCAATGCCACAACACGGCGGGCAAGACCTCGGTCGCTGGCGTCGACGGCACGGGTCTGCAAGCGAAGAATTACGACTCCATCGAACACACCCGCCACGCCATGGGCCAGCCCGGCTCGCAGTGCGTCGATTGCCACATGCCTGGCAAGTTCTACATGGGCAACGACTTTCGGCATGACCACAGTTTCAGTATTCCCAACCCGGAGCGTGCGCAGAAACTCGGCACGCCAGACGCCTGCCTGACCTGTCACCAGGGCAAGGCCGGCGACAAGGTTACCGCGCAGTTCAAATTGTGGAACGCCACCGCCTCCCCGGCTCAGCAGGCGCCACGCTATGACGAAAGCCTGTGGCTGATCCGCAATGGCCAGCCCGGCGCCGCCGACGCGCTGTACCAGCAATTGCAGCGCAGCAACCTGCCGGCGATCCAGCGCGCGACGTTGCTGGCGGAATTGCCGCTGTACCCGAGCGAACAGGCGCTGAAACTGGCCACTCAGGATCTGAAACATCCAGAGCCACAGGTGCGTGACAGTGCGGTGCGGGCAATCAGCGCATTCCTGCCACCGCCTGAGCGTGCGCCATTATTGGCGCCGTTGCTCAATGATCCAGTGAAAGCCGTGCGCATCGTCGCCGCGCGGGATCTGCTAGGTGCCTCGCGCAACAATGGCCTGGGTGCGGCGCAAGCCAGCTGGAACGCGGCGATCGGCGAGTATGAGGCCGTGCAGAAGAGCCTGCTGGAGCGTGCCGAGGCCAATCTCAATCTAGCCATGCTGTACCAGGCCAGCGGGCGCAGTGTCGAGGTCGAACCGTTGCTGCGCAGCGCCCTGCAACGTGACCCGGACTTCTACCCGGCGCTGGTCACGCTGGCACAGTGGCTGGAAGCGAATGGTCGCGCCACCGAAGCCCAGAAGCTATTGGATGACAGCCTCAAGCAGCATCCGGATGCGGCGCTGTTACAGCACACGCGCGGGTTGTCGCTGATCCGTGCCGGCCAGTCCGCCGAAGCCATGTCCTACCTGCGCAAAGCCGCGCAACTGGAACCGGACAATGCGCAATACGGCTATGTACTGGCGGTGGCGCTGCATGAGAGCGGCAAGGTTGATGAGGCGTGCGCGATTCTGGAAAGTTTGCTCAAGGTACAACCGGCCAACCGCAATGCGCGGCTGTCGCTGATTCAGTACTACCTCGATAGCGGCCAGGAACCCAAGGCGCAGGTGCTGCTGCAGGGCTGGAAGAAAATGAATATGGGGGATCCGGCGCTCAAGTGATCGATGGGATGCCCCCCGATCACCTGTGGGAGCGAGCCTGCTCGCGAATGCAATCTGTCAGTGACATCGCAGTCGGCTGACGTAGCGTTTTCGCGAGCAGGCTCGCTCCCACAGGGCTACCACCGCGCTTGCTTCACCAGGACGATGTTTCGCCACTGCGCAAAGCCATCTCCCGCCGGCTATTAGCACGCATCGCCTTGATCAGCGACACCGTACCCACCAGCAGAATCGCCGCACCAAACAAAAAGTCGATGTTGTACAGCTGGAAATCCTCCACCGGCCCGATCAGCAATGTGCGCACCACCGCAATCCCCACCAGCGTCGCGAGAAAGTCGATCCCCGGTTCATCGCGGTAGAACACCAGCATCAGCGGCAGGCACAGCACCAGCAGAAGCAACAGCACCACCACCTTGAACGAGCCTTTGCGCTCGACGCTGAACGCGCACTCATGCGCGCCGTAAGGCTTGTAGTCCTCATCGCGAATCATCGAGTTTTTCTCGTTGATGTAGTCGGCGCGGTTGTACTTCTGGATCGGCGTGAAGGTGTTGGACATCTCCATCAGCGTGGTGATGTTCTTGAAGCGCAGATCGATGCGCTCGCTGCCCTTGAGGTAATACAGCACCGGTTTGTAGCCGTAGCGATAAGTGTCGAACGGGAACGCCGCGGTCTGGGCGTGCACGCCGATCGGCCGTGGTTCGAGTTCAGCGAAGGCGCTTTTGTTGGTCGACGAGAGGTTGCGGCTCAGCGGCTGCACCTTGATCTGCTCGAGGAAGATCGGCGTCACGCCGAACGACCACTGCAACGGTTCCAGACGCAGGCGCAGTTCGTTGCGGCCCAGGTCGTAGCGGTTGAAGGTGCGTTCGGAAACCACCAGCGAACCGCCGACCATGAACTCGCCGCGCAGGTTGTTGGTGACGCGCAAGGTCAGTTGATCCTTGCCCAGCAACGCCGCTTCACTGCTCGGTGGCGTGCCGCACCACGCGGTGCTTTCACCGACACCGCCAAGCTGGCCGTCGCGGTTTTCCTTGAATACGTAAAAGTAACTGGCCCACAGCGTCAGCAGCAAAAGCGACGCCGTGAGACCGAGGATTTTTTTGCCCGGACTCACTGATCAGACTCCCTTCTTCGGTTCCATCGTCCAGCCGAAAACCCGCTGGCGACGGCGACTCTACCAAAAGGCCATCAGTGACCCAAGGGAAAATGCCGGATTGGCACCGAACCTAAGGGTTTCCCCGGTACTCGCCTCACCCCCCCAAGGAGCGAGCCTGCTCGCGATAGCGGTGTTTGATCGTTCCCACGCTCTGCGTGGGAATGCAGCCCGGGACGCTCTGCGTCCCAATCTAGGTGCGATCGCGAGGAATCAGGCCTTGCAGTTGCTGAGCAAGGAAATCGGCGTCGAAGGCAAACGTATCCGGATCCTTCAAGCCATTAGTCTTGCGCCACTGCCACGCACCATCCGCCAAGCCAACTAGGGAAATGCTCCCGTACCGCGCCGCCGTCAGCCCCATCACTGCCAGGGAAATCTGCCCGCCGCTGCCCATCACATCCGGCACAAACTCCACCGGTTTGCCGGCAATCACAATGCTCAATTTTTCCGTCTTGAATGTCGAGGTTTCCACCGGCACGCTCGGCCCCGACGCGAGATACGCCTCGCGACTGACCTCCAGCAGATTCGGCGCCTTGACCGGTTCAAGCCATTGCTCGATCTGGTCGAACAGCGCGCCAATCCGAGCCGCCCAAGCGGCCGATTGGGTGGTGAACAGTTGCTTCTTGTGCGCTTCGCTTTCGGCATAGTGGCGAAGCATCTCGCCCAGTTGCTGTACGTCGTTCATTGCGGTGTTCCTCGGAAAGGACCTGCGAAGGGTGATAGTGGCAGATCCCCGGCGCGGCGTACGTTTAGTTCTTGCAGATGCACAGTTGCGGGAAAGATCGGCGGTACAGTCAGTCGGTACTGGCGTCGACTCTCGAACAGAAGGAAACTTCGGGCACACCTGAATGCCCGACACTGACATTTGCTTGAGGAAATCCAATGCGCACCATCGGCCTTATCGGCGGCATGAGCTGGGAGTCCAGCGCCGAATACTATCGCCTGATCAACCAACAGGTTCGCGAGCGCCTCGGCCCTTTGCGCTCGGCGCAGTTGCTGATGTACAGCGTCGATTTCGGCCCGGTCGAACAGGCCCAGCACGCCGGGCGCTGGGACGATGCAGCGGCGATTCTGGTGGACGCCGCGCGCCGGCTCGAAGCTGGCGGCGCCGATTGCGTGGTGTTGTGTACCAACACCATGCACAAGGTCGCCGAGCAGATTCAGGCGGCGATCAGTATTCCGTTTTTGCACATTGCTGAACCGGCGGCGCGAGCGGCGCTGGAAATCGACGCGCTGACGGTCGGGCTGCTCGGCACGGCATTCACTATGGAGCAGGACTTCGTCAAGCAGCGTCTTGTCGCACAAGGACTGACGGTGCTGGTGCCCGACGAAGCCGAGCGCAAGGACGTGCACCGGATCATCTACGACGAGCTCTGCGTCGGTGTGATCAGCGAACAATCGCGTCAGATCTACCAAGGCGTCATCGAATCCCTGACCGCCCGTGGCGCTCAGGCAATTATCCTCGGCTGCACCGAAATCGGCCTCCTGGTCAAACCCGAACACAGCGCCCTGCCCTTGCTCGACACCACCGAGCTGCATGCGCAATCGGCGGTGGCGTTCGCGCTGGAAACTGACTGATTCAGGATTTTGACGAACCGCGCAGACGGGCCATGCTCAGGGTGTCGACCCACTGCCCGTCGCGCACCGCGTAATCACGCAACAGCCCTTCAGCCTCGAAACCGAACTTGCGGTAGAGGCCGATGGCTGCCTCGTTATCGGCGTAGACCGTGAGTTCGACGCGGTGCAGGTTCATCCAGTTATCGGCAACCTCCAGCGCCGCCGCCAACAACTGCGAACCCACACCTTTGCCCTGCCACGCGACCGCGACGGCCATGCCGAAACTGCCGGCGTGAGCGCGGCGCATGCGTGAACAGGCTTCCAGACCAAGATTGCCAATCACCACGCCTTGGTGTAGAGCAACCAGTTTCAGCGCGCGCTCGCTGTCGGCCTGCAGTCGCTGACGCCAGACCTCGATGGATTGAAACGGCATCTGCAGCACCTGCCGCGCAACGGCGGGATCGTTGTAAAGCGCAGTGATGCCTTCGAGGTGGGATTCGTTGGAGCGTTCGAGATGGATCGTGGGGGTTGGCTCTGACATGGGATCGGTCCGTGATCAGCGTGTGGCTGGTCACTCTAAACCGCTGATCTCGAGTCTGGCGAGATGAAATTGTGGCAGCGAGCCTGCTCGCGAAAGCGGCGTGTCGGTCAATGAATTCGTAGCTCGGGTTGTCGCATTTGCGATGCAGGCTTACTCCCGTCAACGGACGCATAAACAACGGGTAACAAGACCGCTCGTCTGAAAAACGCTTTTACCTGTCAGATCTGACAGGTGTTTTTTTCTTCAGATTGGCGTCAGATGGGTCACGCCTCAGCCAATGCAAAACTCTCAAGGAGTGACCTCATGGATATCCAGTCTTCGGCGTTCGACAAGCTTTTTGTTTTATACCCGATCATCATTCAAGGCTGGGTAACCCCCGTGAAACCAGACGGCGTTGCTGACGGCGGTATCCCCAAGTCGCTTTACGATGATCAGCCGCAAGGCCTGGAAATCCTGATCGACCCCTGGACAGAGATGAAACACGCCGGCTGGACCATGGCGATCGATGACCGTGTGGATCTGTATATCAATGACAGTCCAACTCCCATAACCGGCACAACAATAAAGCCCGGTGAAGAAAATCAGCGCTGCCGCCTACTCCTGGTCCACGGACGGCTGATTCAGGGCCCCAATCGCATTTATTACATCGTCACCCGTGCGGGCAGCGGCAATGAACAACAGTCTCGGGATCTGTTCGTGCTGTACCACCGAAACCTGCCTGATACGCTAAAGCTGGTCATTCCGCCCCATGTAATCGAAAACGGGGTCGGGCCAGAGCAAGCGGCGCAGGGTGTCAAGTTCGGTTTCAGTTACAACAATCGGCGGCAGTTTGATCGCATCGAATTTGCTATAGGCGATACAACAGTTTACTTCGACACGCCTACCCCGCCGACCGCCATCACTCACACACTGTTTACCGACGCCTTTCTGCGTGCAGGGGATAATCCCAGTGCGATTCTGAAATTCAATGTGTTTGACCAACTGGGCAATTTTGTCGATTCTTCGGATGAACGTCTGGATATCCACCTCGGACGCCTGACCCTCGAACCACCGACCGTGCGGGGCATGAATGGCAACCAATTCAGTCCCACCAATCCAGAGATCCGTATGCTCGTGCCGCAGGGGTCGTTACTGCCCACTGACACATTGTGGGTGAAGTGGCAAGGCGCGACGGCTGTGCCGGAGGGCTCTCACACCAGCCCCGCAAGATTGGTCAGTGCCGGTCTGGAATTCGCAGTACCGCGCTCGGTGCTCGCATACAGCCTTGGCCAGCAGATCAAATGCACTTATTTCACAGAGCGTGACGGCAAGCCCATAGAATCGGCGGCCTTGCTGCTGGACATCCTGCCTCTACCGGCAACCGCTTTGATTACTCCAAAAATCGTCGAGGCCGACACCAATAACTTTCTGGACATCACAGCACTGGGAACCAAAGACGCAACCATTCATGCGCTGCTGCACACCTTGATTGAAGCCGAACAGCCTTGCTGGTTACGGCTTGAGGGTAAAAAAGCTGACGGCACCGCGCATAACCTGACGGTCTGGGAGGGGTTGCCGGCAAGGGTTAATAGTGTATGGATCAACCAGGGATTCTGGCCTCAGACGCTGGCGAACAGTTATCTATTGGAGTTGGGCCATGATACGACGCTAACCATCAAATACCTGGTTGCGATGGACAAGAGCAATATCGAAGCCAACGCTGTGAAATTCCCGGATCGGGTATACACGGTCAAGGCTGTGGAATTGGTTGTGCCTACACTGGAAGAGGTGTTGGACTCGAATGGAGAAAAAGTGCTGCAGGACGGCTGGACGGTCAGCACTGAGCTGACGTTGTCAGGCAAAGCCAGCCTCGGGCTGGAAGTTGAAATCTTCGATGATGATGGTTCGACGATCCTTTCCAAAGGGCCGGCGACGGCTGACCCAGTATCGGGTCGCTGGACTCATGAGATTTCGGTTGATGAAGGGCAGCATCGGTTGTTTGCGAGGTCGTTGTATCACAGTGGTGAGGTGGATTCTGGGGATTGGAGTTTAACGGTTGTTGCCGAAATGATCGTCGACATAACGCCGGTAGTTCTCTCAGGACGCAACTTTACAATTGATTTAGAAATAATTAAATGGGAGCTAACTGGCAAAGATCTTTCAGGAACAGCTCTCCAAAGAAGCGCCATGGGAGGACTGCCTCCGTATACTTACACCTCAGACAATATCACAGTCGCTTCAGTTGATGGGGACGGAACTATCCGCAGTCAAGGAAATGGTGCAGCCATGATATCCGTATCAGACCAATCTGGCCAGACTAAACAAATCGCGGTGCATGTTTCCAACGTGCGGCAATTGGCTTGTTCAGCTAGTGTGATGACAACTGACCAAGCGAATCTGTGGATGAAAAACATCAACGGCTCCCCATGTCCTGCGGCATATGGCGACGATGATCTCGTTCAAAGATTGAATCTAAAATACCATATCAAGCCGACTAGCGAATCTGGAACCCCACAACGGCATTTTCTGCCGGGATTTATAGTGACGACATCCCCGCACACCTACTATATTTATTTAACATCACCGCCTGACGGACATTTTAATGCACCATTGAGATACAGCTCCGTTCCGTCAACCACAATTGGCTATCCACTTTGTTTTAAGGACTAATATCAAAATCGAGACCATAAAATTCAAATATGGCTCAGACATACAGAGAAAAAAGATGACAATGGGGACAGATCTATTTAATTTTTTAAACTCCACTGTTTAAAAGACACCTCCAGACACGCCTTCCAGGCTACAAATTCTTGCGCCTTTGCCTACAGCTACGCCAGAATCCGCCGGCTTGTGCGTCTTGGGGGCGGATTCTATTGTGGTGCGGTCGCTGAATGTTCAGTGACCGGGTTTAGCAGCCCGGGTTATCTCTAGACACACAAGGTCTTGCCGTTATGGCGGCTTTGCGTGGGGCACTTCGGTGCGCCGGGTTCTAGAGTCCTGGTCTGCTAACCCGCGTACAGCCGCCACCTCCTTCGTTAGCAGCGAACGGTGGCAGCTTCACCACTCTAGAGGCTTCACCCATGATCAAACCAACACCCAACCCACCCGAAACCGACCCCACCTCCCCCTACGAATCCCTCGACTCCAAAAAACTACACCAAGCCGCCGACCGCGCCCTTGATCACTACCTCTGCCCACCCGGCTCTACTCCACCGCCGTACAGCCCCCGCGCCATGTACGCCGTCACCGCCGACACCAAAAACGAAGACCTTCTGGCCAACGCCTGCGAAACCCTTGCCTCAGCGAAAACCATCGCCCAGGAATTCGCGGGACTGGTCAAACCATCGCAGCGGGGGACGCTGATGGGGATTGCGAAGTTGATCATGCTCGGCGAACTGGCGGTGAATCGGGTGCTGGATAATCTGGAGTTGCCACAGTAGCGGGCCTTTGATGATCGTCCCCACGCTCTGCGTGGGAACGATCAAGCCTGCTCGCGAATGCGGTGGGTCAGTCACTGAAGTGTCGACTGGCGGATTGCTTTCGCGAGCAGGCTCGCTCCCACTGTTGATGCGGTTTATTCAGCTACGGATGTGGTGTCTGTGCTGGCGTCATCGCGAGCAGGCTCACTCCTACAGGGGGGCGGGTCAAGGCTGGAACCATTCGTGGCGTTCGTTGAAGGTTTGCTGGATGAGGTCGGTGAGGGCCTGGATTTCGGGGGAGTTTTGCGAGTCGGTGTTGACGGCGAGCCACGCGTGTAACTGCATCGGTTCGGCGAATAATCCGGGCAGTGCGATGAGGCCTCGGTCGAAGCGGCTCATGTATGTCGGCAGCAAACCGATGCATGCGCCGCAGCGGATCATCTCCAGCATGAGTTCATAAGACTGCATCTGCACCACCCCGGCCAACCGCTGCTCGACCAATTCATTCCACGGTCGAAAACTCGGAACCTGTCGATCATGCTGCCACTGCACCAGCATGAAGTCCGCCAGATCATCCGGCGTTTCCGGTCGCGCTGTCACCCGCGAATAGCGCTTGGCGATGTGCGGCAGATACGCAATCCGCGCGATGTGTTGCGGTTCGCTGATGGCAAATGCTGGGCCGGGATCTGGGCTCTCCCCGGGTGCGAGCCACAGGACAATGTCGGCGCTGACCGCACGCAAGGCCAGTTCACTATCCAGAGCAATAATTTCCAGGCGCAGGCTGGCGTTGCGCCGCAGCAGGGCGATGAGGTCGCGGCCGAGAATGTCGTGGAGGATGGATTCGGCGATGGCCAGGCGGATCAGTGGTTGTTCAATGACCGGGAGCTTGCGTTCGTGGGCGAGGGTGCAGAGTCGGGCCTGCAACTGTTGGCCTTCGCGGGTGAGCGTTAGGGCGCTGCCCTGGAAGCTGAACAGGCTGTGTTGCAGTTGTTGTTCGAGTTGCGCGAGTTGTTTGCGCAACAGGGTCGAGCGCACGTTGAGGCTGCGCGCGGCTTGCATGAAGCAGCCGCAGCGGGCGCTGACGAGGAAGTATTGGGCGACTTCGCTGTCGATAGTTTCGGCCTGGTTGAGCCAGGGTTCGGGTTCGGATTGCGGCGATTGATAATCAACGGTGCCCGGGCGTCCTGCGGGTTCGGTGAATGACATTGATGACTCCCTGTCGATCTAATGTGGTTGCTCTGAATACACCGGATCTCATTGTGGGAGCGAGCCTGCTCGCGAAAGCGTTGGCACATTCAACATCTTCGCTGACTGACCCACCGCATTCGCGAGCAAGCTCGCTCCCACAGGGGTGATTGGTGTTTGGCTGACGTCAGTGTTTTTCCTCGAGGATTTTGTTCAGTTCAGCGCCGTCGATGCTCAGGGTGGCGGTGTTGAGCATGCCGTCCAGATAAGCCTGGGCGATCTGTTCCTGGCGTTGCGCACGCAGGGCCTGGGTCAGTTGGTCGCGCAGTTCCTCCAGCGTCGCGGTGCGGGTCGGTTGTTGGTCGGTGAGTTTGATCACGTGGAAACCTGCGGCGCTTTGCACCGGATCAGACACGGCGCCTACCTTGAGCCGCGCCACGGCGCCACGCACTTCCGGCACCAGCTGTTGCAACGGTTGCAGGCCGGTATCACCGCCCCGCTCTGCCGTCACTCGATCCTGCGAATATTGCGTAGCGAGCGCCGCAAAATCAGCCGGTGCTGATTGCGCCTTCTTGCTCAATTCAGCGGCTTGTTTGCGCACGGTTTCCAACGAAGCGGAATCACTGATAGCAAGGAAAATCTGACTGACCCGATACAGCGCCGGCGTCTGCCAATTGGCCTTGCCGGCGTCATAGGCCTGCTGCAACTCGGCCGCGCTCGGATATTCCGCCGGCACCTGACTCACCGAGCGCAAATAATCACGAAACACGATCTGCTCAGTCGCCGCGCGAGTCTGCCGGGCGACGTCGGGGCGCTGCGCCCAGCCCTGCGCATCGGCCTGTTCCAGCACGGCCTTTTCCGCCAGCCGCGTACGAATCCAGCGCTCCAGTGCCTCACGGTTGCCGCGCAGCTGTTCGCGGGTTTGCGCCGGGACAGTGGCCAGCAGCGCCTGCAATTCCTCTGGCGAAACCTGCTGATTGCCCAACCGTGCGACCGCTGGCCCGGCTGCAACCGGCATCACCGGCGACGGCTGCTGAGCGGCAACCGGATCACTGCCCGGCCGCAGCACCAATGCCACGGCCCCCACCAACAACGCCAGCGCTCCGGCGCCGATCACCATGGCAGGCTTTTTCACAGCGCGACTTCCTCTTGTTCGGCGATAGCTGATTTGGCGGTTTGCACACCAGTGGCCTGGCTGAAGTCGCGCAGGTAAACGATGAATTCCTGCAACAGGCGGTCCCACAATTCCAAATTGCCGCGCAGGTGCTCGTTGCTCACGCCAGCAGCCACGACCACGTCCATCTCCATGACCAGAAACTCACCCTGCAACGACAACCGTGCAAAACGTCGAGTAGCATTCCACTGCTCTGCGACTCCCTCAGGCAACTCACCCTGCACGCGCAGCGCACAGCTGAAAGTGAAATCAACGAACCCGCCCTGCTCAAGCGCCGGGTTACCGAACCGCACGGCGTAGCCGATGCCCTGACTGGCGCTGAGCAACTGGACGATGCCGTTCTGTACGCTCTGGTTGACGCGGTAACCGGCGGCTTGCAGGACGTCGGTCAGCGATTGCGGGGAAACGTGGGTGATCAATTGAGTCATGGCTTTCTTCCTTGTTATCAGTGAGTGATCGCGGCTTGCGGCGCGTCGAATTGGGTTTTGTACAGCTCGTCGCCAAAGCCTTGCGCCAGCTCATCGAACTTGACCCGGGCGCTGCCGGCGAAGGGCTGGCGGATCTTCATCACTTCGGCGACGTCGATGTTTTCGTAGGCCGTGAGGATCTGTTTGGCGACGCCGTACATTTGCTGATTCTTGGCTGAACATTGCTGCACTTGTGTGTCACGTTCCGCCAGTTGCGCTTGCAGCTTCGTGCGTTCGGCTTCTTTGCCACGAGCGAGGACGAGCAACTCGTCGTAGGCTTTCTTGAACTTGCCAGTCTGCTCGGCACTGGCCGCGACTTGCGCCTGCGCCTGGCTGTGCAGGCTCTGTTGTTGCCCGGCCAGTTGCTCGGCGAGGCCTTTGGCTTTGGCCAGTTCGGCAGTCAGCTGCTTGATCTGCGCTTGCGCTGCCTTGGCTTCATTCTGCGCCGCCAGTTGTGCGGCGCTGGCCTGGGCCTGTTGGCTTTGCAGGGCCTGCAATTGTTGGGTGGTGCTGCGCAGTTGCGTGCGCAAGCGTTCTTCCATGCCTTCGCCGTTCGCCCCGGTGGCAATCAACAAACCCAGGCCCAGCGCGAGAAAACGCGTGTTCATAAAGCTCTCCCGGCGCCTTAGAAGCGCGTGTTGATCTCAAGCTGCAAGACGTCGATGTCGAACGGCGCGCCGTACACCGCTTCGGTGCTCATCCAGCGACCCGTGGCGGAAACGTTCTTCGCCAGGCCGTAGTTGCCGCCCATGAAATAGCCCTTGGCGTTGGTGCCGCCGAGGTGGAACGACGAGTCGTTGAAGCCGTCCGGCAAGGCGTCCGGCTGGATGTACTTGTAGCCGGCGAACAGGTTCCAGTCGCCCTTGCGCTTGAGGTCCAGCGCGTTGCCGAGGGTAAACTGCACCATCCACGCATTGGCGCCGCTTTCGATCTCGCCGTTGCTGTCGAGGTTGTTGACGATCTGCCCGGCGGAGCGCTTGCGCATGTCGCCTTCGTCGTAGCTGAGGTTGTGGATGTAATTGCCCTGGCTGCGCAGTTTGAAATCCTGCGGCAGGTCGGCGTCCCACACGACGTTGAGATCGAGCAGGTTGAACTCGGACGCGAGGCCGACGAATTGCGGCTGCGGCGTGGCGCTCGGGTTGAGCGGGTTCGGCGTGATGTCGCGCAGCAGGAACACGCTGTTGCCCTTCTGCATGAACGCCGCGCGAGTGCCGTCGCTGTCGCAGCCCGGCGCGCCGGCCCACGGTTCGCAGGGGCTGGAGCGCTGGCCCTGAATGTCGTCGAAGCGGTAATAGGCCAGCGCACCTTTGAGGCGGTTGTTGCTATTGATCGCCCATTTCGCGCCGAGCTGCGCGCCGTACAGCCATTTGTTGTCGCTCTCTTCCTTGTCGAAACCGTTGCTGCTGGAAGTGTCGTTGGTGTAGTCCACCGGGAACGCGCCGACGGTGCCGAACACGCCCAAATCGCGGTTGAGCTTGTGATCGAAAATCGCCGCCACACCGTCGAAATTCAGGTCGTTGGAATAGAGCATGTCGGTGGACATGAACGGGTTGGCGAAGCGCCCGCCGGTCAGGGTCAATTCGTCCATTGGCTTCCAGGTCAGGTAGCCCTGATCGAGCCAGATGT
>Ga0209795_10001272_pt1 | contig 16048 bp, 10 predicted proteins | sample AgamicOrMarz_FD_187166 | JGI IMG/M metagenome (GOLD analysis project Ga0209795, IMG submission 187166) | Agave microbial communities from Guanajuato, Mexico - Or.Ma.rz (SPAdes) (version 2) | ecosystem: Host-associated > Plants > Phyllosphere > Phylloplane/Leaf | place: Guanajuato, Mexico...
GGCGCATGGCTGATCAGCAGCAGCCGAAGGTTCATTTTTCGCGTTCCATTCAATATGCGCGCGCGTCAGTCCGCGCTAGCTGGCGCCGAAGTTTACCGCGTAGAATAGCCGGACTGCGAAGCGCGGAAGCCGGTGAGAGCCCGGCGCGGTCGCGCCACTGTAATCGGCATCGCAAGCCGAAAGCCAGACCTGAGCTTCGCACCATTCCTCTGCAATCGACTACGGGGCGCGTTACCCCAGGAGATGTCCTTCATGACTGAAGCTGTTTTCGATCCCGCTCGCGAGCCCGCCGTTCAGCCCACGCCGATTCCGCTGCGCGAATTGTTGCCCTGGGCCGTGTTCGGCGGATTGCTGTTGCTGCTCGCACTGTACTTTGTCGGCGCGGAACAGGGCGCCACGTCTCTCGTGCCTGGCATGTACGTGCATGAGTTCGTGCACGACGGCCGCCATCTGCTCGGCTTTCCCTGCCACTAACGGAGCAGAACATGGTCGGTAAGTTGTTGTTGCGCGGCATGCTTGCAGGCATCGCCGCAGGACTCGTCACGTTCGCGTTCGCCCGAGTGGTGGGCGAGCCGCAGGTCAATCAGGCGATTGCGTTCGAAGAGAAAGCCGGCGAGGCGGGTGGTGCAGCGCATGGGCATGAGCATGGACATGCGGGTGCGGCTACTGCTGCTGCCGATGCCGATGAGCACCAGCATGCACATGAGGAGGAACTCGTCAGTCGCGATACGCAAGCCGGTTTGGGATTGCTGACCGGCGTGGTCGTGTACGGCGCGGCGTTCGGCGGATTGTTCTCGCTCGTGTTTGCCTACGCTTACGGGCGAGTCGGCCCGATGAGTGCGCGCGCGTTGTCGGCGTGGCTCGCGCTTGGCGCATTCGTCGCGCTGGTGATCGTTCCGAACATCAAGTATCCGGCGAATCCGCCCGCGGTCGGCGACCCCGCGACGATCGGACCGCGCACGGGACTCTTCTTTCTGATGATCGCGATCTCGCTGACAGCGCTGGTCTTTTCGCTGAAGGTCCGACGCCGCGCGGCCATCAAGCTCGGTGCATGGAACGGATCGATTGTGGCGGGACTTGTCTTCGTCGCGATCATTGCCGTTGTGCAGGTGTCGATGCCGGTTATCGATGAAGTTCCTGCGGGTTTTCCGGCAGCGCTGCTGTGGAAATTCCGCGTGGCCGCGCTTGGCATGCAGGCGATTATGTGGGCGACGATCGGGTTGCTGTTTGGGGCGGTTGTTGAGCACAGTTCATTCATGCGTGCAGATAATCGGCGGGTGGGGGCGAGGGTGGTTTGAGGTTGTTGGGCGACGCTATTCGGTCCATGACAGTTCTTTGGCGACAGGGCGACTTCGGTCGCCCTTTTCCGTTTGACAACAGACTACGGACTTTCAGACACATCTGATTGAAGTGAATCACCCCGCCAGGTAAAAACGCGTGAAGAGCTGAAATGGCTCCAGATCGCGGCCAGCCTGACGTTTGCAGTCCTCATGTACCCGGCCGCGTCTCCCACAATCAGCAAGGAGGCCGGGTCATGGCAGACCTGCAAGACGCGCTGCGTGCCATAACCGGGCGCCAGGCATATTTTCTCGACGTACCCGGCACGGACAGCGCGGCGGCGCTGTCGGTCGTGTCGTTCACGGCAATCGAGAAGATGGGCGCGCCCACCGAGGTGCGCATCGAGTTGACCCACCCGCAGCAGCTTGCACGGGCTGACTATCTGAACCTCGATGCGGTTTTCGGCATCGAGAATGACGATGGAACAGTGCGGAAATTCAGTGGTTTCATCGAAAGATTCTCCACGATCCAGATCACCAGGGACTACGTCAGATACGAATTCATACTGAAGTCACACTTCGGACGGCTCCAGGCGGTTACGGATACGCACGTCTACCAGCGCGTCACCACACCGCAGATCCTCATGGCGGTGTTGCGCCGTCACGGCATCCGGGATCACCAGACATCGTTCCGTCTGCGCCGTCAGTATCCGGTCCATCTCTGGCGCTTCCAGCACCAGATGACGGATTTCGATTATGTCCACATGCTGATGGAGAAGGCTGGGATCTACTGTTTTATCGTGGAAACGGAATACGGTGACCAGATCGTCTTTGCAGATGACATCGATCATTACCTCTACGACGATCCACGGCGGATCGTGCCGTACCGCGAAGCGGCCGGTCTCGAAGCGGGCGGCGTGGAGGCGGTGACGACACTGAAGACTCATACAGAGACAGTGCCGCAGTCGTTCAGGGTCGCCGACTACAACCCGGAGAGCGCGTGGGAGCGCTTTCGGGACAGTGCCAATGTCGCACCGCAGGACCCGACGACGTATGGCCAGCCGTATGTCTACGGCACGCATCATCTCGACCAGGCGGGCGCCAAGTGGGAAGCGCAGTTGCGCCACGAGGCGGTCATCGCACGACAGGTCATTTACGAGGGCGAAAGCAACGTACTCGCATTGCAGTGCGCAAGCGCGCTGGAGACGGATATTGTCCTGCCCGACGCGCCGAAAGGCATGGTGATTACCGAGGTCACGCACAGCGGCGCGCGCGATGCGTCGTATTCGAACAGCTACAAGGCGATCCCCGCCGACCGGCGCTTCCGGCTCCCGCTCGAACCCGACAAATGGGCCCGCATTTCTGGCACGCTCAGCGCCCGTATCTGCAGCCCGGACAAATACACCTACGGCTATCTGAATGCCGCCGGCTATTACACCGTCCGTCTGGATGCGGATTTCGGCAACTGGCCCAAGGGTGCTGAGAGCGTACCGCTGCGGCTTGCAAAGCCGTTCGCGGGCAAGCTGCAAACCGGCATGCACTTCGTCGCGCTGGACAACGACGAGGCCGTGATTGCCTTCCGGGACGGCGACCCGGACAAGCCCGAAATCACCGCGTTCCACCATCACAGCCAGGCGCGCGACCTGGTGACGAATGACCGTCGCTGGCTCTCACGCAACATGATCCGCACGCAGGCGAACAACAAGCTGCGCATGGAAGACTGGGCGGGCCAGGAAGGCATCAAGCTGAGCACCGAGCATTCGGGCAAGTCGCAACTCAATCTGGGTTACCTCGTCAACAGCAAGCTCGAATATCGGGGCGAAGGCTATGAGCTGAGGTCATCGGGCTGGGGGGCGCTGCGCGCGGGCAAGGGCATCATGGTCACGACTTATGACCGCCCCGGCGCGAGCGGCAAGCAGCTCGACATGCAGGAAACCATTGCGCAGCTGGAAAGCGCGCTGGCGATGGCGAAGGCCCTCGCTGCGTCCGCCAGCAGCGCGAAGGCCGAGCCTGCCGACACGGACGCACAGCAGCAGATGAAGGAGGCTTTCGACGGCCTGAACAAGCCGGGACTGCTGATGAGCACGCCCGCATCGGCGGGCATTGTCGCGGGCGACGGCGTGCAGTTCGCGGCGCAGGAAAGTATCTCAACCGTTGCCGGCAAGAACGCCGACTGGAGCGTGACGAAACGCTTCACGGTTGCAGCGGGCGACAAGATCTCACTGTTCGCGCAGAAGCTCGGCGTGAAGATTTTTGCGGCCAAAGGCCCGGTTGAAATTCAGGCGCAGAGCGATGCCATGTCGCTGATCGCCGCACAAGACCTGACGATGGCAAGCGTCAACGGCACAGTGCGCATCAGTGCGAAGAAGGAACTCATACTCGAGTCAGGCGGCGCGTTCATCCAGTTGAAGGACGGCAGCATCACGCTGGGCGGCCCGCTCGATCTGTTCATCAAGACCATTACCGTTCAGAAGAAGGGGAAAGCGTCGCTGAACATGCCGCTCGACTTGAACCATCCTTCGCTGGCCGGTCTGCCGACCGTGCCGTTCACGGTAAATACAGCGGGATCGCCGGCGACGAGAGCAGCTATGTCGGCCGGCATGCCCTACAAGCTTTTCGCTGGCGGCGCGCTGGTTAAGCAGGGTGTATTCGATGAAACCGGGCTGCTTCAGATCGATCACCATCCCACGACGCAGGAATACTCGCTGAAGCTCGCGAACGGCGTCAGCTACACGATTCCCGTTGCGGAAGAATACCGGGGCAACGCTGACAACGGCGCACTCGCCAATCAGGGCATTCCGTTTCACCAAGGCCGGCCCGGTACGGCTGCTGGGGCGGTTGATCGCGCGGAACACCGCACGAGTTACAACAAGCTGCTCAACCCTGATACGGACGTCTGAATGACAAAACAACAATCCATTACCGTTCCGGTCGCGCTGTCCAGCACCCGCAGTGCAACGGTCCCGTCCCCGTGGTTTGTGCAGAACACCGAATACAACCCTGCGCCCGCAACGTACCTTCCGCTCGTGAACGGCGAGGCGGCATTTGGGGCTGTGTTCGACGCGATACGGCAGGCGGAGCACAGCATCGATATTTTGTGCTGGGGTTTCCAGCCGTCGATGTATTTCAGACGCGGCGGCGATGCGCACGGTTCGCCGTCAATTGGTGAACTGCTCGAATTCAAGGGGCTCGAAAAACCCGGCATCAAGATCCGGCTGCTGGTCTGGAGCGATTCGCTGCACGTGGCTTCCTTCTCGGAAGACATGATGCCTGGTAACCACGGAATATTCGGCTTGGCGGGTGCCGCAAGCGACGGCCGTACCCGTGCCCAGCAGGAGTTCGATCAGCTCTGGTACCGACGAGCTAACCTGAATAATGTGACGCGGACTTCAGCCGAGACGAGAGTTAATCCGTTGTCGAAGGCAAAGTCTACCGCCACGGCGGTACTCGGCGCATTGCCGGGCGCGTTGAAGCCATTGAAGAACATCGAATTCGCCACGCGCGATTTCGATCTGAGGGAACGCGCTGAAATCGCATGGCGGACGTGGATGAGCGGCCCGCACGGCGATCCCAAGCTTAGAGATGTCAACACTGCGGCGATGACGGCTGAGCCCTCGCATCACCAGAAGATGGTGCTTGTCGATTACGAGGTTCCGGAACAGGCAATCGGGTTCGTGATGGGGCACAACACGCTTGACGAATACTGGGACAGGGACGACCACACCTACCTGAGGCAGGCGCCGCGGATGGGGCGCAACGGCCTTCATCCCAGACAAGACATGTCCGCCAAGGTAACGGGGCCGATCCTCGACTGCCTGAACCGTAACTTCTGCCAGGCTTGGGACGACGCAACCGGCCAGAACCTGACTCACGCTCGGGCGGCACTGGCTGGCAGACTGACGCTGCGCCGCGACCCGAAAAACGGTACGCCGGTCATGGCGCAGATTGTGCGCACGCAGTCACAGTTCGGCAAGAACGGCAAGGGCAGCAAGGACGCCACCAAGGACATCTCAGCGCTGTACCTCCAGGCGGTGAACAACACGACGAAGTTTGTGTATATCGAAAACCAGTATTTCCGCTACATGCCCGTGGCGGACAAGCTGCGGAAGAACGTCAACGCGCAGATAGCGGGCGGACGCAATCCCGCGAAGCACGGCGTCGTCTATCTGTTCGTGATCACGAATTCGAACGACGACGGCATCGGGCTCGGGACGGTCAGCACCTACCAGATGCTCGATGCACTCGGATACGGCGACCGGATGCCGGGTATCGAGAAACTGGAGAGGAACGACCAGCTTGCGCAGCAGGAACAGGCGCTGGAGAAGCAGCTCGCCGACGAACAGGCCGCCAGCAAGCACGCGATGATGCAGGGCGCGGATTTCTCGCATATGCAAGGGCTGGCCAACTACCTTCAGGACGGACAGGCCCGGCAGAGCGAGTTACAGCAGAAACTCGAGCAGACGAGGCAGGAGCAACGCCGGACGGCGAGCGTCAGCGCGGACGGCTTGACGAAGGACGGGGATCTCGTGCCGCCGCAGGATATGCCCGGAATGAAAGTGCTGGTCTGTACTTTGGTCGCCCCGGACATGCCGGCAGGTAAGGAGTGGGATTACGTCTACATCCACCAGAAGCTGATGATTGTCGACGACGTGTTTACGACGCACGGCTCGGCCAACGTCAACCGGCGCAGCATGGAAGTCGACAGCGAACTGAATATCTGCCATGAGCACGGCGGAGCGACGCGCGCTCTGCGCAAGCAGTTGTGGGCGCTTCATACGAACGATCTGGGCGCGCAGGACGACATTCCGGAGGCGTACAAGCAGTGGAGTCGCGTCATTTTTCGGAACACTCAGAACCAGGGCAATAAGCTGCCCCCGGTGGCATCTGTCGTGGGCTTTCTGCGTACGTCGCCCAAGCGCACTTACGCGGACTGAGCCGTGAGACGAGGCATTTTTATCGCCCTGCTGGCGGGCCTTGCGTGCGCCTGCACAAAGGAGAACTCATTGACTTCACTGCCTGACCTGAGCGCCGTGCGCGCAAATCTCGCCTTTACCTGCGTGCATGAGGCCGATCATTTGCCGTCGCTCGATTCCGATGCGGACCAGTTGTTCAGATACGCCCGCTGGCTGCAAAAACAGGATGGCCCAAAGGACTTCAGCGATGTCGCGCGGTATTACCGGATAGCGGCAGCGCACGATCACTACAAGGCCAACACGAACCTTCAGGCGCTGGTGTCGACGGGACTGGCCGATTCGCCTAACGCACAGAAAGAGACAATCGACCTTGCGGTGCAACTGGTGAAACAGGGCGTGCCGGGCGGCTATTATGATATCGCGCATTACCTGGAACTCGGCTACGGCCTTAAACAGGATAGCGTGACGGCCTTGCGCTATTTCCGCAAGGCGGCGGATCTGGGTAATGCGGATGCGCAGTATTACATCGCTCAACAACTGTTTCCGATCGACAGGGCGCCGGATGTTGCCCAGCAGATGTGGCGATGCGCAGTGGACCAGGGACACGGCAAGGCGGCGCTCGAACTAGGGATTGACCGTACGATACATAAGTCCTACGGCGAAGCACTCATAGCCTACCAACGGGGGGTCATGGCGGGAAACAGCCTGGCTGCGTCGTCTATGGAACACGGCTTCAAGGGCCCGCCTCCGTCCAATACTCTGGACTACCTCGCTGTTCCCAACGATCCCGAACGCTCGCGCCGCTACAAGGCGATCGGTAAACTCCTCGACGACAACGAAGGTCTGAATCCGAAAGTCCCCGATGTCGACCAGATCGTGCCGCTGCCGCCGGCGCAACTGCCCGCATGGGACGGCACGTTCCAGTGGCAGAAGGAACAGGACGCGGCCAAGCCGCCGCAGAAGCCTGCCGAATCGCTCGTTGCAAAACTGGCGCGTGAGAAGAATCTCGACCCGGCGACAGGGCTGCCACTCGTGCCCGCCAAAACCGCGGAAGCCGAACGCGTGCCGCTCGGCACGGTGGTGTCCACGGGCGCGGTATGTCCGCAGGACGGCATCTGGAGCGACGGGCGCTGGGCAGACCGGAATCTCGAAGCGACATGCCGTTTCAGAAAAGGCGAGACGATGCCGCAACTTGCCATGAAGAATCCCCGGCCCATTCCGGGACTCGACGCGCTGCTCGGCATGCGCATTTACCGGACCAATGCGCGCTGGCGTCTTGTGGCTTACACCGACGAGACAGCCTGAACCATGTATGAAGCCGTTGATAATTCCGGGGCAATTTCATGAGGCGAGGCGTTGTTGTCGCCGTGCTGGCGAGTCTTGTCTGCGCGTGCACGAAGGGGAGCCCATTGGCTTCACTGCCTGACCTGAGCGCCGTGCGCGCGAATCTCGCCTTTACCTGCGTGCGTGAGGCCGACCACCTGCCCCCCCTCGATCCGGATGCGGACCAGTTGTTCAAATATGCCCGCTGGCTGCAGAAGCAGGACGGCCCAAAGGATTTCAGTGATGTCGCGCGGTATTACCGGATTGCGGCAGCCCACGATCACTACAAGGCCAACACCAATCTTCAGGCGCTGGTGTCGACGGGCCTGGCGGATTCACCTAACGCACAGACAGAGGCGGTCGATCTGGCGGTGCAACTGGTGAAACAGGGCGTGCCGGGCGGCTATTACGACGTCGCGCATTACCTCGAACTCGGCTACGGCCTTAAGCAGGATAGCGTGACGGCCTTGCGCTATTTCCGCAAGGCGGCGGACCTCGGCAGCCCGGATGCACAGTATTACCTCGCGGAGAAGCTGGACCCAATTGATGCCGCCCCCGCGGTTGCGTTGCAGATGTACCGGTGTGCAGCCGACCAGGGACATGGCAAGGCCGCGACCTCACTGACTCTTGATCGTTTGACGGATAAGTTCTATGTCGAGGCCCTTAGGGCTTTCCAGCAGGGCGTCTTGGCGGGAAACAGCCAAGCTGCGTCGTTCATGGAAAACGGCTTCAAGGGCCCCCCGCCGGACGATCGCCTGTACTACCTTGCTGTTCCCAACGATCCCGAACGCTCGCGCCGCTACAGAGCGATCGGTAAACTCCTCGACGACAACGAAGGTCTGAATCCGAAAGTCCCCGATGTCGACCAGATCGTGCCGCTGCCGCCGGCGCAACTGCCCGCATGGGACGGCACGTTCCAGTGGCAGAAGGAACAGGACGCGGCCAAGCCGCCGCAGAAGCCTGCCGAATCGCACGTTGCAAAACTGGCGCGTGAAAAGAATCTCGACCCGGCGACAGGGCTGCCACTCGCGCCCGCCACAACCGCGGAAGCCGAACGAAGCCGTTGACCATTGAGAACATGCAGGCCATTGCTGTCTCGCGTGGTGGGCGTTGCCTGTCCCGGCACTACGTCGATTGGCAGCAGGTAACCCGCACAACCCCCTCAACTCCCATCATGAAAAATAACGCCCACCGTACACCTCCGCCCCGACCGTAACCGGCTAACCCCATGCCGCAGATTCACCCGATACGCCCCGCGCGTGCCCTGCACAGGCCGATGATGAACCGCGAACACCACGGCGTCTCCCTTGCGCAGCGGCACGACTTCCGCGCGCGACTGCATCCGCGGACGCTGTTCCGTCATGACGAATTCGCCGCCCGTGAAATCGTCGCCGGGTTCTGACAGCAGAATCGCAACCTGTAGCGGGAAAACGTGCTCGCCGTAAAGGTCCTGATGCAGGCAGTTGTAGTCGTCGGTGGCGTATTGAAGGATCAGCGGTGTAGGCCGCGTCTGACCCGCGGCATGACAGCGCTCGATAAACTCCGCGTGCGCCGCCGGATAGCGCACATCGATTCGCATCACTTCATTCCAGCGATTCGCCACCGGCACGAGATGCGGATAAAGCCCGTGGCGCAACTCCGCGATCAACGGCGGCAACGGATACGCAAAGTACTTGTATTCGCCCCGCCCGAAACCGTGCCGCGCCATCACAACCCGACTGCGATACAACTCCTCGTGCGGATATAACGCGGTGAGCGCGTCGCATTCGTCGCCGGTCAGCAGCTTGGGCAACATCGCGCATCCATAGCCGTTCAGTTCTTCTTCGACGTTGAACCAGTCGATCGCCTCGATGCGCGGTGCAAGCGAACTTGCGTGAGCCGGGTTATGGCGCGACGGTTTCGCCACCGTATTCATGACTGTCTCCCTCTGCGATATACGAACGATGATTCAGTGTAAGCGCGTGTCCGGCGCCGCGCACTCCGACTCTTGCTCTGCAATTCTCATCGATGCGATAGAACGTTGAGCTTTGCGGAACCGTATCGCGTCGTCCATAGTAGGTGCTGTGAATCTGAATGCTCACCGGAGGCATGCCATGTCCGATGTAATAGAAAAACTCGACGATTGGCTCGGCGCAGAGCAAGTCGCCAAAGACCACATCACCGCGTTTCCGCTGGCGGCCCTGGCCGCGACGCTGAATCGCGAGGAAACCGGCGACACCATTCCGCCGCTTTGGCATTGGCTTTATTTTTTACCGATCTCGCCGCTCTCCGAAGCCGGCCCCGACGGCCATGCGAGGCGCGGCGACTTTCTGCCGCCGGTGCCGCTGCCGCGTCGCATGTGGGCGGGCGGCCGCTTGACCTTCCATGCGCCGCTGAAGGTAGGCGAGCACGCCACGCGCACGTCGACGATTGCGAACATCGAAGAAAAGACGGGGCGCTCCGGCCGCCTCGTTTTCGTGACCGTGCAGAACACGATCGAGGTCGACGGTCAATTGAAGCTCGAAGAAGAGCACGACATTGTCTACCGCGATGCGCCGCCGGCAGACGCGCGGCCGCAGCGGCCTCAACTCGCGCCGGAAGGCGAAACGTGGAGCCGCACCATCGACGCCGACGCCGTCATGTTGTTCCGCTATTCGGCGTTGACCTTCAACAGCCATCGCATTCACTACGACCAGCCTTATGCGACGCAGGTGGAGGGCTATCCTGGGCTGGTTGTGCACGGTCCGTTGATTGCGACGCTGCTCGCCGACCTCGTGCGCCGCGAACAACCGGAAGCCACGCTGCAGAGTTTTGCCTACAAGGCGCTTCGCCCGACTTTTGCCGGTCAGCCTTTCAAGGTGTGCGGCGCGCCGTCGACGGATGGTAAAACCGTCGAATTATGGGCAAAAGATCATGAAGGATTTTTGACGATGCGGGCGACGGCGGCAATTGGCTAACTTCAGAACGGGACTGATTCCGTTCTGCATACGCTGCCCGGCATTTAAAATTGTGCGTAATCCAAAGACCCGGCTCGTGTAGGTTTTTTGCCTCTAATGAAAACGATATTGCTGCACGAGTTGTGGGGCGACTACCGCATTAGCCGACTGGCACGGCGACGCACGGTTTTATAATCTCCTGCTGCATTAATCGAGGTCAGCTCGATTTTGTTAAATGCAGTTTCGGCTGTTGTCCGGTTAAAAATATCGGTTATCATCGCTGCCTTCAGCGATCGGTTACGGCGGCTTAATGCGACCGGCATCGACGTTAATATCGTCGCATCGAACAGAAAAAATCAGATGAAGATGTCGCGTAAAAAGATTGCAATCCTCGTGGCCGTGCTTCTGATCGTGGCTGCCGTCGTCATTCAGGCGGTGTGGCGTCCATTCGCACATCGCAAGGCGGCCAATACCGGGGAAGTCGTTCTCGATATTCACCATCCCGACGCGGTGATCGACAGCGAAGCACTCTCGCGTTTGCCGCGCGATATGTTGCGTGTGCCATTACTTCACGACGTGCTCACGCAAGACTTCGTCGACTATTACGAATCGGCCAATACGCGCCTTTCCGCCGAAGGTGCTTTGCGGCGCCTCGCATTCGAACATCAACTGGACTGGCGCGACGAACTGATTCGCCGTGTTTTCGATGAACCCGCGCATGTGCTGCTGTGGCGCTCGCCGGACGGCCGGCTCGGCTATTGGATCATGTCCATCCGCCGGAACGGTCTTGCGAAATTGCTGCAAGGCGTGGGCAACGTCGCTGCAAGCGACTCGCAACTGAGCCAGGTCGCGAAGCTCTCGGGCGACGTGCCGGTCTATGCATTGAAACTTGCAGTCGGCCGCACGCTTTTGTTCGCGACGAAAGACGACCGTCTGGTCGTGCTGTCCGCGCCGGGCGTGCTGCTCGACGAAAAGGGCAGTGTGCTGAGCGAACGCGCCGATGCTGTGTCCGACATGCTCTCGTCCGGCCGCGACGATGCCGCGCGCGCCTATCGGCTGGATGCGGCCGGCGATGCGCCGAAGGGTCATCGTCTGATCGTGTCGGCGAATTATCTGTCGTTCGGCTATCAGGCGTTCTTTTCCGGCATCGACGCATTGCGTTTCGATTTTTCGCCGAACGGCAACGCCGCGGCGAGCTGGCGCACCTCGGCGTTGATCGATCCTGGCAAGCTGCCGCAGCAGTGGAACAGCGCTGACTTGTGGCGTGCGTTGCCGGCCAACGCCGCGGCGTGCACGAGCGTGCCGGCGGACTGGAAAGAGGCATCGGCGCTATTGGGCAAGGTCGCCGATGGCGGCGATGCGGCCGCGGCAATCGGCGATCGTCTGACAGGACCGGCGGCTGTCTGCTGGTACGCGAAGTCGGCGCTGGTCGCGCCGGTGTTCATCGCGCGCGTGAAGGCGCAGGATGCCGCGTCCATCGCGGCGCTCAAAAGCGCGCTCGGCAAGACGTTCGGCGACGTGATCGGCGCCTATGAAGCGAAGGCGGCGAAGGCGGACGGCAACGACGCGGGCTATCGTCGCTTGCCTGTCAGCACGCGCGAGCAGGGCGCGGATGTCACCGTGTGGCAGCGGCCGGTCAGCGCTCGCTCGGGCACGGCGTTGAGCAGCAAGGCGTCGTTCGCTTCGCAGTTATCGGCGGAACGCTATTTCCCGGTGACGCTCGCGCTCGCGCACGGCTATGTGATTTTCTCGCCCGATGCGCGTCTCGTCGACGACACGCTCGCAGTGCTCGACAAGCGTTACCCCGCGCTCGCCGATACGCTCGCGCCGGAGCGTTTGCCGCGCACCATCCTCACGCTGACGCCTGCATCGGCGGCCGCGCTGATCGAACGCGAAGCAGGCGCCGCGCTGCCGGCCGATCAGGAGGCCGTATTCCGCAACGCGTCGCGCTCGCATCTGACGCCGAAGCTGCGCGCGCTCGCGCACTATCCGGCGCTGTCGTTGTCGCTGCCGCAGAGCTTGCCTGGCTCGACGGGCTGGGTGCCGGTCGAGTGGTGGTTCGATCGTGCGAAGAGCGATGCGAATAACGATGCCAGCGGCGACACCGCGTCGAACAACGCCGCGATTCAGGCGCCCGCGGATCAGCCCGGCACCGAGGGCGATTAAGTGCGCCGCCTTCGTGTAGCAGGCGCTATGCTTGCGCCTCGCGAGGCGCAAGCGGCGCGAGGAGTCGCGCTCGCGGCCTGGGATGCGGACACCGCAAGCGTCACCACTGCTTCGCGCCGCGCATGCCTCTCGCGCATCGCCACGTTTTTCGCACTAACCGCCGTCGTGCCCTATGCACACGCGCTCGGCATCACCACGACAGCGCCCGATCCCGACGCACTCACCACTCAACAATCCGCTGCGTTTCGCGCGTGGTTCACGCGCATCGTCGATCAGCAAATGCGCCGCGGCCCGACGCCGCGCTGGACGCAACGCGACTGCGCGGGCCTCGTGCGCTTTGCCGTCGGCGAAACGCTGCGCATGCACGACAGCAAATGGCTGCGCGCGAACGGCATGACCGGTCTTGCGGACACAAGCAGTCTGCCGCCCGAACTGCAACTGTCCGCGTCGCAACGCACGATCGCGAATCGCTGGACGCAGATCGACGGCTCCACGGGCGCGTATGCGTCGGCCATCGCGCTGATTCAACGCAATAGCCGTTTCGTTTCGAAGGACGTCAACCAGGCGCTGCCGGGCGACCTGCTGTTCTTCGACCAGGGCGACGACCAGCATCTGATGATCTGGCTCGAGCGCTACATCGCTTATCACACAGGCACCGTCACGCCGACCGATACCGGTCTGCGCGCGGTCGCCGTTTCCGACCTGATGCAATGGAAAGATTCCCGCTGGCAGCCGCTCGACGGCAATCCGAACTTCGTCGGCGTATTTCGTTTGGACTTTTTGACACCATGACCCGAATGAATTCCGTTGTCGCGATGAGCCACTGGTTGCGCAGCACGCGCCGTCGCTCGGCACTTATCCTGGCGACGCTGCTTGCGGCCATCGCGCTCGCGGCGACAAGCAGCGTCGCGTTCGCCGGCGACGACGCATCGTCGAGCGCTGCCGCCGCCGAGTCCAGCATCGCCGCGAATCCCACCTTGAACGCCGCGCCGACGAGCAACTACAGCTCGCAGAAGGTGGACGGTCAACCGTTCTTCCTGCTCTCGGATGCGAGCTTCGGCAGCAATCAGACCGCGCAGGTTCGGCTCGAAGCGCCCGGCCGCGATTTCAAGGACGCATTGCAGCCCTACGGCGGCGCGGACATCGTCGTGTATCGCGTGGGCAAACCGCTCGACTTTCTGAAGGCGCAGAAGAATTTGCATCGGCTGAATGTCGCGCCGAATTATCAGGGCGAAGGACTCGCGAACACGCTCGCTTATTTGTGCGACCGCTGGTTCACCGAGGCGCGCCGCGCATGGCAGCGCGTGCTTTCGTTCGCGACCCGCAGCAAGGCAACCGAAGCCGCGCCGCAATTCAGGCTCGGCGAGCAAACCGGCAAGCAGACGCAATTCGAGCAGAACTCGCAGTTCGCGCCGCTGAAGGGCTATGACATGGTCGCGCGCTTTCGCTATCCGATCTGGGACGCGAAAGTGATCGAGCCGCCCAAAGGCGTGAACCTCGCGGGCAGCAGCAGTAACTTCATCGAGGCAAGCGCGGGCAACGTGATGATTCCGGTCGGCAAGCTGCCGCCGGGGCTTTATATCGTCGAAGCCGTGATCGGCAACTATCGCGCGCATACGCTGCTGTTCGTGTCGGATACGGTCGCGGTCGTGAAGGCGGCATCGAGCGGAATGCTCGTGTGGACCACGCGGCGCGACAACGGCAAGCCGGTCGCGAATACGGACGTGAACTGGACCGACGGCGTGGGCGTTTTGCAAAGCGGCACGACGGGCGGCGACGGTGCGCTTCTGCTGCAACACGTCAGCCCCGAGCGCAGCTATGTGCTCGGCGTCGATCCGCAGGGCGGCGTGTTCGTGTCCGAGAACTTCTATTACGACAGCGAGATCTACAACACGAAAATCTACGCAGTCACGGACCGGCCGATGTACCGTCCGGGCGACCCCGTGCATGTGAAATTCATCGGCCGCACGTTCCAGAACGCGACGCAATCGTCGGCGCCCGCGGAGGCCGACATCAAGCTCGACGTGCTCGATCCGAACGGCTCGCCGGTCGCGACCACGAAGGCGCATTTCGCTTCCGATACAGGCGCGGACACGTCGTTCACGCTGCCCGCCGACGCGACCGCCGGCGGTTACACGCTGCGCTTCGACTACAACGGCGACGTGTATGGCAGCGCGTTTCGCGTCGCCGAATACGTGAAGCCGCATTTCGACGTCAACCTGTCGATGGACAAGGCCGACTACGCAACCGGCGAGCCGCTGAAGGGCAAGATCCAGTTGCGCTATCCCGACGGCAAGCCGGTGCGCGACAGCAAGATTTCGGTCACGCTGCGCGCGCAGAAAGTGACGATTGTCGACGGCGAATTGCGTTATGCGGGGCTCTTTCCCGTCAAGCTCGAGCAGCAGGAACTGAAGACCGACAGCGACGGCAACGCAAGCCTCACGCTACCGGCCGCGACCCAACCTAGCCGTTATGCGCTGACGCTGTTCGCGCAGGACGGCGCCGCGTACAAGGTGCGCGTGACGCGCGAAGTGCTGATTGCTCGCGGCGCGACGCCGTATCGCCTGACGACCGCGAAGTCGTTCTCGCAGCCGAAGGAAGCGGTGAGCTTCGATCTGCAAGCGCTGGCCGCGCTCGATCCCGCCGCGCATGCGCCGGCAAAATGGGAATGGACGCGTCTCGAATCGCAAACGCATGCCGAAGGCACGTTGAAGAGCGAACCGAAGAGTGAGTCCAGGAGCGCGGGCGGCAGGCTTTCGTTCGCGGTCCAATTCGATCAGCCCGGTTCGTACATGCTGTCGGTGAAGGACGATAGCGGCAATCTGCTCGCCGCCGTCAGCCATTGGGTCGCGGGCGACGGGCTCAAGGCGATTCCGGGCAGCGTCGAGATCGTATTCGATCGCGACAAGTACAAGATCGGCGATACGGCCGAGGCGCTGATCACGTTCCCGTTACCCGTCGACGATGCGTTGCTGACGCTCGAACGCGATAACGTCGAGCGGCGCGCGCTGCTGAGCGCAGGCGGCGACTGGCTGCAACTGCAACGCGTGACGCCGATGCAATGGAAAGCGCGCATCAAGGTCGGCGAGGACTTCGCGCCCAACATGACGTTCTCGGTGCTGTACGTGCATGCCGGCGAATACGCGTTTCAGAACGCGGGCATCGTGGTCGCGCAGCCGCAGATCGAACTGAGTGTGAAAAGCGACAAGCCGGTGTACGGTCCCGGCGACACGGTCACGCTCAACTTCGACAGCACGTTGAACGGTAAAGCGGAAGCGGCGAATCTGACGGTGAGCGTGGTCGATGAAATGGTCTACGTGCTGCAGCCGGAGATCGCGCCGAACATCGTCGACTTTTTCTATCATCCGCGACGCAACAACGTGCGGACCTCGTCGAGTCTGTCGTTCATTACCTACGACCTCGCGCGTTCGCCGCTCAAGGGCGCGCCCGGCGG
>Ga0209795_10001279_pt1 | contig 16004 bp, 15 predicted proteins | sample AgamicOrMarz_FD_187166 | JGI IMG/M metagenome (GOLD analysis project Ga0209795, IMG submission 187166) | Agave microbial communities from Guanajuato, Mexico - Or.Ma.rz (SPAdes) (version 2) | ecosystem: Host-associated > Plants > Phyllosphere > Phylloplane/Leaf | place: Guanajuato, Mexico...
GCGCGCGGAGCATTTCTCCTACTGGATGACCCGCATGATGCATCGCCTGGACGACGCATCGCCGTTCGAACAGCAGTTGCAGATTGCCGAACTCGAACATGTGACCACGTCCCAGACTGCGGCGAGGTCCATGGCGGAAAACTATGTCGGGAGCGTTGACGTCTAGCTTTCGACCTTTACGCCGCTGCTCGGTCGTCTTCCGGTTCGGACGATCGAGAGGCGCGCGAAACTGGGGTACCGCGCGTCCCATGCTTTTCGCACCACGATTGACTCTGACAGTACGCAAATCATGACAACAGGATTTCCCCGCATTTTCTCCGTCAGCGACTATCGTGACGAAGCCAGACGGCGGCTGCCGCGAATGGTGTTCGACTATCTGGAAGGCGCGGCGGACGATGAATCGGGACTGACGCATAACCGCTCGGCGTTCGACAAGTTACAGTTGTTGCCACGCCGGCTTTCGGACGTCGGCACACGGGAGCAATCGGTAGCGCTTCTAGGCCGGCGGATCCCATCACCGCTGGTGATCGCGCCAACGGGCCTCAACAGTGCGTTCTGGCCCAACGGCGACCTCGCACTTGCGCGCGCGGCGGGCAAGGCTGGCATTCCGTTTGCGCTATCGACGGCGTCCAATATGTCCATCGAGGAAGTCGCGAAAGGGGCCGACGGAGAACTGTGGTTTCAACTGTACGTCGTTCATCGCAACCTCGCGAAGAGCCTGGTCAATCGGGCCCGCTCGGCTCGCTATTCGACTTTGATCCTCACCACCGATGTCGCGGTCAACGGCTTTCGCCGACGCGATCTTCGCAATGGTTTTGCCATGCCGTTCAAGGCGAGCGCGCGTGCGGCGATCGACGGACTATCGCACCCGCGTTGGCTTTGGTCCTATCTGATGAATGGCATGCCGGAGTTGAAGAATTTCGCGACGGACGATGCATCTGACACCGCCTCACAGGCCGCAGTTCTTCGCCGGCAAATGGATGCGAGCTTCGATTGGGAGGACCTGCGCCGCTTGCGCGACGAATGGCCGGGCAAACTTCTCGTGAAGGGCATTGTGACGGCCGATGATGCCGTGCGGTGCGTGGAACTCGGCGCGGACGGCGTCATCGTTTCGAACCACGGCGGCAGGCAACTCGCCGACCTGCCCGCGACGGCCGACGTGCTGCCGGATATTGTCGACCGCACATCGGGCGCGACAGTGATTCTCGACAGCGGCATACGGACGGGGGCCGATGTCGTCAAGGCGGTTGCACTTGGGGCGCATGCGGTGATGCTGGGGCGCGCGACCTTATATGGGCTGGCGGCCAGAGGGGAAACCGGTGCGAGCGATGTCATCGAGATGATCCAACGGGAAACGGACCGGACGCTCGCACTCATCGGTTGTCGCTCGGTGGGTGAGCTCGACCGCAGCTACGTTTCGCGGCGGCCGTCATAGGCAACTGCGCATTGACGCCGGATTCTGGATGCGCAATCGTTCGGGATAGCTATCCCGCGCATTTGCCGCCGGAACCTTGTGCCATGAATGAAGTGACTACTACGGATCTTTACCATCGCGACGACAGGCTATTGGCATGGGCCGATCAGGTTCGGGCCAGTTGCGTCCCGATGGTTTTCAGGACCGAGTCCGATCAGGGATTTCGTGGCGAGATTTCCAGCGTGAATACCGACGGCGTGTGTGTGTCGCGCATCTCGGCGGTCGATCACGTCGCGGCGCATGACTGGGACGACGTGCGGCGCACGGCCGACGACTACCTGCTCGTGTCGATACAGACCGAGGGACGCGGTGCGATCGAGCAGGATGCACGTACCGCGTTCGTCGACCCGACCGACATGGTGCTGTTCGACTCGTCGCGCAATTTCGTCTGGCATTTCTCCGGCCAGCATTACACGATCCGCTTTCCCCGCAAAGCACTGGAGAAATTGGCGCCGTGCGGCCGACAGCACACCGCAGTGAAGATTCCTGCGGCCACCGGGATACGCCGAATTGCCGCGGACCATATCGCGTCCCTGCACCGAGCGCTTTCGTCAGACAAAGGCGCCATGGCCGGTTGTGAAAGGCTTGGCGATGTGTCCGCGAACCTGGTCGCGCTGGCGTTGGCAGATTACTTCAATACGGTTCCGCTGCCCAAATCCAACGTGAAAGAGATGCATCTGGTCCATGCACGTGCGTTGATCAAGGCACGGATTCACGAACCGGAACTTGGGCCCGAACAGATCGCGGATGAACTGGGGGTTTCGAGCCGTTACCTTTACCGACTGTTCGCCGAGGTCGGAGAATCGATCGGTGAGACCATCTGTACGTCCAGACTGAACGGGTGCGGCGAGTGGCTTCGGCAACGGGCATTCGCGAACCGCTCGATAACCGATATTGCGATGGCTTGGGGTTTCAATAACGCATCGCATTTTAGTCGCACGTTTCGGCGTCACTTCGGAATGTCCGCGCGCGACTACCGTGCGAAGTATCGCGACGCCATTTGAATCGCCCTTTAAGCTGGCTGCGCGGCGATCCCGCCTGCTGGCAGCATAAGTAAAAATCCTGTTCTGTGAGAGTCAAGCGTCCGCCATATTGGCCCCGGACACTTTCTCTACAACGTTGCGGGCGCCCCGTCCCGCGAGTCGTGGAGGAGTATCTTGGCTCTCAACCATCCCCAATATAAAGCGGCTGTCGTGCAGGCTGCTCCGGCGTTCCTCGATCTTCAAGCCGGAATCGAAAAGTCCATACGCCTGATTGAAGAGGCGGCGCATGCCGGCGCTGACCTGATCGCATTTCCTGAGGTGTGGCTGCCGGGCTATCCGTTCTATGTCTGGCTCGGTACACCGGCCTGGTATATGAGTAAAGGCTATGTTCAGCGTTACTTCGACAACTCGCTGAGCTACGACAGTCCGGAAGCCGACGCATTGAGAAATGCGGCGAGGAAGAACCGTATCACGGTCGTGATGGGTCTCTCGGAGCGCAAGGGCCACTCGTTGTATATCTCCCAATGGATAATCGGCCCAGACGGGGAAACCCTCCTGCAACGACAGAAACTCAAGCCCACACACCTCGAGCGGACGGTCTTCGGTGACGGGGACGGCAGTGGCCTAACCGTGATCGACAGTCCGTTGGGAAAGCTCGGCGCGCTGTGTTGTGCCGAACACGTGCAGCCTTTGACCAAGGCCGCAATGTATGCGCAAGGCGAACAGGTCCACGTCGCCGCGTGGCCAAGCTTTTCCCTCTACGAATTTGCGAGCGCATTGAGCCACCAGGTGAACAACGCGGTTTCGCGAACCTATGCCGTCGAAGGAGGGTGCTTCGTCCTCGCGCCTTCGACAGTCGTCACCGAGGAGATGGTCGAGAGTCTTTGCGACACCGCGGACAAACGTCAGCTGTTGCGGGCAGGCGGTGGCCATAGCGTTGGATACGGGCCAGACGGGGCGGAGCTGTTCGACAAGATCGACGACACCGCGGAAGGCCTGCTCTACGCCGATATCGATCTCGGCATGCAGTCGCTTTCGAAGTGCGTTTTTGATCCCGTGGGGCATTACTCCCGCCCGGACGTTCTGCGATTGCTGATCGACCGGCGACCGCGCCCTCCTGTCGCGGAGGTTTTCGACAGACCGCCCGGGGAGATGGTCGCGGACGATCAAGCATCACCAGACGACGGATGCTCGTGCGAGGTGGCGAGAAGTGGCGGAGATCGTTAGCGGGACCATCAGCTCGCCATGCCGTTCCATGGCGAGCCGGCCGGAGGTTTTCATGTCGCAGCCGGGTTGGCTCGACGCGAATTGAAACGGGATGGTTTGTCTTCGAAACAGCGGCCATCCGGTCACGACGATATATTTGGGATACTGATATGAACTACAAAGAAAATAGAAATTACGAATGGAAGATGGTCATCTTTCTCGCGGTGCTGTTCGGCATCGTCGGTCTCGACCGTCTGGTCATCGTGTATCTGTTTCCGGTTCTGCTGCCGGAACTCAAACTGAACAACACGCAGGCCGGCGCCATCGCGTCGGTTCTCGCCCTGACCTGGGCCATTTCAACCTGGGTGCTCGGGAGTCTGTCGGACCGCCATGGGCGTCGCAAGATTCTGCTCGGGTCTTCAATCTTCTTCTCGTTGATGACCTCCTTTACCGGCATCGCCAAGTCGTTCCACAGCATGCTGCTCGTGCGAGGCCTCCTTGGCGTGGGCGAGGGGGGCGTCTTCAGCGCCAGCGTCGCGACCATCGACGAAATTTCGACGCCGAGCCGGCGCGGCTTGAATCTGGGCATTCATCAATCGTTCTTCCCCCTTCTGGGTATCGGCCTTGGACCGATCATCGCTACCCAGCTCGTGATGCACATGCGCTGGGAGTGGGTGTTTTTCGTGCTCGGTATCCCTGGGCTTTTGCTGACGTTCCTGATCGGCCGGACCATGCGAAAGACGGAGGCCTGTCGCGACGAACAGGTCCGGGCGGCATCCGGCGGCCCGTTGACCGTGCTGAGATACAAGAACATCTGGTTGACCACGGTCATCGGCTCGCTGTTCCAGACGGGCCTGTTCGTGTTCTCGACGTTCGTCGCGCTCTACCTGACCAAAGTCGTGGGCCTCAGCCTCGGCACGGTCGGCCTGATCATATCCGGCTGGGGCTTCGGCGGGTTTATCGGGATGATCGCTGTTCCGGCGATATCGGATCGGCTCGGGCGGCGTATCGTGCTCGTAGTCTCCGCGGCTTGCTATGGCGTCCTGATGTTGGCATTTGTGCTTTGTCACGCTTCTCCCATCGTGATGTTCGCCAACCTCTTTGCTGCCGGGATTTGCGGCTTCGGCATCGCACCGCTCTTTCTTGCCGTGATTCCCTGCGAATCCGTACCGTCCACGCTGACCGGCTCAGCCGTAGGCGTTCCGACCGCTGTTAGTGAACTCATTGGTGGAGTCGTGATGCCCGTGGTGGCAGGTGGGCTCGCCGACACGTTCGGTCTGGGTTATCCGATGCTGATCGTCGGGGGCGTGTCGTTGGTGAGCGCGCTCGTGGGGATGTTTCTCGATGAGACGGTCCTCGCCGCGACGTCGAAGCATACCGTCGCGAACATCGACGCGGCCTGAACGTCCGGCAAAGAGCAGGGCTGGCCGACCGTTGCGCGGACTCGCGCGATCAAGGCCGCCGACGTCAGCTGTGGGGCGGTACCAGCGGCGATGAGGCGACGCTGACAGGGTTGACTGCCTCGTCGTCATTTCTGACGATGCGCTACAAAAAAACCCAAGCGCAATCTACGAAGACCGAAATGCAAAAGAGACGTAGATGCCAACCCTGCCGCAGCTTTCTGTTGTCGACGCAAAAGGCGCGATCGATCGACGCGAGATTTCCTGTCTGGAATACGTTCAGGCGCTGGTGGAGCAACGGGCCAAAACCGAGTCGCTGAACGGGTTCGTGCATTTCAACCCGGACGTGCTGTTGCAAGCGGCGCGAGCGCACGACGAAGCGCTCGCAGCCCAAACCAGCCGAATGCCACTTGCCGGCATTCCATTGGCAATCAAGGACAACATCGACTGCGCGGGCATGCCGACAGCCGCGGGCACGGCCGCGCTGCGCGACGCCGTGCCGCGAGCGCACGCGCCAGTCGTGGCACGCGTGACCGAAGCGGGTGCATTGGTCGCCGGCAAGGCCAACATGCACGAACTCGCTTTCGGCTGCACCAACGACAACGGATTTTTCGGTCCGGCCCGCAACCCGTATGACGCGTCCAGAATTCCCGGCGGAAGCAGCGGCGGGTCTGCCGTGCTGGTGGCGAGTGGTGCGGTGCCGGCGGCGCTCGGCACCGACACGGGCGGATCGGTTCGAATACCGGCTGCGCTGTGCGGCCTCGTCGGCTTTCGTCCTACGCATGGACGCTATCCGTCCGAGGGCGTCGTACCGATATCGCCCACGCGCGACACGGTCGGCCCGATCGCCCGTACGGTCGCCGACGTGATGTTGCTGGACGAGATCCTGTCGGGAAGTAGCTCGGCGCTTCCCGTGGTCGACGATGCACGTGAATTTCGCCTGGCGGTTCCGTACTCGACGTTGTGGGAAGGGCTGTCACCCGATGCCCGGCCGGTACTCGAACGTGCGCTGCAGAAACTCGAGGATGCAGGCTTCGAGCTGGTCGATGTCGACCTGCGGCGTTATCCGTTTTTCCGTGCGCAGAAGAGCGCAACCATCCCTTTCTTCGAGTTCAGCGGTGCCGTGGGGCGCTATCTCGAAACCGGAGGCGTGGCGGTGACGTTCCCGGAGATCGTTGCCCAAATAAAAAGTCCGGATGTGATCCGGATCGTCAGCGACATTCAGGGGGCCGGTGCGATTTCCGCGACCGAATATGCCGAGGCGCTTCTCGCGCGGGAGCGGTCGCGCACGTCTTACGGGGCGTGTCTTCGCGAACTGGAGGCCGATGCACTGCTGTTTCCGACCGTCCTGATTCCGGCTTGCAGCATCGGCTCTAAGACCGTGGCGGTCGGGTCTGAAGCGCTCGATGTCTTTCCCGCCTACACACGAAATACCGAACCGGGCAGCAATGCAGGAGTGCCCGGCATCACTGTTCCCGCAGGTCTGACCCAGGATGGTCTCCCGGTCGGATTAGCGCTGGACGGTGCTCCGCATTCGGATCGGCGAATCCTGCAGATCGGCAAGGAAATCGAGCGCGTTCTATGTGCCGCGACGTTCCCGCGTCTCGACGCACAGGTTTAATCCATTCCGCAACGGCTTAACGAAAAAGGTAAGCAAATGAATCGTCGAAATATCCTGAAAAGTATTGCGCTCGGTGCTGCAAGTGCCGCGGTGGGCGTCGGGGGGCTCATTCCGGCGTCTGTACGCGCGGCAAACCAGCCGCTGAAGTTGGCGCTGATGGCGCCAATGAGCGGGCCGGCCGCGTTTTTCGGTCAAGCCTGCAAAAACTGTGCAGCGTTGGCAATCGACGAGATCAATGCGCGCGGGGGCGTGTTGGGGCGCTCCCTCGAGTTGCTGGTGGGCGACGCCGGCGCCGCACCTTCCGAGTCGGCGCAGACGGCACTTCGCCTGTGGAAGCGCGACAAGGCGGAGGTCTTCGTCGGATCACACGATAGTGCTGTCCGCACGGCGCTGGAAAGTCTGTTCCGGGGCCAGGTGCCTTACTTCTATACGCCGATGTACGAGGGGGGCGATTGCGCGAACGGGACGTTCTTCGTTGGCGAGACGCCCGCGCAGCAGCTGACGCCGGTCATCCCGTGGCTGAGCGCCCAACACCAGATCAAGCGCTGGTTTCTGATCGGCAACGATTACATCTGGCCGCGCAAGTCGAACGAAGTAGCGAAAAAGGCGATTCAGGGTGCCGGCGCGACGGTGGTCGGCGAAGAGTACGTGCCGTTCGACGTCGACAACTTCGACGCGGTGCTGGGCAAGATCCGCGACAGCAAGGCGGATGCGGTGTTCATCACGCTCGTGGGCGGGTCGGCCGTCACGTTCAACAGAAGTTTTGCGAGCTTCGGTCTCAGCGACAAGATGATCCGTTTCGGCACGATGATCGAGGAAAACTCATTGATCGGCATCGGCGCGTCGAACGCGAGGAACCTCTATTCGGCTTCCGGATTTTTCTCGACGCCGACCGCAACGTCCGCGCAGTTTCTGGAGCGTTATCACAAGCAGTTCGGCGCTTCGGCGGTGTTGAGCAGCATCGGCGAGTCGACGTACGAAGGCATCCTGATGTATGACGCGATGGCCAGGAAGGCGAATTCCGTGTCGATTGGCGAGCTGACGAAGGCTTCCAACGGGGCAAGCTACAAAGGCCCGCGCGGCGTCGTCACGATGAAGTCCCGCAATGTGACGGCCGATATCTTCCTCGCGAAGGCATCGGGAGCCCGCTACGACATCGTGAAGACGTTCTCGCAACTTGGCTCGGCCGAGACCTGTGCGGGCGGAGCGGGTGCGGGTTGACGTCATGCTGCTTTCCTATTTTCTCAATCTCGGCTACGCGTGTGCGGCCCTCGCGCTCACGACGATCGGCCTGGCAATCGTGTTCGGGCTGCTGGGCGTGCTGAACATGGCGCATGGCGAGTTCATCATGCTCGGCGCGTACTCGGTGGTCGTCGTACAGCGTCTCGGGTTACCCGCCTTGCTTGCGATACCTGTGGCGATCGTCGTGTGCGCTGTGGTCGGATGGGTCGTCGAGCGCCTGCTGGTCCGTCCTTTGTATCAGCGGCCATTCGATACCTTGCTCGCAACCTGGGGCGTTTCGATCCTGCTGCGCGAAGGCGTGGTCGCGCTGTTCGGAAAGGGTTACCAGGACGTGACCGGTGCGGATGGCGCATCGATCGACGTGTTGGGCACCCCGTATCCGGCATTCCGGCTTGCGATGATGCTCGCGGTGGCGCTGGCATTCGCGGGGCTCGCGGCATGGTACAGCCGCAGCCAGACGGGCGCGCGGATTCGCGGCATGGTTGCGAATCCCCTTCTTGCCAAGGCGGCCGGCATCAATACGACACGACTGGCCTGCGGCACTTTTATAACGGGCGTGGTGCTGGCCGGGTTGGCGGGGGTGCTGCTCGCCCCGATCGTGCGGGTCGAGCCGTACATGGGCCTCGACTATCTGCTCAATTCGTTCTTCGTGCTCGTTGTCGGCGGCCTGGGCAGCTTGCTCGGTCTCGCGGTCGGCACGTTCGTCATCGGCGGAACGCAGGTCGCGGTATCGAGCTTCATCGATCAGACGTCCGGTTATACCGCCGTGCTGATCCTGTCCATCTATTTCTTGTGGAGTCGCCCAAATGGCCTCATCGCGCGCCGTTGAAACGTCCCTCCAGGTTGCCACGGCGGCGATTCTTCTGAGCTTGCCGCTGTGGGCCGGCGACTACAGCGCAAACCAGGTCGGCCTTCTGCTGCTGTACGGAATGGCCACGCAAAGCGTTGCGTTGTGCTGGGGGAATTCGGGTTTCTTGCCGCTGGGCCAAAGTCTGTTCTTCGGGCTGGGCGCGTATGTCAGCGCGTTCGTATTGCGCTCCGCGGGCGCGGCCGGCGGCGAATGGCAGATCATTCTGCTTCCGCTTGCCATCGCGGTGCCGGCGGCCCTGGCCTATGCCATCGGATTCATCGTCTTTGCGCGCCGGATCGACAGCGGGCCGTTTTTTTCGCTGATTACCCTTGCGTTGTGCATGTTGGCGTTTCTGCTGGCCAATCAATGGAGCAGTGTAACCGGCGGCTTCAACGGGCTCACCGATATCCCCGACCTGCCGATGACCGACCGGTATGGAAATCTGTATTACGTGATCTCCGCGGCTGCGGTTGGCGTCACCGCACTGGTCACCTGGCTGAACCGCAGACCAATCGGGACCCTCTGGGCAGCGATCTCGGAGAATGAAGATCGCCTCCAGTTTTTCGGATTCGCGACGCACAAGCTGAAGGCTGCCGCTTTCGGCCTTTCGGGCGCGATCGCGGGTTTGGGCGGCGCCCTGTATGCGCCCCACGAGGGTCTTGTCGGTCCTCAGGCGGTCGGCGTGGCGTTGTCCGCGCAGTTCGTGATCTGGGCGGCCGTCGGTGGGAAGCGCAGTCCACTGGGCGCGCAACTCGGTGCCGTCGTGATCGGACTGCTCGCAGCGACCTGGCGTGACCTGTTCACCTATTGGGAAGTGCTGGTCGCGCTGATTTTCATCGGTGTGGTGCGGCTATTTCCCGATGGCCTGGCCGGCGCGGCTGCCGCGCTTGCGCAAATGGCGGGTCTGCGCGTCGCGAACCCCATTCCCGAGAAACGGATAGATGCGCACGACATCGCGACGATCGTCCTGCGGCCGGCTCAATCCACGCTGCTCAGCTTCCGGAGCGTGGAAGTCAGCCAGGGTGGTGTCAACATTCTCAACGGACTCGATCTCGAGGTGGGAGCTGGGGGCGTCAATTGTTTCATTGGCCCCAATGGCGCGGGGAAGACGTCGACGTTCAACGCAATGACGGGACGGTTGCCGGTCCGTTCCGGTGAAATCCACTTTCGCGGGACCGAGATTTCATCCTCGCAGGCGTGGCAGGTCGCCCGACTGGGAGTCGGACGCAAGTTTCAGATTCCGTCGGTTTTTGCGCAGTTGTCCGTCAACGAGAATCTTCAGATTGCGCTGTGGGCGAATCGGATCCGTCCTCGAGAGATGTTGACTGCGGCGCCGCTGCATTGGAATTCGCTTCAACGCGTTCGCACGCTCGAGAAATTCGAATTTCTTGAATCGAATATGGCTGTTCGTGCGGGCGATCTTTCTCAAGGGATGCGCCAGATGCTGGAGTTCGCGATGGTGGCGATCACCGAGCCGCGCCTTTTGCTCCTGGACGAACCGTGCGCCGGCCTGTCGGCACACGAAACCCGTCACATGATGGACGCGATTACGTCGACCGTGGGCGAACTGGACGCGTCAGCCATCGTGATCGAGCACGACATGAGCGCGCTCGAAAAGATCGCCGACAACGTGGTGGTCCTGCACCAGGGAAGAAGCCTCGCGGTCGGCTCCCTGGCGCAGATCAAGATATCGGAAGACGTCAAGGCCGTCTACACGGGAGGAAGAAAGTGAGCGAACGCCGGGGAGAAGCAATGTTGAGGTTTGCGTCGATCGTCGCGGGCTACGGCGACACGATGGTGCTCAAGGGGATCAGCGGCGAGGTGGCCGCGGGTAGCGCCCTGGGCGTATTCGGACGCAACGGCGTGGGCAAGTCGACGCTCATGCGCGCTTTGACAGGCGTCATTCAGCCCGCGTCCGGTACGGTCATCGTCAACGGCAGTGAAGTCGGCAAAGCGCCGCCGCATAAACGGCGAAGTGTAGGCGTGAGCTATGCGCCGCAGGAGAGAGTCGTCTTCGACAATTTGAGCGTCGCGGACAACCTGACACTCGGATTCAAGACCAGAAGCCTGGAAGCATACGACGACTTGTTCCGGATTTTCCCGCGTCTGAAAGAGCGGTTGTTGCAACCGGCGGGGAAGCTGAGCGGTGGTGAAAAGAAGTTGCTTTCCTTCGCCAGGATCATGGCGGAGCGCTCGCCGCTCACACTGATCGACGAGCCATCGGAAGGTGTTCAGCAGGAAAACCTGGAGCGGATGGCATCCATGATCCGGTCTCGTATCGCGGAAGGGGCGGCGTTCGTGGTCGTGGAACAGAATCTAACCTTTCTCACGTCGATTGCCGACCATTTCATCGGTCTCGATCATGGGGAGGTCGTGCTGTCGGGCGACTCGATCGACATGTCTCGCGACCGGCTCGAAGCTGTATTGGCGGTCTAGTCCGTCGTACGAACGATTCGTCGCGTTGGCCGTACGTGGCACGCCGACCGTGCCATTCAATCGTCATGACGGCGCGGTCTTTCCGGCCGCGGCGACTGAGGCGGCAAGTTCCGCGCGGTTGGAGAAACCCTTCTTGTCCATGATCCGTCCCAAATGGGTGCGCACGGTCGACAGGCTGATGCAGAGAAGACGGCCGATATCCTGATCGGTACAACCCTTCGCAACAAGCTGGGCGATCTCGCTTTCACGGTCCGTGAGACCCGTCGCGCTCCCTGCCCGACGTTTGACTGCGCGGCAAAGGAACGGCTCGATCGCATCGAGCACGAGTTTGTCGCGCATATGAAACTCCGGTCTATTCCTTGTTCGCCAGATTCTCAGGTCGCAGAGCTGGCGATCGCCATCGAAAACAAACACGTTGATCCCGTGATGCAAGCCATCCTGCGCGAGAAACTCGTTATAAAACTCGCTTTTCTCCAATGCAGGCCGGTCCATCACTTCCTCCACGAACGTGGCCCTGCGCATTTTGCAGAGCTGCGCCGTCATCGGGTCGTTGTGCTGGTACCAGCTCGTGTAGCGACGCACGTGATTCGAGTCGACATTGACCGCAATCGGGTCGACGTAGGTCCGTTTTTCGGCGTCCCAGTTATAGGAGACGCAGAAATCGGATCGCATCAGCCGGGTCAAGTCTGACAGAACAACGCGCCGGACATCCACGATCGGTCCGAGCTCTTCGAGCTGTCCGATGATGTCGCCGAAAAGTCGGAGCTCGTCGAGCGTGAGATCGTGAACTTGTGGCTTCAAGGGTGCCTCATCGGTAAGAGGAATCGGGAGACAGCATGCGCGACCGCCTCGAAAAACTGGTTCGCATTACACATCGAGCATAGCAGTGCAAAAAATCCTGATCAGCAACGATCTTCGATGCCTTTTCCCGTTCGTTGTATTCATGCCGCAGTCAGGTTCACTGCCTATTGCAGATCGAAAAGGATGTTCGCGAGGTGCCTGAATTCTGTGAGTGCGGGTCCGGCCCTGGCGTCCGTGTCGATATTTCTAACGATGGGACTCAAAAAACGCTCCTTATAGAGTGCACGCACAGTGGGAAACGGACGTGCTGAGACTGTTCGTTGTAGCGAGGCAAGGTGGAGGATTACCCGGAGACGCCTGCCCATTGACCAAACGATTCCGATGCAATCCCAGCGGGACGTTTTCCTCAGTCATCTTCGTCAACGAAAACTACACCATAAAATTAGGATAGCGACATGAATAGGGTAATCAAGCGAAGCATGGTGGTGTGCGCCGCGGTTGGGTGCGGAGTGGCACATGCGCAGTCGTCCGTGACGCTGTACGGGCTCGTGGATGCCGGCATTACTTACACGAACAATGCGACATCGAGCACCGGACACGGCGCGCTCGTGCAGTTTGCGTCCGGGTCTTCGCAGGGAGATCGCTGGGGGCTGACGGGCAAAGAGGACCTGGGTGGCGGGCTGAAGGCGATCTTCACACTCGAAAGCGGCTTTCAACTGTCCAACGGCGCCTTGGTGCAGAGCGGGCTGTTATTCAATCGCTTAGCCTTCGTCGGCCTGGACGGACGCTTCGGCACGCTGACGCTCGGGCGGCAATACGACTTCATCGGCGATATCTTCCCAGCGTACTCGATCGCAGGAAACACGGCGGCAGGCATCCTGGGGTGGGGAATCCCGGCGTATGCCGCTGGTGGATATACGCTCGATAACCGACTGTGGGGCGATAACGTCAATAATTCGGTGAAATATCTTTCACCCACGATATCGGGTTTTAGTGTCGGCGCCATGTATGGTTTCGGAAATGTCGCCGGCTCGTTGGGCACCAATAGCTCGATGAACTTTCTGCTGAACTACAGCCACGGCGGGCTCGCAGCATCGCTGTCGTATTTCAAGCAGCATAACGCGACGACTTCCGCGAATTTGACCGAGTATGCTGGCGGTGCAACTTACAGCTTGGGGAAAGCCCAGATATTCGGCGTAGTGACCGATGTCCAGCTGAGCAGCGGAACCCAAGCCCGGGCGCTAACCTACGACGGTGGCATGACTTACTTTGTCAGGCCGGACATTTCGCTCGGCGCCGGGTTTCAGTTTCAACAGCGCAACAACGGGGTCGGTAGCGCGAACCAGGTCACCATCGGGGCGGACTACTTCATTTCCAAGAGAACGGACGTCTATTTCGTTGGCGCGCTCGCGCATGATCATGCGCAGGGAGCTCAGATCGAAGCAGCGCTCGGATCGCCGTCCAGCACGAATTTTCAGACGGCGGCACGGATCGGCATTCGGCACAAATTCTAACTCTCGCGAGTGACCACTGCATGTATATCATGCAAAGGGTTGGGCAAGGGTAGGCGACTCCCTGCGACCGTCATAGACGGCCGCAGGGATCGACGTTACCTTGATGTCGCTCACTTCGCGGTCTGTCGAAGATGCATCTGGTCACGAGTACAACGTATTCACAAGTTGCCGCTGCGATAGCTGGTTCATCTTAGATTCGCACCTCTCAACTCGATTTCCGCGTTCGATTGCAGTGGAATCTGTATTTTCACAAGCGAGACAAGACAAAGATTGCTAACGAAATTTCCGTCGCCGCAAGTGGGATCCCGTGACCAAACTTGAAAAACGAACGATGAAAATCAATGTCCCACGTGCATTGACGCTTGCAGTGTTTGCGCCGGTTCTGGTGACTAGTGTTATACCGGTGATCTTGGCGTTGCGGGAGTGGGGACCGCAATCGTCCTGAGAATGTGGCTCAATATCAAAGTGAAGAAGCCGCTCGATGAACTCATCGCTTTTCTGCGTTTACTAGCGTCCGGTGATCTACGGACACGGCCGTCCGTTACCGATCGAACCTAGGCCCGACAGGTATTCGTCGCTTTCCAACAGATGCACGAAGGAATCGTGCGCACGGCTCAAACGGTCAATTCCGCATCGCAATCGATTGACCTCGCCGCGCATGAAATCGACGACCGAAACAAGGAGTTGTCGACGAGGACGCATCGACAGGCCAGCGCCTCCGAGGATATCGCGGAGGTCCTTGCACGTCTTACGGAAACGGTACGGGAGACCTCCGGATACGCGGAGCGTTTGGCACGCTTGTCACACAATGCCACTACTCATGTTGAGCGTTGCGACAGCCTCATGGTCGAAGCAATCTCCGCAATGGTTGCCGTTGTCGAGAAATCGTCGCGTATTGCGGCAATTGTCGATGTAATAGACGATCTCGCGTTTCAGACCAATTTGCTTGCCTTGAACGCAGCAATCGAAGCGGCACATGCGGGAGATCACGGCACTGGTTTTGCTGTTGTGGCCGCGGAAGTGCGTGCACTTGCTAAGCGAAGCGCTGTTGCAGCAGAATCGTTCGTGCGCAAGGCGCCTCGACGCTTCCGCAGGACCGCTTTGCATTTGGCCGCGAGTGGCCCGAGCATTACAGCGGACAATGTGTCGGCAAACAAGGGGTAGAACTGATCGTCAAGGGCCTGTCGCAGATGATCCTCAGCCGAGGCTATATCACCACGCGCGTCCTTGTCCCCGAGCAGGACCTGTCGAAAAGAGCGTTGCGTCTCTCGGTCGTGCCCGGTGTCATTCGCAAATTGCGCTTTGCCGATGCCGCAACGCGTGGCACGTGGAGGTCGGCATTTCCGACACGTGGCGGCGACCTGCTCAACCTGCGCGATCTCGAACAGGGACTGGAGCAGATGAAGCGCGTCGCGAGTCAGGACGTCGATATGCAGGTTGTGCCGACCGAAACGCCCGGCGAGAGCGATGTCGTGATTGCTGTAAAGCGCACGAAGCCATGGACGGCCGTTGCCTCGGTCGACAACTCCGGCCAACGCGCGACGGGCAAACTCCAGGGGAATCTGTCGCTCGGCATCGACAACCCATTTGGGCTGAACGACATATTCAACGTCGGAGCGAGTCAGGATCTCGAATTCGGCGATAAACGCCTCGGTTCACACGGCTGGAACGGTTCGTATTCGATTCCGTGGGGTTACTGCACTGCCACGCTTTCGGCCAACGCCAATACCTACTACCAGCAGATAGCCGGTGTGAACCAGACGTTCGTCTCGAGCGGAAATTCGCAGACGGCAGGATTCAGGCTCCAGCGCGTGCTTCGCCGCAGCCAGAATGACGTCTTCGGTTTCGAGGCCCAGTTGACCAAACGCTGGGGCGCCAGCTTCATCGAAGACACTGAGATTCCGCAGCAGCGCCGCGACAACACGTTCGTCGAAGCCGGGTTGACCGACCGTCACTACTTTGGGGCGGCGCAGTTCGACGATACCCTCGCCTACCGGCAGGGCATCGGCTGGTTGGGTGCAACGCCCGATACGGCAGGTGACGGTCCGACGTACCGTTTCCACATGGCGGTGCTCGACGCAAACTTGCCGTGCCGTTTGCGATCGCGCACCAGAACCTGCATTACGTGACGACCTTTCACGGGCAGTTCACCAACGACACGCTGAACTACATTGACGACCTGACCATCGGCAGCCGATACACCGTGCGCGGTTTCGACGGCGAGACGATGCTCGCGGCGGAGCGCGGATTCTACTGGCGCAACGAGCTGCAGGTGCCGATCGAACATACGGGGCAGTTCGTGTACGGAGGGATTGACTACGGTCACGTGTTCGGGCCCAACACGGCATTCCTGGCGGGCACGCAGCTCGCGGGCGCCGTCGTCGGTTTGCCGGCAGTGTCTCGGGTCATTTCGGTGCGCTCGGTTACGACGTGTTCGCACGTCTGGAAAGAATCTGGCGTTTGGTAAAGCTATCCCT
>Ga0209795_10001281_pt1 | contig 15998 bp, 11 predicted proteins | sample AgamicOrMarz_FD_187166 | JGI IMG/M metagenome (GOLD analysis project Ga0209795, IMG submission 187166) | Agave microbial communities from Guanajuato, Mexico - Or.Ma.rz (SPAdes) (version 2) | ecosystem: Host-associated > Plants > Phyllosphere > Phylloplane/Leaf | place: Guanajuato, Mexico...
TGATGATCGACGACAAGCGCGTCAACGACGTGCCCGCCAAAGCGCGTAACATCGCGATGGTGTTTCAGAACTATGCCCTGTACCCGCATATGAGCGTCTACGACAACATGGCGTTCGGCCTGAAAATGCAAAAGATCGATAAGGGCATCATCGACGAGCGCGTTAACTGGGCGGCGCAGATCCTCGGCCTGCGCGACTACCTGAAGCGCAAGCCGGGCGCACTCTCCGGCGGTCAGCGTCAGCGTGTCGCCCTCGGTCGCGCCATTGTGCGGGAAGCCGGGGTGTTCCTGATGGACGAACCGCTTTCGAACCTCGATGCCAAGCTGCGCGTGCAGATGCGCGCGGAAATCAGCAAGCTGCACCAGAAGCTGAATACCACCATGATTTACGTCACCCACGATCAGACCGAAGCCATGACCATGGCGACGCGTATTGTGATCATGAAGGACGGTATTATTCAGCAGGTAGGCGCGCCGAAAACCGTTTATAACCATCCGGCCAATATGTTTGTCGCGGGATTTATTGGCTCGCCGTCAATGAACTTTATTCGCGGCACTATCGACGGTAATCAGTTTATTACCGAAACCCTTAAGTTGACCATCCCGCAAGATAAATTAAGCGCATTACAGGCCAGCGGTTGTCAGCATAAAGCGGTGGTCATGGGTATTCGACCGGAAGATATTCATCCACAGCACCATGAAGAGAATTGTGTTGCCGCGCGTATCAGCGTGGCGGAATTAACCGGTGCGGAATTCATGTTGTACAGCACCGTCGGGGGGCACGAATTAGTGGTACGTGCCGGAGCAGTTAATGATTATTACGCAGGAGATAATATCAACATTTATTTCGATATGCATAAGTGTCATTTCTTTGACGCGGAAACAGAACAGGCTATTTAAACGATCACGGAAGTTTATAAATATATCGCCGGATAGGTTACTCCGGCTTGCCATTTTTATTTTTCTAAGGAATGAAAATGAACATTTTACTGAGCCGTGCCGCACTGATCCTGTGCGCCGGGATGAGCTGCGCGCAGGCTACCGAAAATAATGACTGGCAGTTTAATATTGGTGCCATGTATGAAAGTGAAAACGTCGAAGGCCAGGGGGAGGACATGGACGGGCTGTATGAACCGTCTGTCTGGTTCAATGCCTCTAAAGGCCCCTGGCGCGTGGCGGTGGCCTATTATCAGGAAGGCCCGGTGGACTACAGCGGCGGTACGCGTGGCACCTGGTTTGACCGTCCGGAACTGGAAATTCACTACCAGTTTATCGATCGCGAGGATTTCTCCCTCGGCCTGACCGGCGGCTTCCGGAATTATGGTTATCACTTCAAGGATGAGCATAATGAGGATGCGGGTACAGCGAATATGCAGCGCTGGAAAATCGCCCCAGACTGGAACCTGAAGCTCAACGACGCCTGGAGTTTTGGCGGCTGGCTGGCGCTTTACCAGTTTGCTAACGATCTCAGCGTCACCGGCTATGCTGACAGCCGCGTGGAAACGGAAACCGGCTTTACGTATAAAATCAACGATACCTTCTCGGTAGTGGCGAACTACTATCTGGAGCGTGGTTTTAACATGGACAGCGGACGTAACAACGGTGAGTTCTCCACCCAGCAAATCCGTGCTTATTTCCCCATCGCATTAGGCAATACCACCTTAACGCCTTACACCCGTATTGACCTCGACCGCTGGTCAAACTGGGACTGGCAGGATGATATTACCCGCGAAGATCACGACATGAACCGTCTGGGTATGCTGTACGCCTACGATTTCCAGAACGGCCTGTCCATGACGCTGGACTATGCGTTTGAATGGCAGCACCATGACGAAGGTAGCGACGACAAGTTCCACTACGTCGGTGTCGGCTTTAACTACGCTTTTTAAAAGATAGCGCCAGGAGTGGCACGCCTGTGCCACTCTTTTCATTACTTGCCCTCAGATAATCGTCGTTTCCACGATCACGTTGCGCGGACATTTTTTGCCGGAAATCAGCTTAAAGATCAGATCAAAACTCTGTGCGCCCAGCTCCTGGGATGGCACGTCAATGCCGCCGGGCGGCGGGTTGAGAATAAAAGAGAGCGTTTCGTTGAGGTAGCCCACCACGGTCAGCTGCTGTGGGATGCGGATGTTTTTTTCTGCCGCGGCGCGATAGACGCTCATCAGCTTCAGGCTGTCGGTGGCAAATACCGCGTCGGGCAGCGTCGGCAGGCTCAGCAGGGTGCGGGCGGCGTCCAGAGCGCTCTCCTGCATATAGCCGCCATCAATGATCCATTCCTCACGCAGCGGCAACTGGCTGGCCTGCAAACTGGCTTTGTAGCCGTTCACCCGATCGACAGACACGTGATAGCTTAGCGGGGCATGCAGACAGGCGATATTTTTATGGCCGTCTTTGATTAACGCGTTAGTAATGGCCACGCTATCCTGATAATTATCGGTGTCCACCGAGTACACATTCGCATACTGGCCTTCGACTTTGCCAATCACCACCACCGGAATACCATGCTTGTCGAGCTGAGCCAGAAATAATTCATTCGCCGGCGAGCTGAGCATAATAATGCCCTTGATCATCTTCTGCATGATTTTGCTTTCACATTTTTGCAGTTCATCGGCTGGGCTTAATGATGTCTGCAATATAACGTCAAACCCTTCCTCTTCTGCTTTTGCGGTAATGGCATGTAAGGCTTCCGAGAAATAAGGATTACCGGCAGTGGTTTTTGTCGGGCGGGTATAAATAACCATAATGGCGTCAAAGCCGGAAGAGGTGAGTGCGCGGGCCGCTTTATTAGGATGATAATTTAGCTCGCTCATGGCCTTCAGTACCTTATCCCGCGCCTGCGGCGAAATATTGGTTTTCTTATTCAGCACCCGCGATACGGTAGATTTAGACACGCCTGCCACGCGCGCAATATCATAGATGGTAGGGGACATAACCTTACAAGTTCCATTAATAGAGTTACATTGTTCATCTTACGGGAGTGAAGCCGGGAAAGACAAACACTACGTGGTTAATTAATGAAATGTATCACTCAGGTCAGCCTGACCGGCAAGCAATGATTCCCCGGCGAAATACGCTTTCCGCCGGGTAAAAGGTAAATTAATGGACTGGAGAGATATGCATCGCCGCGCTGGAGATGGCACCGGCAAACACCAACAGGCCGCAGCCGCCATCGGCCAACGCCCCGGCGTCGTCATCGATCACGCGAAGCCGGAGGTTATCCACCGTTGCCTCAATCAGCGTGCCCTGCAGGCGAATATCAAAAGCGATCTCGCGCTCGACAACGTTCGCCAGCGGCGCTTCGGCCAGCACCGTTAGCGTATCGTCACGCAGGCGTATCAGCTGGAGCTTTTCATCCGCAGTGAGGCGCGCGGCGTAATAACGGCGCATCCCCTGAAAGCGAAATGCCAGGCCGCCGTAGTCGCCCAGATGCAGGGTGAGATCGCACTGGATGCGGTAGTCGCGCCACGCGCGTGTGCCGTGGATCAAAAGCCCTTCATCCCGTTCACTGGAGATGCGGAAACGATCGGGATAGTGCCGCGAGAGTAAATCCGCGCCGTTCACCCAGGCGCGCCACCAGAAATCACTTTTGCCGGCGGGTTTGCGCAGCGTCAGATGCGGCGTGCCGTCCCAGCGCAGGGTATCCATCAGCACTCGTCCGGCAGAAGAGGCGGCCAGCGCCACGCCTACTTCGGCAATGGGCTGACCGTGGCAGTCCGGCAACGTCATGCTCAGCGTGATCCCGCCTCCCGGCGGCAACGGCTGCGCATCGCCGTAATAACAGTGCAGTTCACTGTTTTCATCGTAGACCCGGTAGCAAAGTCGCACCGTGACGATCTGCCGGTTATCCGGCGGGGCAAACAGCGTGGCCTGTAATTGTTGACCGGGATAAACCAGCGGCGTCGCCATCAGATCGTAACTGGCGTAGCTCAGCATATCGGCCACTTCCGGCGGCGAAAAGGTGAGGGTAGTCACGCAGGCAGGCGCATCCGGCGGGAGGGCGGGGTAGTCCAGACACAGCATATTTCGCCCCTGATACGCCGCATTGCTGACCCGCACCGACGACGACAGGGAGCGGAAACCCTGTACGCTGCCCGGCAGCGAGAAGTGAAACGGGGCGCCATCTTTACGGGGTGCCGGGCGCGGCAGTCCGGCGAGCTGGTGGGCCAGAGCGTACAGATAGTCGGTAATGCGCACGGCGTTATTAATGGAAAAACCGCCATCCGCCGAGGAGATGAGCAGACGATCCGCCAGTGGCCCGCGCCAGTCCGGCCCCGCGTCAATGCCGACCAGCCCGGTCATGATCCCCGACAGACAGCCGACATTACCGGCGTTGCAGTCGGTATCCCGGCCCGAGGTATTGATAATGCACTGCGCCTGCTGAAAATTATCGGGCGCATACAGCATCGCCATGATCATCAGGGCGTGATTGGGCACCATCGGGCAGTTGCCTGGGTAGTTGTCATAGCCGTACTGCGCATCGATCTTCTCACGCGTAAGATGCCAGTCGCCGTCCTCCCGGTGCCAGCGGCGAACGTCGGCGATCATATGGGCTATTTCGCACTCCTCAGGGATAAACGACAGCCCCACCTCCAGCAACTGCTGAATATCGTCACAAACAAAGGCCTGCGCTTCCATCGCCGCCCACAGCATCGCCGCCCATACGGCTTCACCATCATGACTGACGCTGGCGGCTTTCTGCGCTAAGGATGCCGCAAGAGCAGGCTGGCCCGGCGCGACCAGCGCCCAGCCATCAATAAATATCTGCGAGCCAATTTGTTCGGCGATGGTTTTGCCATTGGTAGATGCCGCTCCGCTTAACGGGGCGGGAATGCCTTTTTTGAGGTTAAGCCAGGCCGTCTGCTCGGTTGAATTCCCGTTGCCGCCCCACCATAAAATGGTGCGCTTATCGATAATGTAGTTCAGCCAGCACTGGCCGATCTGTTCCGCAGTGAGGGTATCCGCGAGGCCATAATCCTCCAGCGCGCGGATAAAGGTAAAGGTACCGGCCACGTCGTCATCCGCCACTACCAGCGGGCGGTCGAATTTATCATGCACGTAGTAATCGACGTGGCCGAGCCGGTCGACGATCTCCTGATAGCGCCAGCCTTCAAACGGGCGTCCCAGATAGACGCCGATTAATTTCCCCAGCACGCCTGCGTACAGGCGCTGATAATAGTCTGCCGGTAAAGTCATATTTTCTGTCCTTGATAATTATCCCTGTAGTCAGGCGTTTTTAAAGCGCAGGGGAAGTTGCGTCAATAACAGTCATTCATCCAGTGTGACTTTTTTTGAGAACAGAGAGCCAAATCAAAATTTCTTATTTTTACGGGATGAGATGCGTAAAAGAATATGACGGTTACCACGTTATCTCATTAACACTCTTTTAACGGCTACGCCTGCTGTATTTAAACATGGGGTAATTTATAAATGACATCGCCTGAACGCTGAACACCTGACTGCAATATCGCGCTGCTCAGGGTTGACAGCAATTCGTATTTCACCGGAGATGTATTATGCAACTGGATTTTACCCATAGTATTACCAACGATACCTGGTATCCCACCGCCGATCTGCGCGGATTTAAAGCCAAATCGGGCGGCAGTGTCGATATAAAACAAAAACTCGTTCTGACCTTTAGCGCGCCTGGTAAAATTACCGAAGGGGATATTACGATTTCATCCACCCCGTGGCGTGAATTTAAGCTTAATATCGAGTCAAGTGAAATCGATAACGGCGTTTACGATTATAAAATCACCATCACCGCAGCCGATGGCCTGGCGATAGGAAATGTCATCACCCAGATCCATATCGGCGTCAATGCGTCTTCTGATGCCGTGCCCAAATGGGCGACTTTCAGCGATACCTTTACCGCGGCAGCTGACGAAGAAACCCAGGTGGCCGGTGAACTGGTGGTGAACTGCGCCAGCCTGCCGGCAGGGCTGGAGGGCGTTACGCTGGCGCTGGTACTGACGCGTGGTGAAAAACGTGAAACCATCTTCCCGAAAGCAGGAACCACCTATTTCAGTCTCGCCGCCGGGACCTGGAATGTGCAGGTTGAAGAGCTGCGCACCCCCGATGGCACCGTACGGGCGCCAGTAAATCTCAGTGCCCCGGCACTGACTATCAGCAAAGGCCAGCGTACGCGCCTCGACATTTCCTTTGCCCCGGCAGTGCGCAGCACCACGCTCGACGTAGCGTTAAACCTGGCGACGGTGGCGGGATTGCAGGATCAGGATCTCCAACTGGTTTACCTGCAAAATGGTATGGAAAAACAGCGTCACCTTCTGCGCCACGGGCAGACACTGCGTCTGGAAAGCCTGCCGACCAGCGGCAGCTTCTCCCTGCGCATTAACGATGTGAAGCTTAACAACACACATTACATTTTTGATGGCATCAACGGCGCGCTGAACGGTCAGTATCACCCCCTCGCTTTTACCAGCGCTCAGGTTCGCCAGCAGGATGATAAACAAACCGGTTCGGCGAAACTGACGTTGCACGTGAGGGCGGAAAACGCGCTGAATGCCACCTTCGATCTGCGCCTGAACGACGACGGGGCGATCCCACGGCAATATCATTTTGCTAATCTGCCGATCCGCGACGGCAACCTCGAGCAGGCCGTGGTGCTGGCGAGGGGCATTTATCACATTGAAACAACGCCTTTTATTCATGATGGCGTGGTGCATTACGTGGATGTCAGTCCGGATCCGCTGCACATTGAGGGGAATACGCCGCAGGTATTGACCGTCAACATTACTGCCGGGGCGAACCTGCGCGTGAAGGGCTTCCCGGACTATCTGAGCTTTGGCGGTTGCGCCGATATGTCCCCGAGTAACGTTGACGATCTGGCAGAAGCACGCGTGGCCTCGTTGTTCAAATATTCCGGCGATGACGGTATGGGTGACGCATCAGGTTATCTTGATCCGGCGAAAGAGCCGACCGCAAAAATCATCGAGATGGCGCGCAACGTTGAAGCAAAAATCAACGATCACGTGTTGCCGATGATGGTGTCTTATACCTGCAACCTGTCGCTGGGGGATGTTGAGCGCATCATTAAAGATCCGGTGCGTCACCAGTTTAGTTTCGCCAACTTTATTCAGGCGCTGAAAATGGCCCAGGCGGCGAAAGACACTGCGCATCCGGTGCCAGCGGGCTTTATTGTTAATCCGGATTACCTGGGCGAATGCCAGAAGTACGGTTTCCCGGCGGATTATGCGATCCCGGTGCGCAAACCGCTGGCGGATGCGCTGGCGCACCACGGCGTCAACGTAGCCGTGCCGTCGGCTATCACCGACACCTTAAAAGGCTACATCAAAGGCGTGAACTGGCTGGTGCGTGTAGTGGCCCCGGACGTGGTGCTCGGCTGGCAGGTCAACCTGTGGGGCGTCGGGGGCTCCCAGTGGATTTACAGCGATTTCACTTATGATGACGTTTTCGACCCTGAGGATGGCAAGCATAAGAAAATGACGCTCGATCCGCATCAGGCGGGGAAACTCACCGCGCAGTATGCCCGTCTGGTGGGCGTTTTTGATGAGATCCCCTACACCCGGGCGGATGGCTCTGCGGCACTGGCGAAAGGGGCGGACTTTATGGCTGCCGACCGATATGAAGCGGACGATTTCACCAGCCGCGCCTACAAAAATGGCTATTGCTACACGCCTTACGAGTGGGAGCGCACCTTTGATTTCTGCGCAGCGTTAAGTCGCTATCTGCGTCAGCCCGTCCTGCCGTGGCAGGTTCCCGCCAGCCGTCTGGCAAGTGCCGATGAAGTGGTGGGCGAACTGGAGGAAGAGTTCTGGGGAACCGGCGGCAGCTACCTGATGGGGCATCCGGAAATTGGTTCGTCGGTAGAGGCGATCAACCGCCGTTTGCTCGATATTCCGTTCCTTGATGTCCATGCGAAAATGATGGGCCACACACCGCGCGAGCTGTTCAGCCGCCACGCGTGGGACTTCACCACGCCGAAGTATCTGGATTTCCCGTCACGGGGGATTTTCCATGTACAGGTAGGGGGCGGCGCGACCACTGGCGTGGTCAGCGCGGTTAACCGCAACAGCAGCCGTTGGATGCGCGCTCGCCTCAAAGCGTACCGCGATAATCCGGTAAAGTTTAAAAGCTAAGAAATAACGCTGACCCTCTCAGGTGAGAGGGTCAGTTTTTGACATTAGCATCGCCGCCATGTGTCTGTAGCGATGCCATTCACTAACAACTGCCGTTTTTCCCCTGCCGGTAACGATACCCGCAGCGCTTTCCACGCCGGATTATAATCGCCGTGCGGGGTGATATTCAGTGATATGGATCCGGCATCGCAGGTCATTTCCCAGTTCACCCACAGCGCGTTCCCCTCTTTGTACCCCCAGGATTCACCGTCATCTTCAAACAGCAGCCCGGCACTTTTGCCGACGCCTTTCAGCGGGTACAGCTTTAATTCACGGCTATCATCCGTGCTGGCGTCAACGTGAGTAATGCGCTCACTCAGCGGCAAGCCCGCCCCGGCGCGCACCAGCAGTGGCAATTTTTCCAGCGGAGCATCGAGCATCACCCACTGACCGCCGCTGAACCACTCGCCGCTGTAGAAATCGTACCAGCCGCTCTGGTTATCCGGCAGCCACACGCGGCGCTGGCGCTGACCCGGCTCCACCACGCTCGCCACCAGCAGATCGCGGCCCAGCAGAAAATCGTCACACTCTTCAAACGTTTGCTCATCGTGTTCGTGATCGAGGAACGTTGGGCGCAGCATGGGCTCATCATCGGAATGGGCCTGCCACAGCAGCGTGTAGAGATAAGGCAGCAGGCGGTAACGCAGTTCGATAGCACTACGGATCGCAGGCGTCACCGCCGGATACATCCACGGCTCATTCACCGTGTGATCGTCATTCCATGAGTGAATAGTGAAACGCGGATGCATCACGCCGTTCTGCACCCAACGGACAAACAGTTCGGCATCCGGTTTATCGCCGGAGAAACCGCCGACATCATGGCCGACGTTAAACAGTCCCGACAGACTCATGCCCACGCCCATGCGCGTGTTGTAGCGCAGCGTATCCCAGTTGGTGCGGTTATCGCCGCTCCAGGTCTGCACGTAGCGTTGCATCCCGGCGCAGCCGGAGCGGGAGATCAGATACGGGCGCTTATTCGGCGCAAAACGCTGCTGGGCTTCCATCGAGGCGCGCATCATTAACAACGGCATCACCGGGCGGATATGCTTAATAGCAATTTCGCGTCCGAAGCCGTGACAGCACGCTTCGCCATCCCAGACTTCATATTCGTTGTTATCGTTCCAGGTGGAGTCAATGCCCATCTCCAGCAGTTGCGTGGTGACGCCGTTCTGCCACCAGGCGATGGTCTGTGGATGGGTAAAATCGAGGTGCGATCCTTCGTCATCCCAGAAGCTGGAGCGCTCCGGCGCGTCGCTTTCGGAATCACGGATAAACAGCCCCTGCTGCGCTACCTCCTCGTACCGCGGGTGATCCTGCAACAGACAGGGCTTGATGTTTGCCGCCAGCTTAATTCCCGCCTCATGAAACGCGCCGGACATCACCTTCGGCTGCGGCACTTTGTCGTAATTCCAGTTAAAGACGTAGCGCTTATTGTTGATGGAGGTATAGCCCGATGACAGCTGGAACGAATCGCACGGAATGGCGTGCTCCGCGCACAAGCGGATGAAATTCATCAGCTGATCCTGCGCATCCGGCGCGTCGGTATAGTGCATGGTAGACCCGCTGTAGCCCAGGCTCCATTTTGGCCCGAACAGCGTTTTGCCGGTCAGACGCACAAAGGCCTTGGTGACGTCCAGCACCCGTTTACCGGTAAACACGTAGTAATCAATATCGCCCGCTTCCGCCTGCCAGCGGCGATAGGCGGTGTGATAGTTGTCGATCTCGTTACCCAGATCCAGCCAGCAACTGCTGAGGTTGTCATAAAACAGACCGTAGCTGATGTCATCCCGGCGGGTAATGGTGAAGGGGATATGTTTGTACAGCGGATCGGTGCTGACGGCGTTATAGCCCATCGCATCCAGATTGCGCATCTCATAACGCTTGCCGTTGCGCTGCAAGTCTCCGGCCTTTTCTCCGAGGCCATAAAAACGTTCGGTTTTCTCACGACGCAGATAGTGCGCCACGCCGTCGCCGTGGGCATTGAGCAGATAAGCGCTGGTGGGACGATCCCCCGCCAGCCACCGCCACTGGCCCGCGTCATCACGATAATGCCACTCCAGCCACAGCGGCTGATGGACGGTAACGCGCAGGGCGGCACTCTCCACCGTCAGGGTGTGCTCGGTGCGGGACAGCGTCCACGCCGGGCAACGAAAACCGCTGAGATCGTCGCGGGGGCGGCCTTCCCAGGGAACGTCCTGCGCCGGGGCGATGCTCCATGTTCTGTCCAGCGCCAGCTCGCCTTTGCGTTTAACCAGCACGCGAAACAGCGTCTCTTCCAGCACATAGAGGCACAGCGTATGTTGCCCGTCGACCAGCAGTTCAAGATGGTGGTCAGACTGCGAGTGCAGCGTCCAGTTTTTCAACGTTTTCATATCGATTTACATCCACTATCTAGGCGCGTTTAGCGCGACGTTCAGCAATAAATGCCACCAGGAAAAAAGCACCGATCAGGTCAAAGAAACCCATGGCGACAAACAGCGGGTTGAAGCCGATCTTGTCGGCGGTAACGCCAATCAGCAGCGAGAACAGGAAGCTGGCGATCCACGCGCAGGAGCCGCGCATACCGTTGACCGTCGCCATCTGGCCCTTATCGAACGACTCCACCACCAGCGCGCTCAGCATGCAGGAGATGATCTGATGGCCGAAGCCGCCAATGGAGATCAGGCCGATGATGATGTACGGATCGCGGGTGAGGGTGACGACAGCCAGCGAGATCATCAGAAACGCCCCGGTCACTGAGCTGGCGACGATGGAGTTAATACGCGCGCAGCCAAACCAGCGGGTATAGAGTTTGGTCAGATAGCCGCTGGCGATGCTGCCGAGGTCGGCGGCGAGGAACGGCAGCCAGGCGAACATGGCGATCTGTTTCAGATCCATACCGTGCTCTTTTGCCAGATACAGCGGCACCCAGAAGCTCATCACCGCCCAGGCCGGTTCCGCCATAAACGCCGGGATGGCGATACCGTAAAAACGTTTGTTTTTCGACACGGTTTTCAGCGCGGTAAAGAAGGGCAGCTTTTCAGTGTGCGGCTCATTATCCTGCTGAATATAGGCCAGTTCTTCTTTGCTGAGGTTCGGGTGTTTATCCGGGTTGTGATAGAACGCCCACCATAGCACCACCCACAGCAGCGCCAGCGCGCCGGTAAACATAAACGCACCCTGCCAGCCGAAAGAGGCATGAGCAAAATAGATAATCGGCGGGGCCAGCATCGCGCCAATCGAAAACCCGACGCCCGCCCACCCCGCAGCAACCGGACGTTCCGATTTCGGGAACCACTCCCCCAGCGTTTTGGCGTTTGCTGGTGTCGCTGCCGCTTCCGCACCCCCCATAAAGAAGCGCAGGATCGCCAGTTGCAGCCAGCTTCCGGCCCCGGCATGTAAAATACAGGCCAGCGCCCACAGGGCGGCGCAGATCATAAAGCCCAGCTTCAGGCCGATCACGTCAATCAGCCAGCCGCACAGCGGCTGAAAAATGGTGTAGGCGAGCTGGAACGCGCCAACAATGTACGAATACTGTTCTGTGGTAATACCGAGGCTGTCTTTTAATTCCGGTGCCAGAATGCCCAGCGAGTTACGGGTGATGTAGTTGACGGTGACGCCGAGCAAAAACAGCACCAGCACCCACCAGCGAAGATTCTTGATCATGCGACGCGGCTTGCCGACCGCGACTGGGTTGTTAATGTCCTGACTCATAACACTCTCCGAAGGACGTTGTAGGGGTATCTGTCTGATACTTATCGTTTTAATTACAGAGTGATCACACAACTAGTATGGAAGCTGTGCATGCCGTTGAGGTTATGAAAATTAATTGCCGGGCAATAGCGGATTTTGTGCAAGTTTTCTCAGTAATTTGCCAAAGGCGCGGCGAAAATGGCTTACAGCACAGAGATAGCGTGAAAGTACGCTTATGAAAATTCTTTCATTTAACGAACGGGCGCAGATCACAAAATGGACAAAAAGCTCAAAATCGCTGAAATCGCCGCCCGCACGCGGCTGTCCGCCAGTACCGTATCGCGTGTGCTGGCGGGAAAGGCTAACACCAGCGAAAAAGCCCGGGCGGCGGTGCTGGCCTGCGCCCGTGAATTGGGCGTCATGGACGGCATGGCCGCCGGACGGCTGCTGCTCAACAGCCTGCTGGTGTTCGCGCCGCAGCGGGCCTTTGATGAGCGCTCGGACATCTTCTATTACCGCGTCATCCAGAGCATCAGCAAAGCGCTGGCTCCACACGAGGTGCATCTGCGGTACTGCGCGCTCGAGGAGAACGACAGCGACGCCAACCTGTTTCTGGCAAAAATGAATGACAGCGACACCCAGGCGGCGATCCTGCTCGGTATCGACGACGAACATATCCACGATCTGGCTGCCGATCTTGCGAAGCCCTGCGTATTAATTAACTGTCGGGATCGCAAAATGCGGCTGCCTGCCATCGCGCCGGATCACCGGCTGATTGGCGAGTTTGCCGCCCGCTATCTGTTCGAAATGGGTCATCGCAATGTGATGAACGTGCTGTGCCTGCGCCGCTACACCATGGAGCTGCGGCTGGCGGGCATTCGTGATGCCTGGCGCGCCCATAACGTCCGCTTCAGCGATAACCGTGACGTGCTGCTGGTGCAGAGTTTTAGCGCCCGGGAGGCGGAAGATCGGGTCGGGGAATGGCTCGACGCCCAGCCTTCAAAATCGCTGCCGACGGCCTTTCTGCTGGGCGGTGATTTCCTGGCGGCGGGGGCTGTGAAGGCGCTGCAAAAACGCGGGCTGCGCGTGCCGCAGGACGTGTCGGTGATGAGTATCGATGGCTTTAACCTGGCGGCGATCCAGGAGGTGCCGCTCACCGCGGTACACGTTCCGCGCGACGAACTGGGGGAAGAGGCAGTGCATCTGTTGCAGCAGCGGCTGATCCGCCCTGACGCGCCTACGGGCACGCTGTTACTTAACGGCAGGCTGACGGTGCGGGAATCGGTGCGGCGGATACGCCCGGATAAAAGGCGTACCGCCGTGGAAAGGGCAGGGCTGTATGATGATTAAGACGAGTTCTTTTCCCTCTCCCGAATGCTTAGATAGAGAGAGGGTATTGATTAATATACCGTCCATGCAGTGCGGCGAAATGGAGGCGGCAATTATGTGTAGCCCGGTTTCATCATCATACCGCTGCCCCGGCAGTCCACGTCGCTCGCTGTGAAATAACATTTTTTTCTTTTTTTCATATCCCATCCATTAGCTTTCCAGATAACGCTTGCTATCCATGTAAATGTACCCGCAATAATACCGCCTGAAATAGCTTCTCGTAAAGTGGCTGTATGATAAATGAACTCTCCCCTCGATATGTAATGTAACAATGACATCAGTAATCCAAGGAAAAGTAAAAACATTACCATTGAAATGCAAAGGTAAAAATAAAGGAGTATATATTTTGTTATTCTTTTCACTTGTTTTCGTTATCTTTAAATGTTGTCTCAGTATCATCGCTAATAAATTTAGATGTTATATCCCCAAGGAATTCAACGGCAGCATCAGGAACACTCAGAAATCTCCACTTCCCCTATCATTCGGTTTTTTTTGTTCAGGTCATATTAGTCCTTTAGTCTGGAGATTTGCATTTCATGTTTAAATTTTAAACTTTAAACTTACTAACATGAGCATTTCAATCCAAGATATGAAATATAAAAGAATGAAATTAAAAACACCAATTATTAAATGTTTCAATATTGAATGATTCATTTTGTGTTTTAGAAAAAGATGCATATATAATATGAAAATTAACAGTGGTGGATTTAAGAATAAAATGACATTATCTTTTGTCGTAAAGATGAAATGAATTAATGCTCCTTGATCTGAGTTACCCGCTTGGTTGTAAAGCCAAAAAAACAGTAGTATGCCTTGAGTCAATAATAAAAAAACATCGGCAATAAAAATTTTTTTTAACCACTTCATTGGTTTGTGCCTTTTATTTTTTTATATTCGTCCAAAACCTCGCTTACAAAATCTTGGCAGTTATTTATTATGAAACTATAGTTGTCATTTCCATATTGTTTCCCTTTATCAGGAAATAATAAGTTATCAGGTTCGTTTTTGACCACTTTGACAGCTTTTTTCATTGCTTCATCGTCATACTTCTCTTTATTACATGTGTAATCGTTAGTTTTAGGTTCACTAAATAAACCACTATCACCACCATATCCAATATTAGTGCCATCATCAAAGAATATATGTGCATGAAATAATCCCAGGTCGAGGCCTGTGATACCATTTGTCCTTAAGCCTCTCGCACCTTTGAGTGGCCTTGAACAGATTTGGGCTAAACCCAATGGATCTATAAATCTTATAGGGCTTAATGGATATGCGTAACTGTTCCACCCGCCCCTTAACCCAATCGGATCCTGAGTAATATACCTTCCCTGATGCGGGTCGCAGTAACGGTAGCGGTTATAGTGTAGCCCCGTTTCCTCATCGTACTGCTGCCCGGGCAGGCGGATATGTTGTTGCAGGTTCTGCGGGTTATCTTCTATTAGCAAATTCATTCACTTATTAAAGTTCGCGTACCGCGCGATACTGCCGTCCGAGCCGTAACTCTTCACTATCTGTTCAGGGGACACAGATAGCTATCATTGTTCAAGTCGCGTTTTGTCTTAGTTTTTCATACCCGCTTTCCTGCAAGGTTATAATTCTTCTGCTGCATCAGAGCATCTTCTATTATCTGAACGCTTCCATATTTCAACAGAAATGAATGGAGAATGCTCTGGCACAAATGTAGATAAAATATTTGTTAAAATCTTAGCTTGTTTAAATTTACATACCAAGCCAAAATTATTTATCTCTATGTTTAGTTTGTTAAGGTGATCGGCTTGAAAACTAGAGTAGCCCATATTAGCCAAGCCGCTAATCCCCATGAAATCAATAATATCTATGCCTATTCTGTCGTAACTCAAGAGGAAGTTACTTAACATGTTTTTAGGGATGGGCTCCAATGAGTGTTGGTTATTGCAATCAGCATTCATGGTTTTTTTATATGACAACGTAGCCATTAAGCTAACTATATTACCTCTTTTGTCTGAAAAAATTTCATCTTCTATATCCTTTATTTTTGGTGCAAAAATTTCATTCCCTGAGCGCCATAACATTGAGTCAATAGTAAAGATACTCCCATCATGTTTGAATGGGTAAAATAGACAGTTGTCTTTATTTGATTTATGTATTTCGGTCGATCTTGGTGCAGGATATACATAATTAAATATCCCCCAAACATAATAAGGCATGTTATCGTCCTCCTTTTCTTGGGAATGGACACTGAGCGCTTCCCGGTGGAGCCGTATCAACTGAACCAGACTTATTCCATTTACAATAAGGAGCTTCACTCATTTTGAATAAATGATAATGGCTCCCTGCATGCGGATAATGAGGAGTGGATGGCGGCACTTGATCATAAAAGTAGCATATAGTTCCCGAAGGCGGAGAACAGGTCAGAGTTGTATTTTCTTCTTTTGTTATAGATTGTTCCGAATCCCTGGTTGTAGCCGTTACAGCAAAAATCACTGTTCCACCTAGCAACCAACTTCCTAAATCTACGGCAACACCCCCCAAACAAACAGGGTTAGGCCCGGCAACACATGCCGCTTCTGCAGGATTTGGAACAAGTCCCAATGGATCTGTGCTTATTATTGGATTTAACGGATAGGTATAAAGGTTTAACCCTCCATTCAACCCAATCGGGTCCTGGGTGGTATACCTCCCCTGCAACGGGTCATAGTAACGATGACGGTTATAGTACAGCCCGGTTTCCTCGTCGTGCTGCTGCCCAGGCAGGCGGATGAGTTGTTGCAGGTTATGCGGGTTATCTTCTCTGAGC
>Ga0209795_10001290_pt1 | contig 15928 bp, 16 predicted proteins | sample AgamicOrMarz_FD_187166 | JGI IMG/M metagenome (GOLD analysis project Ga0209795, IMG submission 187166) | Agave microbial communities from Guanajuato, Mexico - Or.Ma.rz (SPAdes) (version 2) | ecosystem: Host-associated > Plants > Phyllosphere > Phylloplane/Leaf | place: Guanajuato, Mexico...
GTGCTTCTTTGGTAGCATTTATATCTTTTCCTTTGGAAGAAACCTGTATATAAGTATCCCACTTAAATAAAGGTGATAAGATTAGAAATAGACAAGCAAGCGCTAAAATGGTTGTAAAAATCATCGAAATGACGGTGATATCTTGCATATTGTTCACATCCTAAAGATACTTTTTGCGTTCTTCATCAATGATAGAGGAAAGGATTTCTCCTTCTACTTCCTCCTCGGGACTCTCGTATTCCGCCACATCTTCTTCTGTTCCTTTTTTCTTCACCCATTTACGGATGATGAAAAACACAGCAATTCCAGCAGCGCCGATTACAACAAACGGCAGGACCCAAGCGGTTAGACTAAAGCCACTTTTCTCCGGTGAAGTTAATATCTCTTCACCATAAATATTGATGTAATATTCACGTATTTTATCCTTATCCCAGCCCTTATTCATCATCTCAACTAAGTCTGCTTTAAACTCAGTAGTCAGATTACATGTATTGGGATCACATTCATAATGATCCTGACCGCAGCCACATGTACAGGCGAACTGCTGAGCAACTGCTTTGAATTCGGCAGATTTATAGTCAATCTGTTTTGCTGCTTCCACATGAAGGAATGATCCTTGAAAGACGACCAAGATGATGAGAAGCCCAATATAAATTTTATTTTTCATATTAAGACACCTCTTTGCGAACTCCTGTGTATCTCGGAGTAACATTTCCATATTTTCCATTCCAAACGGCAAACAGTGCACCAATAACAATCATGAAAGATCCAATCCATAACCAATTCATCATTGGATTAACTTTTACAACAAAGGTAGCTTTTCCATCGTCTTCCCATGCACTCAAGACGATGTATAAGTCTTCCTTAAGTGAGGAAATAATGGCAACCTCAGAAGATGGCTGTTCCCAGTTCCCATAAAACACCTTTTCAGGCTGATATGTGCCCAGCTTTTTACCATTTTTGAATACAGTTACATCGGCATAAACGATGTCATTAATTCCTTCTTTTTTCTGATCTAGCCGATCATAGTTGATTCGATAATCTTTTAATTCAATTGACTTTCCTAAATCGACTGTTTTCATAGTTTGTAAATCATAATTCTGTGAACCTATAATCCCCATCGTAATAAAGGCAATTCCAAGGTGAACGATATATCCACCATATCTGCGCCGATTTCGAATCATTAAACGATAGAGGGCAACTAGTGGAGATTCCTTGGTCATCTTTCTTCTAGCTTTCACACCTCTATAAAACTCTAAAAAATGGGTAATTAATAATAGACTGATAACTCCATAACCAATGACTGCCCAGGCCTTTTGAATTCCTAAAACTACCATTAAAATCATCGCCAGGATTGCAAGGATAGCTGGAATCATAAAGTTTTTCCTAAGATTTTTTACGGTAGATTTTTGCCAAGCAAGCAACGGACAAACTGCCATGATAAACATCATTGATAATAAAATCGGTGCTTCAACCTTATTAAAGAATGGAAGTCCTACCGTAACTTTTGTACCACGTACAGCTTCCGATACTAAAGGGAAAATGGTTCCCCAAAATACAGCAAAGGCGGCTCCAACAAGTAATAAATTATTGATTAAGAAGCTGCTTTCTTTAGAGACAAAGGAGTTAAATTCACCTGCACTCCTTTTAAGGAGGTTGTAACGGCTCATCAATACATAAAGCGCTCCAATGACCGCCACGCCCATAAAGATTAAGAAGTATAATCCTAGGTTTGAATTGGCGAAGGCATGGACAGATGTCAGTACCCCGCTTCGTACAAGGAATGTACCAAATAAAGTAAGTGCATAGGAAACAATGATTAAGCTAATATTCCATATCTTTAACATGTTTTTTCGTTCCTGAATCATAACGGAGTGCAGGAATGCAGTAGCTGTTAACCAGGGCATAAAGGAAGCATTTTCAACTGGATCCCACGCCCAGTATCCGCCCCATCCAAGTTCAACGTAAGCCCATTGCCCGCCAAAAATATTACCTAGACTTAAAAATAACCAAGCAATGATCGTCCAGCGTCTTGTCATTTTAATCCAGAAATCATCAACGTTTTTTAAGATTAGTGCAGCCATCGCAAAGGCAAATGGGATGGCAAGACCAACATATCCTAAGTAAAGTGTGACTGGATGAATAATCATACCAGGGTTTTGGAGCATTGGATTTAAGCCTTTACCTTCGATTGGAATCTCATCTAATAGAATGAAAGGTTTTGCTACAAAGCCTAGAATAAAGAAGAAGAAAACCGCATTTGCAAGTAAGATGGCAGAAATGTATGGAACCATTGGGTTTCCTTTTAACTTCCGTGATAAAGCTATCATAAAGGTGTAAAGAGTTAGGAAAAACGTCCACAATAACAACGAACCGGCATTTCCAGCCCATAGTGCGGTGAGTTTATAGATGATAGGGAGTTCACTGCTTGTGTAATCATGAACATATTCATATTGAAATTGAGATGTTGCTAAAAGGTAGAATAATGATAGCATTGCAAGTGAGGAACAAACTAATAATGCAATTAATCCACCTTTACCACTGTTAACGAACTTTTGATTTTTTGTGCTAATTCCCAACGTCATAATAAGGAGAGAATAAATCGCAATAGCTAAGCCTATATAAATTGTTGCGTTGGCAAATAAATACATTTCGTCACCTTCTTAAGTTAGCCTGTTATTTTTCTTTCGGTATTTTATTTAACTTATCTTTATGTGTTTCTGGGTCATAATCTTTGATGTCTTTTCCTTCGTATTTAGATGGGCACCTTGTTTTAACTGTCTCAGCAACGAATGTGTTCTTTTTAGTTGGTGCCCCTTGGAGGATCGTGATAACACCTTCTGAGAAATTATCTGGCTTAGTTCCGTTGTGAATGACGTGCATAACATTACCGTCGTTATCTTTCACATCAAATTTCAATTCAATTTTGTTTGCATCCCATTTAATCGAGTCTTCTATTAGTAGACCTTCAACCGTAACAAAATCATCTTTATGTTGTTTTTGAGTAGCCAAAAGCTCCTTCATTGTTAACTCAACACCACTTGATCCAGGAGTTGCTGCCATCAATAGGAAAACAATGGCACCCGCAATAATAAACCCACCGAGCATTACAATCGTATTTTTTTTCATTTTACTCATCACCTCATTAGATTAATTTTTTCATTTCCTCTTCGTACATTTCCTGATCAATCTTTCCTGTTAACAACTTTTTGCGTAATTCTTTCTTTTCTTCAGAATTTGCTATTTTGTTGTCCTTTTTCGCCGATTGAGTTTGTTTCCTGGGTTGGGTTTTAGTTTTTTTGGTAACCTTAGACGATGATTGCGAATTTCCTTTTAAACCCAGGAACACAAAGAGACCTGCTATAACAATCGCAATTCCAATGATTGCTGCACCAATAAGTCCGATAATAGGGCGTTTGGAAGTATTGGATGCTCCACCATTTTTAACAACTTGATCTGTTGCAGTTACACCACTATGGTTATCATCGTTTGGCGGCTGCTTTTTGTTTATGGCCTCCATCGTAGATTCAGTACCATCTTTTTTATAAGAGAAGGCGTATTTTAAGCCTGCATCAGCTTTTACATTTTTGTATTGGTAGTAATAGAGCTCTTCTCCATATTCATTTTTCGAATTGTTCTCTGCTTTTGGCTCAATTTCAATTTCCTTAGCATCCATGGGAGCATAAAAAATCACATCTAAAAGATCGATATTAGCTTTATTTTTAAGCTCATATGTAAAAGTCTTGTTGTCCTTCACATTGATCGACTTAGTATAGTACTCAATAACAAATTCGTAAGTTTCATTATTCTTAATCGCCTTAGCTGGCTCCCAAGTAATGATTCCGTTTTCTTTATCGACATCATATGGGCGCTGTACTTCAGGCTTATCTTTCTCAGGGAATTCTGCTACCAAGAAAGCTTCAAAGCCCTTTTCCATTGCTGGAACAGCAATCTCAATCTTCCCATCATAATCTTGACCGCTTTTATTAGTAATGGTTCCGTATTGACCAATTAATAAGGACGGAATATCACGTGACCAACCTTCGGGATAATCAAACTCTGGCATGACTTGTACCTGCATTTCCTTAAAAGGAAATTTTTCTGCCTGAAAGGCTGTTTCAGCACTAGCCTTCGGGATGATGAAATTCGTTAAAAATGATGCGATTACGAATAATGCCAACCACTTTTTCTTTAGCATCTTAATCCTCCTTGACTTGAAGAAAATACTATTTTTTACTATAGTCCTCTTTGAAATAAATATAATCTTTATCCACTCTTATTTGTTGAATCACTCTTGAACATTTTGTTAAAGGATATAAATCGTTGAGTTTTCGTCAAAAAACCACCACAAAATGTTCACATTTGGCCCATCATGCAAAAAAAGACCTGAATCCAATTGATAGATTCAGGTCTTACAACTATATTCCATATATTACTTCTCCAAAGATCGGATATAAGTAACAATATCGTTAATATCCTTTTCTTTAAGTTGACGTGCACCTTCTAAGCCTTTTAATGAAGGTCCCATCCGTGTTTCTTCACGACCATATGCTGCATCAATCCAAATTTGTTTATCCGTGGTATATTTCAAATATTGAGGATTAGAAAGCGCCGTTCCCATTTTCTCCTTACCAATACCAGCTTCACCATGGCAGTTAAGGCAATATAAGGTAAACTGCGCCTTCCCACGCTCAGGATCACCAGAAATTGTTTTTGGGACATCAAATTCTATTTCCTTTGTTTGCCAGTCTCTTATAAAAGAAACAAGATTCTTTAATTCCTTGTCTGATAGTCTTGGACCGTATGCAGGCATAACTGTGCCATTTCTTCCATACTTCACATAATTATACAGGTCTTTATCGGATACATTGCTTAAAAAATTCTGGCTATTTAAGGCCGTCCCAGTTTTTGAGCCTTCTCCTTTTCCTGTCTCACCGTGACAAGAGATACAATTTTTTTTGTATATTTTCTCACCTGCAGCAATAGCCTCTGACTTCTTGCTATTAAAAATGCCACTATTACTTATACAGACAATAATACCAATAATAATCAAAATATAAAATCCGATTAATATTTTTTTCATGGGTTACCCCTTACTTAGGCTCGGGCGTTGGGGTTGGCTCCCCAATATCTTCATATTTACCTGTAATTAATTGATAAATTTTATTAGGACTTTTTCCACTAAGATGCATCTCAACTGCATCTCTGGCTATTTCGATACAAGTGTCGCAAGATATTCCGTGAGAATCCCACTCCGTCACTGCATTATTTTCACCAACCTGTTTTACAAAGCAATCTAAATTGCTCTTATGTCCTTCGACGACGCACCCACAATAGCAAGGAACCGAAGCTACGACTTCTGGATAAGTTGCAGCCATAACATAAGTTTCATTAATCTTTTCAGATGTATTCAGAACAAAATCTGGTAATGGCGAATGTTTTTTGTCAAGTTTCCAAGTTTCATCACTTAGTTTGGAACTGCAGCCAGCTGCAACAATGGCAAACAAAATCCCAAGGAACAAGAGAGATGTAATTCGTTTCAAATCTGTTGCCCCCCTTCCCTATAGTTTTAAATACTCTTTTAGTTTAGCAAAAAGAAATTAGTCAAAAAGTAACTAAATCTTACTATTTCGTGAAGTTTTGTAAGTAGTTTAAGTTATTAACTTTTTCCTCATCGCTTATTCATCCTTTATTACATATTCATCATATCGTGACTAGAAGTTGAACCGGTACCAAGCGATGGGTCAATCATCCCAAATATCATTGCGATGTGTGCAACTACTAGAAAAATACTTACAAAGATGGCATGAATTTTCAGCTTATCTTCCTCTGGTTTATTTCTATAAATAAGACCTAAATCAAGCAGTGCCATGCCAAGAAATGGTATGATTCCGAGTAAATAGAAAGTAACAGCTACAACGTCAATCCAACCTTTCCACTCCCCGTTAACAGTTAAAGGAATGTAAGCTGTTTTCATAAGGTAAATAAAAATTCCTGTAAAATAAAAACCTGCAAAAATACCTGTTACTTTATTCAATTTTTTAAGTGCACCATCTAATTTCCTTGTAAACAATATAGCTATTTCCGAGATCGCCAGGATTTCTGCACAAATGACTGGAACCGCCATAAAAATTAATAAATTCCAAGGTTGATTGTCTGCTAATAATCCCATATAATGCGTCATATTCATCTTCATCTTCTCCTTTAATTTTTCTACATTTTTAATGTAGTGAAAAAGTGTGCAGAAACTTAGGAGAAATTATGGAGAAATTGTTAAAAAAAAGCCTTAATCCGACAAATTTCGGACTAAGGCTTTTATAATGATTATGCACGAGAAACGTATGACCCATCAGAAGTGTTAATAATTAACTTATCACCTTGATTGATAAAGAAAGGCACCTGAACATTAAGTCCTGTTTCAAGGGTAGCGTTTTTAGTACCGCCGGAAGATGTGTCGCCCTTAATTCCAGGTTCCGTTTCAGCTACTTCTAAAGTAACGTTATTTGGTAATTCAACACCTAGAGTTTCATAGTTAAACATCATAATGTGTACTTCCATGTTTTCCTTTAAAAACTTTAATTCATATTCAATGTTTGCTGCTGGTAATTCTACCTGCTCGTAAGATTCCATATCCATAAACACGTGATTATCGCCGCTTGCATACAGATATTGCATTTTACGATTATCAATTTGTGCTTTCTCTACTTTTTCACCTGCACGAAACGTTTTTTCTTGAATGGCACCATTCCGTAAGTTACGAAGTTTGGAACGAACAAACGCCGCACCCTTACCTGGCTTTACGTGTTGGAAATCCAGAACACGCCATAGGCCTCCATCGACTTCAATCGTTAATCCTGTTTTAAAATCATTTACAGATATCATGCTAAAATCCTCCTAAAATCGTTACAGTATTATTAGTTCTTTTGTAGAATGTGTAAGTGCTTCGTTATGGTCCTTGGTAATCACAGTATCATCTTCAATTCGAACACCGCCGAGACCTGGGATATAAATGCCTGGTTCACATGTAACCACCATTCCAGGTACTAATACGACATCTGATTTCATCGACAATCCCGGACCCTCATGGATCTCAAGCCCAATCCCGTGTCCAGTTGAATGGCCAAAGTATTCACCATAACCTTTTTCTGTTATGTAATCTCGTGTGATTGCATCTGCTTCCTTACCGGTTAATCCAGGTTTAATTCCCGCCATCCCACGTAGTTGTGCTTCAAGAACAATTTCATAAATCTCTTTAAGCTTGGCATCTGGCTCACCAACTGCCACGGTTCTTGTAATATCAGATACATAACCATTGTAATAACATCCATAATCCATCGTTACAATATCTCCAGCCTCAATAACTTTGTCACTTGCCACACCATGAGGAAGTGCAGAGCGATGACCTGAAGCAACAATCGTATCAAATGAAGAAGATGTAGCACCAGCTCTTCTCATAAAAAACTCTAACTCATTCGATACTTCTAATTCCGTTTTTCCTGGACTAATGAAGTCTAAAATGTGTTTAAATGCAGCATCAGCGATATCAGCTGCCACCTTTAATATCTTAAGCTCTGAATCCGTCTTTATCAAGCGTAACTTTTCAATTACACCGGAAAACGGGACAAGTTCAGCTTCAATTTCCTTGTCATATACTTTAAAGGAGGAATAGGTTAGAAAATCTTCTTCAAATCCAAGTTTTTGAATGCCAAGTTTCTTGGCTTGTACCGCTACCTCTTCAGGGATAGATCCTGTTGTTTTAATAATTTCAAACCCTTGACATTGTTTAGTTGCTTGTTCAATATAGCGAAAATCGGTAAGAAACTGCGCTTTATCTGCACTGATTAACACAACACCTGCTGTGCCAGTAAAGTTAGATATATAGCGTCGATTAAATGGGCTTGTAATCAGAATCCCATCAATTCCCTGTGTTGAAAAATTCGATCTTAATTTTTCTATTTTTTCCACGACTCTCCACTCTCCTTTTCAAATCAAATGAGGACAAAAATATTTTATCACAACCTACCAAATCCGACTAATCGAAACTTAGGCTGACTCCTCTTTCTCTTGAACTTTATTATTTTGATACTCATAATTTATGGAATATCCAATAAAAATTCCATATACGATATATATACAAATGGAAGTAATGATTGTATCTCGGTTTAAATCAAAGAATGGTTTTATTCCAGGAAACAGTGGATTGAGAATAAAGAATACCAATGCAAACAAGACCAGACCATACCCAAGACCAAACCAAAAACCAGTGAACTTTTTCAAGGCAGCATAGTAAATAAACGCAGCAACCACTGAACAAATTCCAATTAAAATGATGGAAATGAGTGTACCAAGCCATTCATGCTTCCAATCGCCAAGAGCCCAGGGCTCTAGTATGACAGTGGGACGGATTTCTGTAAAACTTAAATAGGAAGCTAACCAGCCAATTGTTCCCCAAAACAAGCCTCCAAATAACCCTGTCCAGAAGACCATTACCGGAAAGGACATGGGTTTAGGATAATTACCTATTGTTTGCTCATTTGACATTATAACAACCTCCATTAACTTTCTGCTTCTTCGCTGCCTTTTTTGCCGTCATTCCTGTGATACTGTCCCTAAAAAAACAGGGTCAACAAAGGCTATAATAAATTCCATTTTTTATTATGTCCTTAGGTATTCAAACCATTGCATAAAAAAAAACTTTTTAATTGGAAATATTATGTCATTCCTAGAGGTTTTTTCATTTTTCTAGTAGAATAGAATTAAGTACATACAGATTTTTTCTACTTCTGCTGTTGTGCAACTTCTGATTAGGTTGGTGTTATGTTTATGTCTAATTCTCAAAAACCTGTTTATGGCGGCCAAGCGGTTGTCGAAGGTGTAATGTTTGGTGGAAAGCATCATTATGTAACTGCGGTTCGCAGGAAGGATCAATCTGTAGAATATTTTCATTTGCCGCGTAAAGCAAATCCTTATTTTACAATGTTAAAAAAAATCCCTTTTCTTCGTGGGATTATTGCCATTATTGAGTCGAGTGCAAATGGATCTAAACATTTAAACTTCTCAACGGAAAGATTTGATGTTGACCCAAAAGAAGATGAAATCATAAAAGAAAAAGAAGTCTCTAAATTAACCATGTATCTTGGTGTAGCAGCAATTGGTGTCATCTCATTTTTATTTGGTAAATTCGCTTTCACATTAATTCCGGTGTTCCTTGCCGTTTTAACAAAACCAATTTTCCCTTCAGATTTTGCTCAAGTGCTAGTGGAAGGCTTTTTTAAACTGATTTTACTAATATCCTATATTTATTTTGTCTCCCTTACACCATTGATAAAAAGAGTGTTTCAATATCACGGAGCTGAACATAAAGTAATTAATACGTTTGAAGCAGGGGTAGAGTTAACTGTTGAAAATGTGCAGGCTCATTCTCGACTCCATTACCGCTGTGGCAGTAGTTTCATCTTATTTACTGTAATTGTAGGTGTTTTTGTTTACATGTTTGTACCGACTACTCCGCTTTGGTTACGGGTTGTCGACCGACTCCTTTTAATCCCGGTTGTTCTAGGAATCGCTTTTGAAATCCTTCAAGTGACTAACAAACTCAGAGATGTTCCTGTCTTAAAATATCTTGGGTTACCTGGTCTTTGGCTTCAATTAATAACAACGAAGGAACCACAAGATGACCAAGTGGAAGTAGCAATTCTTTCTTTTAACCGATTATTAAAAATGGAGAAGGAAACTGAGTTCTCTATAGAAAGTGAAGAAATTGTCTAAATCTTAGTTTTATCGTGTTTAAAAGATTATAAAAATGCTTAAGATGCTCTTAGGGAGGTGGCTTTCTTGAAAAATCGGACATTTGTTAATGTGGTTATTGGGGGACTTATCATTCTTGCATTACTTGGTGTTATTGGTACATTTACAGCTAATCCAGCCGGTTTCATTCAAAGTATAGCTGTCATGGCACTGGTTGTTTTAGTCGTTTATTTCCTATTTCGAAAGTTTACCGGCTCAAGCCCTCAGAAAAAAGAGCAGCGGGCATTTCTAAAAGCAGCAAAAAAATCAAAAAAACGATTACAACAAAAGAGTGGGGAAGGAACTGTTAAGACCTCCACTCTCGGGACGTTAGCATCATTAAAGAAAAGCAACAAGACAAAAAAGAAATCACCTGCACATTTGACCGTTATCGACGGCAAAAAGGGGAAAAAGAAAAATCGAGCGTCTCTATAAGCGCTCGATTTTTTTATTTTTATTCACGGGTATAAGACAAATCTAAATTAATACCCCCATGTTTTCAAAAAATGTTTCGCTTTTTCTTTTCCTAAATTGAATAATTCGCGTTTCTTTTCCTCTGTTAAAGAAAATTCAGTAGATAAAACACCCTCCGTAGGGATAAAGATAATATTCTTTACGTGTTTTTTGGAAATATATCTGGAATCGTGGGCATCTTTCATTGTTTCAAATAAAGCAGCAAATAATTGTACCGCGTTTTTAATCTTATGTTTTTCATGCTCATACTCACTAGAGTTTAATTTAATTCCGAGCACTGGTCTTACTTTTTGTACATTTTCCTTATCAAAGAGCCACATTGGAAAATTGCTTAGAACCCCTCCGTCAACTAATACATTCATTCCGTCCATTGAACGCATTTTTACTGGCTCAAAGAAGTAAGGGATACTACAGCTGATTCTTATCGCTTTAGCAATGGAAAAGGATCCTGGTGCAATGCCATACTTTTGTAAGTCATCCGGTAAAACAATCATTTGCCCATTTGAAAGATCTGAAGCGATGACCCTAAGTGCCTGAGGGGGTAAATCTGCGAATGTTTTTAACCCTTTTGCCTCAAGTTTTTCACAAAGCCATTTTTCAAGCTCATTTCCTTTATAGAGTCCTAGTCTCCAATAGACAAACAGCCATTTTGCAAATGGGAAGGGAATAAGTGTTTTGCGGGCATCCAGTAGTTTTGAAAGATCTAACTCGTCAACTAGTTGGAAAATTTCTTTACTCGTATAACCAGCGGCAATTAATGCGGCAACGATTGACCCTGCACTTGTTCCTGCCAACCTGGCAAATCTCATTCCCTTTTCTTCTATTTCATCGCAGGCTCCAATTAGTGCAAACCCCTTAATACCTCCTCCAGAAAACACTCCGTCTATATACATGGTAGCCACTCCTAAAGATGAAGTTATTTTTACATCTTTAAGCAGTTGCATTAATAAATAGTACGGTAGACAAGTAGAAAATTTATAAATAAAAAAGAACATCGTCATTTCACGATGTTCTTGGTTTATTAATCATTTTGAGAGCGCTTTACTTTTTACTAAAAACGTTTAGCCCCAATAAATCTTGGCTTCCAGTAACTGTTGTTTGTATAAGCGATTGAAACGCCCTTTGAAGATGAAGATTGAATCATTTTACCGCCACCTATGTAAATTGCAACATGACTAGGTCTGCTTGCCTTATTCTGTGCAAAGAACATTAAGTCTCCAACCTTTAAAGATTTAACACGATATCCTTTTTTGTAGAACATTTCAGATGCCGTTCTTGGCAATACTTTGCCAGCCTTACCATAAGAATATTTAACCAAACCTGAGCAGTCAAACCCTCTTGGTGATAACCCACCCCACCTGTACGGGACGCCAAGATTTGCTTTTGCAACTGAGATTGCTTTTGTATGGTAATAGGCCGCTTCCGCTTTATCACCCATAGTGGTAAACAATGAACTAAGAATAATTGTCATAGCTATGGCTGCAATGATTTTTTTCAACATCTTGTTTAATCCCCCAGTGTGCTTCGATACTATTAATATACAAAAAAAGAGTAACATCGAAGTAACAGCTAGATTACAGTTATATTACAAATTTCGACTTTATTCTAAAAATTCTTGTATTTATATTCACTTATTTTGTAGTATTTTAAAATTTATTATTAAGGTTTTCGACATTTATCACACAAAAAAATGGGGGAACTTTCTCCCCCATTAATTACAAATTATAAACCACATTTTAATTGGGCTCCGCAGTTTGTACACGTATTGCAGCCGCCCATTTCTTTTACCTTACCGGTACGGCACACCGGGCATGTGTTTCCTACTTCAGATCCGATTGTAACACTTGTTGAACGAAGTTCGCTGATTGTATCAACAAGGACCACATGCTGTTTTGGTTTTTCATTAAAAATGGATAATTGTTCATTGGTGTTTTCTTCAGCTTTCAATGTTAATACCTGTGAATCACGTGAGCCATCAACATAAACAGTTCCACCTTTTGCTCCTCCGCGGTATAAACGCTGGTATACCTTTTCAACCTGTTCTACGCTATACCCTTTTGGTGCATTGACTGTTTTACTGATGGAGCTGTCGATCCAGCGCTGGATGACACATTGAACATCCGCATGTGCTTCTGTCGTAAGTTCCATCGCAGTAACAAACCAGTGTGGAAGATTGTTTTCATCCGCTTCAGGGTGCTTATCTAAGTATTCTTTCACTATATCCGCTTTAACTTCGATAAATTTACCAAGACGTCCGCTCCGGAAGTAAGAGAATGAGAAATAAGGCTCAAGCCCGGTAGAAACTCCAACCATTGTTCCAGTGGATCCCGTGGGAGCAACAGTTAGTAAATGAGAATTTCTAATTCCACTGTCTAAAATAGATTGACGGATATCATCAGGCATTTTCTTCATATATCCAGTTTCGATAAATGCTTGACGTAATCGATTGGTTTCATCTGTTGTTTCACCAGTTAAGAATGGGAAGCTTCCTTTTTCTTTCGCCAATTCAATTGATGTTCTGTATGCAGTAGTAGCAATTACTTCAAAAACTTGATCGACTAGTTCGTTTCCTTCAGGTGATCCATACTTTGTTTCACAATAAATCAACATGTCATGTAAACCCATAACACCAAGCCCCACACGTCGTTCCCCAAGAGCTTGCTTTTTATTTTCTTCAAGGAAATATGGTGTTGCGTTGATAACATTATCCTGCATCCGTACGCCCACCGCTACTGTTCGCTTAAGCTTTTCAAAATCGACCGTTTTTGTATTCTTATCTGCCATTTCCGCTAAATTAACTGCTGCAAGGTTGCAGACGGAAAATGGTGCAAGTGGTTGTTCCAGTTGTTATCCTAAAGGCTTTTTATCCTCTAGTTCTAACGGTTGAATTTCCGTTAGTTCAGCATATCTCTTCATTACATAAAGAAATGTAATGTTGCGGCCTCGTGCGAAGATTATAGTCTGCCTAAGCAGGATCACTTCGTATGCGTTGCCCCTGACTGAATCTTTACATTCAGCCTTCGGTTCGGATTCCCATCTCAGGGTTCCCGCTTTATTCCGCAATTTTTAACGTGAGGCAAACTAAGCCACTTTACCACACGGATTTGTTGCCACGACCTGTTGTCCATATGCTTTTGCATTGGTCATGTCGTTTGCGTTGTCGATAAAAAATATTCCTGGTTCTGCTGAGTAGGTCGCGCAAATATTGATTAGGTTCCAAAGTTCTTTCGCTTTGAACTTTTTATAGACACGTACTTTATGTCCACGTTTTTCCCACTCGCGAACGTCTCCTACTTTATGCCATTCTTCATTGTAAATCTTCATTTCTTCTTGATCATACTGTTCAACATATGGGAAGCGCAGTTCGTATTCACTATCATTCTCTACAGCATCCATAAATTCTTTCGTTAAACACACAGAAATGTTGGCACCTGTAAGGAACTCTGGATTATGGACAGTGTAATTACCGCCTGTTAATAATTTTTCTTCTGCATCAGCGATGATGTTTTCATCAAATCCACCGAAGCCTTGAATATTTTTATAATTTACAATTCCTTGGTACATTGCAGTTTCTCTAAGAGTTAGAGGAGTAAACTTTAACTTATCTTTTGCAAGTTTTTTAATCGTTTCATCATTTGTATTTTCAATTAAGAATCGTAGAATTCTAGGATTTTGCATCTTAGAAATAATAAATTCAATAATGTCTGGATGCCAGTCAGCTAGCATGATCATCTGAGCTCCGCGTCTTGATCCGCCCTGCTCAACCAAATGTGTCAATTTTGCAATATCATCCAACCATGAAACTGAACCAGATGATTTACCATTTACGCCTCTTGCTAAGGTATTTCTCGGTCTCAAAGTTGAGCCATTTGTACCAACACCACCGCCGCGGCTCATAATCTCCATTACCTGTTTACGATGGTCAGAGATCCCTTCACGTGAGTCTGGGACGAAAGGCATAACATAGCAATTGAAGTAAGTTACATCGGTATCTGCCCCAGCACCATATAGGACGCGACCAGCCGGAATGAAATTCATGTTAACAAGTTCTTGATAAAACCGTTCCGTCCATTCTCTTCGCTTCTCTTCCGTTTCTTCTACAGAAGCAAGACCAGTGGCATTACGCTTTGCAATCTGCTCATAGAAGAGCTCCAATGGCTTTTCAATCACATCTAATGACCTGACAATTACTCCTGTGCTAGCTTCTTCAGGATCATCGAGTACTCCTCTAAATTCCTCTTCCACTAGAACTTTTGCTTTTTTCTTTTCCCAGTCAATTTCCTTGATATATCCAAGGCCGCGTGCTGGAAATTTCGGATCCTCTTTAATAGTTAAAACAACGAAGTCGCCGTTTGTAAGGGTAATTTTTGCAGTGTCTTTAAAGGTATAGCGGTCCAACATTACCAAACGAGAAACACCTTTGTGAGTTATTTTCATATCTGGGGTAACTGGATGCACCTGGGGGAATAAGCGGATATCCTCATTCAACCTTTCAAAATCAATATTCATTGTTTGTCTAAAAACTACAGACATGAGAACAACTCCTTCATGTTAATATCTACCTATTGTGCTAAATCTAGCAGTATTACGCTATATCTAGTTGGTTTGTATTTTAAGGTTATCATAGCCGCCCAGAACAAATCAACTAAATATCAATATATAGTACCGAAAATATTTTCGACACCACTACATATTGTGTACGGAACGAACAACAACTATTTTGTCAAACTCAAGAAATAATATATTTAATAGTAATCAAAAGCTTTTCGTCGATTTTCGTCAGAAATCAGGAAAATTTAACAAATTTCGCAGGTTGCTTCTTTTAAAAAGCAAAAAAAGCGACGCAATCGTCGCGATTTATCTTTTATAATTCCATTCATCACTCTCATAGCGCTCTTTAGCAATTTTATCAACGTACTCTAGCTCTTCCTCAGTTAATTGATATGGTTCAAGGTCAATATTCAAACCTTCCGCAAAGCCCTTATAAAAAGCTTCCTTTGCTTCCTCAAGAGAAATTCTTCTCGGACTAATCGCGTTGATAGCAACCGCTTTTTCCTTAAAGGCTTTTCTCATTCGTTCCTTGACTCTTTCACTAGGATATTTAAATAAACTAAATAATTTATCCTCATCTAAATCCAACAATATGGAACCGTGCTGAAGGATGACTCCCTTTTGTCTCGTTTGTGCACTGCCGGCTACCTTTCTGCCTTCGACCACAAGTTCATACCAACTCGGAGCATCAAAGCATACAGCTGAGCGAGGGTTTTTCAAAGCATCCCTTTCTTCCGCTGTTTTTGGGACTGCAAAGTATGCCTCAAGTCCTAAATGGTGAAATCCTTTTAAAATACCTTCAGAAATCACACGATAGGCTTCCGTCACTGAATTTGGCATTTCTGGATGGTCCTCAGAAACGATTACACTGTAGGTAAGCTCGTGCTCATGAAGCACTCCACGGCCGCCTGTAGGTCTCCTGACAAAACCTAATTGGTGAGCTTTGACTGCTTCCATATCAATTTCCTTTTCCACTTTTTGGAAATATCCTACTGACAGGGTTGCCGGGTTCCAGCCATAGAATCGAATCACTGGAGGAATTTTCCCCTCACTATGCCAATCGAGCAACGCCTCATCTAAAGCCATATTAAAAGATGGTGAACTATTTCCAGTATCA
>Ga0209795_10001294_pt1:7500-15896 | contig 15896 bp, 8 predicted proteins | sample AgamicOrMarz_FD_187166 | JGI IMG/M metagenome (GOLD analysis project Ga0209795, IMG submission 187166) | Agave microbial communities from Guanajuato, Mexico - Or.Ma.rz (SPAdes) (version 2) | ecosystem: Host-associated > Plants > Phyllosphere > Phylloplane/Leaf | place: Guanajuato...
GCGACTAGATCAACGCCTTATTGCTTCAAGAGAAGCTCCCATCGAAGTTCATTATGAATCTTTGGGTACCTATCATGAAATTTATGGGCACTATCTAATAGTAAGAAGTGTAAAAAAAGAAATTCTTTTTATATACATTCGAACTACTGTTGGCCATATTTATCTTTATCGAGAAATTGAAGAAGCTATACAAGGATTTTGTCGAGCCTGCTCATATGGTACTTAATCATATCGTACCTAAGCTAAGTAATTCTATGATACCAGTCCAATTCGAGTTTTTCGGGTTCAATTAGGATCATAATTCGTAAATTTCTAGGTGAATTAAGATCGAGAAAAGGAAGTTTTCTAATCACTAACTCAAATTCATTCATTGTCGAATCCTACTCAGCGGAATATGGGGGTACTTATGGAAGAACGAGCCAATTTGGTCTTTCACAATAAAGCGATAGATGGAACTGCCATGAAACGACTTATTAGCAGATTAATAGATCACTTTGGAATGGCATATACATCACACATCCTGGATCAAGTAAAGACTCTGGGTTTCCAGCAAGCCACTGCTACATCCATTTCAATAGGAATTGATGATCTTTTAACAATACCTTCGAAAGGATGGCTAGTCCAAGATGCTGAACAGCAAAGTTTTTTTTTGGAAAAACACCATCATTATGGGAATGTACACGCGTTAGAAAAATTACGGCAATCCGTTGAGATATGGTATTCTACAAGTGAATATTTGCGACAAGAAATGAATCCTAATTTTAGGATGACTGACCCTTATAATCCAGTCCATATAATGTCTTTTTCGGGAGCTAGAGGAAATGTGTCTCAGGTACATCAATTAATAGGTATGAGAGGATTAATGTCGGATCCACAAGGACAAATGATTGATTTACCTATTCAAAGCAATTTACGCGAAGGGCTCTCTTTAACAGAATATATCATTTCTTGCTACGGAGCCCGCAAAGGAGTTGTTGATACTGCTGTACGAACATCAGATGCTGGATACCTCACGCGCAGGCTTGTCGAAGTAGTTCAACATATTATTGTACGTAGAACAGATTGTGGTACCCTTCGAGGTATTTCTGTAAGCCCTCGAAAGGCTATGATGCCAGAAAGAATTTTTATCCAAACATTAATTGGTCGTGTATTAGCAGACGATATATATATGGGTTCACGGTGCGTGGCCACCCGAAATCAAGATATCGGGGTTGGACTTGTCAATCGATTCATAACCTTTCGAACCCAACCAATATCCATTCGAACTCCTTTTACTTGTAGGAGCACGTCTTGGATCTGTCGATTATGTTATGGACGGAGTCCTACTCACGGCGACCTAGTCGAATTGGGAGAAGCCGTAGGTATTATTGCGGGTCAATCCATTGGGGAACCTGGTACTCAACTAACATTAAGAACTTTTCATACTGGCGGAGTATTCACAGGGGGTACTGCAGAATATGTACGAGCCCCTTCTAATGGAAAAATAAAATTCAATGAGGATTTGGTTCATCCCGCACGTACACGTCATGGACAACCCGCCCTTCTATGTTATATAGACTTGTATGTCACTATTGAGAGTGAAGATATTCTACATAATGTGAATATTCCACCAAAAAGTTTGCTTTTAGTTCAAAACAATCAATATGTTGAATCCGAACAAGTGATTGCCGAAATTCGTGCGGGGACATCCACCTTGAATTTTAAGGAAAGGGTTCGAAAACATATTTATTCTGACTCGGAGGGGGAAATGCACTGGAGTACCGATGTGTACCATGCACCCGAATTTGCATACAGTAATGTTCATCTCTTACCAAAAACAAGTCGTTTATGGATATTATCAGGAAGGCCGTACAGATCCAGTGTAGTTACCTTTTCGCTCCACAAGGATCAAGATCAAACGAACGTTCATTCTCTTTCTTTCGAACAAAGATATATTTCTAACTCCTCAGTGACTAATGATCAAGTAAAAGATAAATTTTCGGACCCTTCTAGTAAAAAAAAGGATAGGATTCCGGATTATTCAGAACTTAATCGAATGGGTCATTGTAATCTCATATATCCTGCCAAAAATTTTTATTTATTGGCAAAGAGGCGAAGAAATAGATTCATTATTCCATTTCAATTGAGTCAAGAACGAGACAAAGAATTAATGCCCCCTTCCCATATTTCGATTGAAATACCCATAAATGGTATTTTCCGTAGAAATAGTATTTTTGCTTATTTCCACGATCCGCGATACCGAAGAAAGAGTTCGGGAATTACTAAATATGGGACTATAGAGATAAATTCAGTCGTTGAATTTCGACCAAAAGACCAAACGAAAGTAGATCCCCTTTTTTTCATTCCCGAGGAAGTGCATATCTTACCCGGATCTTCTCCCATAATGGTACGGAACAACAGTATCATTGGAGTAGATACGCAAATCACTTTAAATATACGAAGCCGAGTAGGCGGAGTGGTCCGAGTGGAGAGAAAAAAAAACAAGATTGAACTTCAAATTTTTTCTGGAGATATCCATTTTCCTGGGGAGATAGATAAGATATCCCGACACAGTGGCATTTTGATACCACCAGGAAAGACAAATTCCAAGGAATCAAAAAATTTGAAAAATTGGATCTATGTCCAACGGATCACCCCTACCAAGAAAAAAAAGTTTTTTGTTTTGGTTCGACCCGTAGTCACATATGAAATAACGGATGGTATAAATTTAGCAACACTTTTCCCTCAGGATCTGTTGCAGGAAAGGGATAATGTGCGACTTCAAGTTGTCAATTATATCTTTTATGGAAATGGCAAAGCCACTCGGGAAATTTCTGACACAAACATTCAATTAGTTCGTACTTGTTTAGTATTGAATTGGAACCAAGACAAAAAAAGTTCTTCTATCGAAGAGGCCGGGGCTTCCCTTGTTGAAGTAAGAACAAATGGTATGATTCGAGATTTTATAAGGATCGATTTAGCAAAATTCGCTTTTTCGTATATGGGGAAAAGGAATGATCCCTTATTTTTTAATGATGATGGACCATATCATACCAATATGAATCCATTTTATTCCATTTTTTCAAAGACAAAACTTCAAAAATCATTTAACCAAAATCAAGGAACTGTTCGTACGTTGTCGGGTAAAAATAAGGAATGTCAACCTTTTCTAATTTTGTCATCATCCAATTGTTTTCGAATAGGTCCATTCACATTCAACGGTGTAAAATATCACAAAGAATCAATTAAAAAAGATCACCTAATTCCAATTAGGAATTCATTGGGCCCCTTAGGAACAGCCCTTCAATTTGCGAATTTTTTTTCATTTTACTATTTAATAACTCATAATCAGACCTTGGTAACTAATTATTTACAACTTGACAATTTAAAACAAACCTTTCAAGTACTTAATTTTAAATATTATTTAATGGATGAAAATGGGAGAATTTATAATCCCGATCCATGCAGTAACATCATTTTGAATCCATTAAAATTGAATTGGTATTTTCTTCATTACAATTTTTGTGAAGAGACATCCACAAAAATTTGTCTTGGACAATTTCTTTGCGAAAATGCATGCATAGCCAAACACCAACCGCACTTAAAATCGGGTCAAGTTCTAATTGTTCAATTTGACTCTGTAGTAATAAGATCGGCTAAGCCTTATTTGGCCACCCCAGGAACAAGAGTTCAAAGGCATTATGGGGAAATCATTTATGGAGGGGATATATTAGTTACATTTATATATGAAAAATCGAGGTCTAGTGATATAACACAAGGTCTTCCAAAAGTGGAACAAGTCTTAGAAGCTCGTTCGATTGATTCAATATCCATGAATCTAGAAAGTAGGATTGATGGTTGGAACGAACATATAACAAGAATTCTAGGGAATTCTTGGGGATTCTTGATTGGAGCTGAGCTAACTATGGCGCAAAGTCGTATTTCTTTGGTTAATAGGATCCAAAGGGTTTATCGATCCCAGGGGGTGCAGATCCATAATAGGCATATAGAACTTATTGTACGTCAAATAACATCAAAAGTCTTGGTTTCAGAAGATGGAATGTCTAATGTTTTTTTGCCCGGAGAACTAATTGGGTTGTTGCGGGCGGAACGAACGGGGCGCGCTTTGGAAGAAGCGATCTGCTATCGAGCTATCTTATTGGGAATAACGAGAGCATCTCTAAATACTCAAAGTTTTATATCCGAAGCGAGTTTTCAAGAAACTGCTCGAGTTTTAGCAAAAGCAGCTCTCCGGGGCCGGATCGATTGGTTGAAGGGACTAAAAGAAAACGTTGTTCTGGGGGGGATGATACCTGCCGGTACCGGATTCAAGGGATTCGTACACCGTTCAAATCAACAAAAGAACATTTCCTTGAAAACAAAAAAAAAGAATCTATTCGAGGGAGAAATGAGAGATATTTTGTTTTACCATAGAGAATTATTTGATTCTTGTCTTTCAAAGAATTTCCACGATAGACCAAAACAACAATGATTTCTGGGATTTAATACAAGAGATTCATCCTTTTTATCTTCTCTGTATTTGTTATGGTTATTTAATTTAGTAATAAAATAAAGAAATTCAAATAATAACAAATAGAAAGAAATTAGTGGTTTGGGTTGTGTATCAATGGCCAATCCGCCTTAGAAAAGAAGGTTCCGTTGGAACAATTACTTATTTCAGGATACCTCGTCTCTTTATTAAATAAAAAAAGGGAAAGTGTGGGGAGAAATGACAAGAAGATATTGGAACATCAATTTGGAAGAGATGATGGAGGCGGGAGTTCATTTGGGTCACGGGATTCGGAAATGGAATCCTAGAATGGCACCTTATATCTCTGCAAAACGGAAGGGCATTCATATTATAAATCTTACTAGAACTGCTCGTTTTTTATCAGAGGTCTGTGATTTAGTTTTTGATGCAGCAAGCAGAGGAAAACAATTTTTAATTGTTGGGACAAAATGGAAAGTAGCTGATTCAGTAGCACGGGCTGCAATAAGGGCTCGATCCCATTATGTTAATAAAAAGTGGCTTGGAGGTATGTTAACGAATTGGTCCACTACAAAAAGGAAACTTCAAAAATTCAGGGACTTGAGAGTGGAACAAAAGACGGGGAGACTCGCCCGTCTTCCGAAGAGAGATGCAGCCATGTTGAAGAGACAATTATCTCACTTGCAAAGATATCTGGGTGGGATTAAATATATGACAGAGTTACCTGATATTGTAATCATCGTTGATCAACAAGAAGAATATAAGGCCCTTCGAGAATGTATTACTTTGGGAATTCCAACGATTTGTTTAATCGATACAAATTGTGATCCGGATCTCGCAGATATTTCGATTCCGGCGAACGATGATTCTATAGCTTCAATCCGATTAATTCTTACCAAATTAGTATTTGCAATTTGTGAGGGCCGCTTATATAAGAAATCCTTGATTCAAGATAAAATCAAAAATTGACTTCGTAAACTCGATAATAGAATCGGTTACTATTCCTGAATCTCAAAAAATATATAAAAACGACTGGGGATTTTATGTGATTAATCGGTATCCTAAATATAAAATTCAAGTAGACAAGTCGAGAAATAGATAATAGATGGTTGAATCAAAATAATTTCTTTTAAAGTGATATTTCAGTCAGAGGACAATATGAATGTTCTATCATACTCAATCAACACGCTAAAGGGGTTATACGATATATCCGGTGTGGAAGTAGGCCAACATTTCTATTGGCAAATAGGGGGGTTCCAAATCCATGGCCAGGTACTTATTACTTCTTGGGTTGTAATTGCTATCTTATTAGGTTCAGCTGCTATAGCTGTTCGGAATCCACAAACCATTCCGACTGGCGGTCAGAATTTCTTTGAATATGTCCTTGAATTCATTCGAGACGTGAGCAAAACTCAAATTGGAGAAGAATATCGCCCCTGGGTTCCCTTTATTGGGACTATGTTTCTATTTATTTTTGTTTCTAATTGGTCAGGGGCTCTTTTACCTTGGAAAATCATACAGTTACCTCACGGGGAGTTAGCCGCACCCACGAATGATATAAATACTACTGTTGCTTTAGCTTTACTAACGTCGGTAGCCTATTTCTATGCGGGTCTTACAAAAAAAGGATTAGGTTATTTTGGTAAATACATTCAACCAACTCCAATTCTTTTACCCATTAACATCTTAGAAGATTTCACAAAACCTCTATCACTTAGTTTTCGACTTTTCGGAAATATATTAGCGGATGAACTAGTCGTTCTTGTTCTTGTTTCTTTAGTACCTTTAGTGGTTCCTATACCTGTCATGTTCCTCGGATTATTTACAAGCGGTATTCAGGCTCTTATTTTTGCAACTTTAGCCGCAGCTTATATAGGCGAATCCATGGAGGGCCATCATTGATTAGTCTTAGAAAGAGTCCTTTTTTTAGCTTAGATCAAGGCAATATATGTGTGGCTCAAGATACTCTATTCTATCAGGATAATCTCTTTCTATTTTCTAAATATACAAATAGAGTCTACGATAATAGAAAAACGATCTTCGAGAAGTTTCAACTAAAGGGGAGTTGGTTAGTAGAGAGGGGTCGCGCCAGGTATGATGTGTAATCCAATGGCTATAAGTTAACTCTTGTAGATTAGATGTTTCGAAGAATGATTCGAAAATCCGATTGAATTTAAGATAGAATGGGCAGTTTACGTTATGGAAGAAAGATATGTATATTTGATATTGGATATTGACAAGTTATATATGAACTAATATTTATATTTCATTAGCCCTACTTGTCTAAATTAAGATAGGTATGATATGCCAGTCGAAGCCCTTCCGTTTCGTTTATGACTGTAAATTGAATGAATAAACAGAGAAAATAAAGAAAAAGATCGAAGAATGATTAGAAAAGGAAATGAAAAAACTCAAGTTGGATTGATTCGGAAAGACTCTACAAATAGGAAATAAAAAAGATGAAGTCTTTCTAATGATCTAATGATTCAATAATATTCTTATTTCTATTTCAATTTGGAGTTTTTAGTTATTTTGACTAGATGAATATTAGCAATAGAATAATTAAGTCATAATTCATTGGTTGATTGTATCATTAACCATTTCTTTTTTTTTTGTGTGAGGAACTTATCATGAATCCACTGATTTCTGCCGCTTCCGTTATTGCTGCTGGATTGGCTGTAGGACTTGCTTCTATTGGGCCTGGAATTGGTCAAGGTACTGCTGCGGGCCAAGCTGTAGAGGGTATTGCGAGACAGCCCGAGGCAGAGGGAAAAATACGAGGTACTTTATTGCTTAGTTTGGCCTTTATGGAAGCTTTAACAATTTATGGATTGGTTGTAGCATTGGCGCTTTTATTTGCGAATCCTTTTGTTTAATCCGAGAAAAGAAAAAGAAATAGGGGAAATACATATTTCTTTTCGCGTATTGGACTTGCAGGCTGCTTTTTCACATTATATCAAAATATCGTTCCCACACAATTACTTATTCGTTGAGAAACTAACCTGCGGGAAGGACTGATTTGAGGATGAGGAATTAGTGTTACTCACTTCCTTTCTTCCTTCCCCCTTTTAGTCCAAAGGAGAGGTGTTGCAACAAAAGAGGTATTTCGCAATTCACATGAAACCTAGTACCTAATTCTATTCCAATAAGTCTTATTCTTATTGTTTATTGGGAATCCCAATTAAAAAAAGACAATTCATTTCGAAATTGAATCGATTTTTGAATCGATTTTCTATTTAGAAGTAGCAAAGAGGTGAAGCAATACAACGATTTTTTTAGTTTATCTATAAGAGGAGCTCATATGAAAAATGTAACCGATTCTTTCGTTTTCTTGGGTCACTGGCCATCCGCCGGGAGTTTCGGGTTTAATACCGATATTTTAGCAACAAATCTAATAAATCTCAGCGTAGTGATTGGTGTATTGATCTTTTTTGGAAAGGGAGTGTGTGCGGGTTGTTTATTTCAAGAATAGGTTGGATTCAACCAGCTGTACCTCTTTTTTTTCTTTATAACTAAGGACGAAAGGTACATGATTTCGCGAATTACTTCTGAATAAATAAAGAAACCATATGTAAGAACCATAGCATTTCGCGATTTGTTGGTAAATATACTTTGATTCTCTATCAACCAATAATGGGGGACCATTAACATGGTTAAAGCTAAACCGTTTGAAGTCTAGGCACAGCATGGTATTCTTTCTACCACTATATTAATACCGAAATGGTTTTAAAAAAAGAATAGTTCGAATTTTATCGATATAGAACACTCATGTCGATAAAATGATTTGAATCCTTTATTGGAAAAATGTTCATCCTTTTTTTATTAATATTGATAGTAAATAAATGTCAAACGCTGAGTCGATGACCTACATATAAAGTAAGACAAATTTTTGGATTTGAAGTGAAGAAAAAAAAAAAAAAAAAAAATT
>Ga0209795_10001297_pt1 | contig 15888 bp, 17 predicted proteins | sample AgamicOrMarz_FD_187166 | JGI IMG/M metagenome (GOLD analysis project Ga0209795, IMG submission 187166) | Agave microbial communities from Guanajuato, Mexico - Or.Ma.rz (SPAdes) (version 2) | ecosystem: Host-associated > Plants > Phyllosphere > Phylloplane/Leaf | place: Guanajuato, Mexico...
TGAGTCGATCATCCGGGACCTGGCCGATGCCGCCATCAAGCTGCTGCGCGAGCAGGAAATCACCAAGGTGCGCCATCGCGCCGAAGATGCCGCCGAAGAGCGCATCCTCGACGCGCTGCTGCCTCCAGCGCGCATGGGGTTCAATGCCGACACTGCCGCGACCCAGGATTCCAACACTCGCCAGTTGTTCCGCAAGCGCCTGCGCGAAGGCCAGCTGGACGACAAGGAGATCGAGATCGAAGTGGCTGAAATGACCGGCGTCGACATCTCCGCGCCGCCGGGCATGGAAGAAATGACCAATCAGCTGCAGAGCCTGTTCGCCAACATGGGCAAGGGCAAGAAGAAAAGCCGCAAGCTCAAGGTCAAGGAAGCACTGAAACTGGTGCGCGATGAAGAAGCCAGCCGTCTGGTCAACGAAGAAGAATTGAAGGCCAAGGCCCTGGAAGCGGTCGAGCAGCATGGCATCGTGTTCATCGACGAAATCGACAAGGTCGCCAAGCGCGGCAACGTCGGCGGTGCCGATGTATCCCGTGAGGGTGTGCAGCGTGACCTGCTGCCGCTGATCGAAGGTTGCACGGTCAACACCAAGCTGGGCATGGTCAAGACCGATCACATCCTGTTCATCGCCTCCGGTGCGTTCCACCTGAGCAAGCCGAGCGACCTGGTGCCTGAGCTGCAAGGCCGCTTGCCGATCCGTGTCGAACTCAAGGCGTTGTCGCCGGAAGACTTCGAACGCATCCTGAGCGAGCCCCATGCGTCGCTGACCGAACAGTACTGCGCGCTGCTCAAGACCGAAGGCCTGGATATCGAGTTCACGCCGGAAGGCATCAAGCGGCTCGCGCAGATTGCCTGGCAGGTCAACGAGAAGACCGAGAACATCGGTGCTCGCCGCCTGCACACGCTGCTTGAGCGCCTGCTTGAGGAGGTCTCGTTCAGTGCAGGCGACCTGGCCAGCGCCCACAGCGAAGCGCCGATCCGTATCGATGCCGAATACGTCAACAGCCACCTGGGCGAATTGGCGCAGAACGAAGACCTGTCGCGGTATATCCTGTAACAAGGAACTACAGCCGTATGCGACCGGTGTGGGAGCGAGCCTGCTCGCGATGGCGGGGTATCAGTCACATTATGCTTGGCTGACACTACGCCTTCGCGAGCAGGCTCGCTCCCACATTTGAACGGTGTCGCTCGATAGATCAGGGCTCCCCAGATTCGGACGATCTGCCATGACCAAACTCCCCACCGCCATCAACCTGCACAAGGCCTCCAAGACGCTGACGCTGAAGTACGCGCCGGACGAGGAATATCACCTCCCCGCGGAATTCCTGCGGGTGCACTCGCCTTCCGCCGAGGTCCAGGGCCACGGCAAGCCTATCCTGCAATACGGCAAGCTCAACGTCGGTCTGTCCAAGATCGAACCCGCCGGCCAGTACGCACTGAAATTGACCTTCGACGACGGTCATGACAGCGGGCTGTTCACCTGGGAATACCTTTACCAGTTGGCGGTGCGCCAGGACGACTTGTGGAACGATTATCTCGCCGAACTCAAGGCTGCCGGAAAAACCCGCGACCCGAACGAGTCCGTCGTCAAGCTGATGCTCTAGCTCAAGGGCTGGCGCTTTAGGGCGAATTTTCTAGACTCATCTGCTTGAATGCCCGCGCAGCAGCGTCAATGACTGGCCTGCTTGCGAAAAAAATTAAACTCGGGTAACCAATGGAGCTGGCAAGTTCCCTGCAAAGGAACCGGGGAGTTTCTTTGCACCTGTTTCCTCATTGATCTCGATGCGGAATTAACGGTCACCCGAGCAGCGTACCCGGTATCGGCTGTGTGGCTTGACGGCATGGTCCGTGTACTCGTCTGACAATGGAGCGTCGTAGATGAGCAACAAGAACAACGATGACCTGAAGTACCAGGCCTCGGAAAACACCCTGGGGCTCAATCCCGTGGTGGGCCTGCGCAGAAAAGACCTGCTGGCCTCTGCCCGAATGGTGCTGACCCAGACCCTCAAGCAACCACTGCACAGCGCCAAGCACGTCGCCCATTTCGGCGCCGAGCTCAAGAATGTCCTGTTTGGCAAGTCCGAGCTGCAACCTGCCGCCGATGACCGTCGCTTCAATGACCCGGCGTGGAGCCAGAACCCGCTCTACAAACGCTACATGCAGACCTACCTGGCCTGGCGCAAGGAACTGCATGCCTGGATCGATGACAGCAACCTGCCGCCCCAGGACATCAGCCGAGGGCATTTCGTGATCAACCTGATGACCGAAGCCATGTCGCCGACCAATTCGGCGGCCAACCCGGCGGCGGTCAAGCGCTTCTTCGAAACCGGCGGCAAGAGTCTGCTGGACGGCCTGTCCCATCTGGCCAAGGACCTGGTGCACAACGGCGGAATGCCAAGCCAGGTCGACATGGGCGCATTCGAGGTCGGCAAGAGCCTGGGGGTGACCGAAGGCGCCGTGGTGTTTCGCAACGACGTGCTGGAGTTGATCCAGTACCGGCCCATCACCGAGCAGGTCCTCGAACGACCACTGCTGGTGGTGCCGCCACAGATCAACAAGTTCTACGTTTTCGACCTGAGCCCGGACAAGAGCCTGGCGCGCTTCTGCCTGCGCAGCAACGTGCAGACCTTCATCGTCAGCTGGCGCAACCCCACCAAGGAACAGCGCGAGTGGGGCCTGTCCACCTATATCGAGGCGCTCAAGGAAGCGGTGGACGTAGTCATCGCCATCACCGGCAGCAAGGATGTGAACATGCTCGGCGCATGCTCGGGCGGCATCACCTGCACCGCGCTGCTGGGCCATTACGCGGCCCTGGGCGAGAAAAAGGTCAACGCGCTGACCCTGCTGGTGAGCGTGCTGGACACCACGCTGGACACTGACGTGGCGCTGTTCGTCGACGAGCAGACCCTGGAGGCCGCCAAGCGCCACTCCTACCAGGCCGGGGTGCTGGAGGGCCGCGACATGGCCAAGGTCTTCGCCTGGATGCGCCCCAATGACCTGATCTGGAACTACTGGGTCAACAATTACCTGCTGGGCAACGAACCTCCGGTATTCGATATCCTGTTCTGGAACAACGACACCACGAGGCTGCCGGCCGCGTTCCACGGCGACCTCATCGAAATGTTCAAGGCCAACCCGCTGACCCGCCCCAACGCACTGGAAGTGTGCGGCACGCCCATCGACCTCAAGCAGGTCACCGCCGATATCTTCGCCCTGGCCGGCACCAACGACCACATCACCCCCTGGAAGTCCTGCTACAAGTCGGCACAGTTGTTCGGCGGCAAAGTGGACTTCGTATTATCGAGCAGTGGTCATATCCAGAGCATCCTCAACCCGCCGGGCAATCCCAAGTCTCGCTACATGACCGGTGAAGACATGCCGGCCAACCCCGAGGACTGGCAGGAGAACTCCACCAAGCACACCGACTCCTGGTGGCTGCATTGGCAGGCCTGGCTGGCAGAACGCTCAGGCAAGCTGAAAAAAGCGCCCACCGTGCTGGGCAACAAGACCTATGTGGCGGGTGAGGCAGCGCCGGGTACTTATGTGCATGAGCGCTAGGCAATACAGCCCGTCTGCCGGGCGGTGGGCTCGCTCACGAAAGGACTCCGACAGCCGACACGCTGTTAACCCTTGTGGGAGCGGGCCTGCTCGCGATAAGGGGGTATCAGGCAACAATTATGTTGTATGTTCAGCCCTCATCGCGAGCAGGCTCGCTCCCACAAGGGATTGGTGAAAATGAAAAACAGCGATCCTTCCCACAGGGCTTGAAGCATGCCGCAACCGTACATTTTTCGTACCGTCGATCTGGATGGCCAGACCTTGCGCACCGCGGTACGTCCCGGCAAGCCTCACTTGACGCCCCTGCTGATCTTCAACGGCATCGGCGCCAACCTTGAGTTGGTGTTCCCGTTCATCGAAGCCCTGGACCCGGACCTGGAGGTCATTGCCTTCGACGTCCCCGGCGTCGGCGGCTCGTCGACGCCCAGCCGGCCCTATCGTTTTCCCGGCCTGGCCAAGCTGGCCGCACGGATGCTCGACTACCTCGACTACGGCCAGGTCAATGTGGTCGGTGTGTCCTGGGGCGGAGCCCTGGCCCAGCAGTTCGCCCACGACTACTCCGAGCGCTGCAAGAAGCTGATATTGGCAGCCACCGCCGCCGGGGCAGTGATGGTGCCGGGAAAACCCAAGGTGCTGTGGATGATGGCAAGCCCTCGTCGCTATGTTCAGCCGTCCCATGTGCTGCGCATCGCTCCGCTGATCTACGGCGGCTCGTTCCGTCGCGACCCGAACCTGGCGACCAGCCATGCGGCCCGGGTGCGCTCGGCAGGCAAGCTCGGTTATTACTGGCAACTGTTCGCCGGCCTGGGCTGGACCAGCATCCATTGGCTGCACAAGATCCACCAGCCGACCCTGATCCTGGCCGGCGACGACGACCCGCTGATCCCGCTGATCAACATGCGCATGCTGGCCTGGCGTATTCCCAATTCCCAGCTGCACATCATCGATGACGGCCATCTGTTCCTGATCACCCGGGCCGAAGCCGTGGCACCCATCATCATGAAATTCCTGCAGGAAGAACGTCAGCGGGCGGTCATGCACCCGCATCCCTCTCCCCGGGGCAGCGGCTGACACCGCGTGTCGCGCCTGGCAGGAAGCCGGGACGCGCAACTTCCGAAACAGCGACTATGTTGTCTGGTTCGGTGTGTTTGTTTTTAGGGTTTAAAGGAGTCGACTCATGCGCGACAAGCCAGCGAAAGGTTCAATGCCCACCCCAGCCCACTTCATGAACGCACAAAGTGCGGTCACTGGCCTGCGGGGCAGGGATCTGCTGTCCACCTTGCGCAGCGTCGCCGCCCACGGCCTGCGCAACCCGTTGCACAGCGCCCGGCATGCCTTGAAGCTGGGCAGTCAGTTGGGACGCGTACTGCTGGGGGAGACCCTGCACCCCACCAGCCCCAACGACAAGCGCTTCGCCGATCCCACTTGGGAACTCAACCCGTTTTATCGCCGCAGCCTGCAGGCTTACCTGAGCTGGCAGAAACAGGTGAAGTGCTGGATCGACGAATGCGACATGAGCCCCGATGACCGCGCGCGCGCCCACTTCGCCTTCGCCCTGCTCAACGACGCCGTGTCGCCCTCCAACACCCTCCTCAACCCGCTGGCCGTCAAGGAGTTCTTCAACACAGGCGGCAACAGCCTGGTTCGCGGCATCAGTCATCTGTTGGATGACCTGCTGCACAACGATGGCCTGCCGCGACAGGTGACCCCACAGGCTTTCGAAATCGGCAGGAACCTGGCGACCTCGCCTGGCGCGGTAGTGTTTCGCAATGAAATGCTGGAGCTGATCCAGTACAAGTCCATGAGCGAAAAGCAATACGCCAAGCCGCTGTTGATCGTGCCGCCGCAGATCAACAAGTTCTACGTGTTTGACCTGAGCCCTTCCAACAGCCTGGTCCAGTACGCCCTGAAAAACGATTTGCAGGTGTTCATCATCAGCTGGCGCAACCCCGATGTGCGCCACCGCGAGTGGGGCCTGTCCAGCTACGTCGAGGCAACGGAGGCAGCCATGAACGCCTGCAGGGCGATCACCGGCTCACGCGATGTCAACCTGATGGGAGCCTGCGCCGGTGGGCTGATCATCGCGGCCCTGCAAGGCCTTCTCCAGGCCAAGCGCCAGCTGCGCCGGGTTGCCAGCGCCACCTACCTGGTGAGCCTGCTGGACAGTGAGATCGACAGTCCGGCCACGCTGTTCATCGACGAACAGGCCCTCGAAGCCGCCAAGCGCCGTTCCTACCAGAAAGGCATTCTCGATGGCCGCGACATGGCCAGGGTCTTCGCCTGGATGCGGCCCAACGACCTGATCTGGAACTACTTCGTCAACAACTACCTGTTGGGCAAGGAGCCGCCGGCCTTCGACATCCTCTACTGGAACAACGACTCCACCCGGTTGCCGGCGGCCTATCACGGCGACTTGCTGGACTTTTTCAAGCACAACCCGCTGACCCGGCCCGGCGGGCTGGAAGTGTGCGGCACGCCAATCGATCTGCAAAAAGTCACCGTGGACAGCTTCAGCGTGGCTGGCATAAACGACCACATCACGCCATGGGACGCGGTGTATCGCTCGACGTTGCTGCTGGGGGGCGAACGACGCTTCGTGCTGTCCAACAGCGGTCACATCCAGAGCATCATCAACCCTCCAGGCAACCCCAAGGCCACCTATATCGAAAACCCGAAACTGAGCGGCGATCCGCGGGCCTGGTACTACGACGCAAAACACATCGAGGGCAGCTGGTGGCCGCAATGGTTGGGCTGGATTCAGGAGCGCTCCGGTGTCCGGGGCGAAACCCAGACGACCCTGGGCAGCGCAAACTACCCCCCCATGGAAGCGGCGCCCGGCACCTATGTACGCGTACGTTGAAGACCTGACGCCACGGACGGGTTGTCGACCGTGGCACGACTCTCTCATTAAGAAGAACGGATGAAAACCCGCGATCGCATTCTCGAGTGCGCCCTGCAACTGTTCAATGACAAGGGCGAACCGAACGTTTCCACCCTGGAAATCGCCAATGAAATGGGCATCAGCCCGGGTAATCTCTACTACCACTTCCATGGCAAGGAGCCGCTGGTCCTCGCGCTGTTCGAGCGCTTCCAGACCGAGCTGTCGCCACTGCTGGACCCGCCTGCCGAAGCACAATTGGCGCCGGAGGATTACTGGCTGTTCCTGCACTTGATCGTCGAACGCCTGGCCCAATATCGGTTCCTGTTCCAGGACTTGTCGAACCTCGCCGGACGCCTGCCGAAACTCGCCAAGGGCATCCGTCAGTTGCTCAACGCCTTGAAACGAACCCTGGCCTCGCTACTGGCGCAGCTCAAGGCTCGAGGGCTGCTGGTCAGTGACACCCAGGCCCTGGGGCAACTGGTGGAACAGATCACGTTGACGCTGCTCTTTTCGCTGGACTACCAACGGATCCTGGACCGCGAGGGCGAGGTCCGGCTGGTGGTCTACCAGATCATGATGCTGGTAGCACCCCATCTGCCGCCTGCAGCCAAGGTGACGACCGAGCGGTTGGCGTTGCGCTACCTCGAAGACGACGAGTAATCCCTGTGGGAGCGAGCCTGCTCGCGATAGCGGCGTCTCAGTGACATCTGTGCAGCTGACCCACCGCTATCGCGAGCAGGCTCGCTCCCACCAGAGGCTCGCGCCACTTACAAAAAACGCCCGACCTTCACAGGCCGGGCGTTTTCGGGTGTGCCCTGAAAAATCAGGACTGACTGGTAGGCGTCGATGGAGCCGGCGCTGGAGTCGGGGTGGCAACCGGGGTCGGAGCCGAGGCGGAGTTTGCCGTGCTCGTCGGAGTCGCCGGTTTTGCAGCTGCCGCCGGTGCCTTTGGCGCGGCAGCTTTCTTCACGGCAGGTTTTTTCGCGGCGGCAGGTTTGGCGGCCGCCTTGACTGCTGGCTTGGCCGCTGGTTTTGCTGCCGGTTTGGCCGTTGCAGGTTTCGCCGCAGCGGTTTTCGCCGCTGGTTTCGCGGCTGCCTTGGCGGCGGGTTTCGCAGCTGCCTTCGCTGCCGCTACCGGCTTGGCAGCAGCTTTGGTTGCTGGCTTGGCCGCGGCGGTTTTTGCCGCGGGCTTGGCCGCTGCCTTCGCCGCAGGTTTGGCAGCGGTTTTTGCCGCTGCTTTAACCAATGGCTTGGCTGCCGTCTTGGTGGCCGGCTTGGCCGCCGCAGTCTTGGTCGCCACCGGTGTGACCTTGGCCCCGGTGAGCTTTTCGATCTGCTTGGTCAGGGCGTCGACCTTGCTGTGCAGCGCCTTGACTTCACTGCTGCTGGGCACGCCCAGGCGAGAGATGGCGCTGTTGAGGCGCTTGTCGAACGCCCCCTCCAGTTCACCCCACTTGCCCAACGCACTTTCCTTCACGCCGCTCATTCGCGACTTGGCAGACCCGGCGGTGTCCTTGGCAGCATCGACTTGCTTGGCCACCGCCGTCTTGGTGAGTTTTTCGGCCTTCTCGCCGTCCTTAACCAGGGACTCGAAGAGTTTGCTGCCGTCAGTGTCGATCTTCGAGTACACGCCTAAACCAGCAAGCCAGATTTTGCGGGAGTACTTTTCAATCTTCCCGGCCCACGAGCTGCTTTCTTTTTCGGTGATTTTTTTGCCAGCCATCCCGTTCTCCTTAATGTTTACGCGCCACACGTTCGAGCAATGCCGTCAGCTCATCGAGCTTGGCAGAGAGTGCCTCAACGTCATGTTTAGACGGAATGCCGATACGATTCAAGGCACTTGCAACACGGGCATCGAATACCTTCTCGACTTTATCGAGTTGTGATTCAACCCTGGACTTGAACGTGCTGACCTCGGCCTTGGCTTCGATCAGTTCGCTGTTGGCCGCTTGAAGTTTTCCGGCAATATTCTTTTTACCTTTGGTTTCAACGACTTCACCCGCCTTGATCAGCTCCTGGAAGTACTCGCTGCCTTCCTGGCCCACCTTCACATAGGCGCCCAGGCCAGCCAGCCAGATCTTGCGCGCGTAGGTTTTCACGTCGCTCAGCGTGGAAGATTCAACGTCGGTTTTTTTCTTCAGAATAACTTTGGCCATGGTGCACCTCACGGGAAGACAGATGGGAGGAACTGCCCGCACACGGACGGGCTCAGGCACAAAGTAGTGAGAATATTTAGAAACAGCACCCTAACTGACACATAACAGAAAGCCGCCGAGTTCTCTGTGGGAGCGAGCCTGCTCGCGATGGCGGCGGGTCAACAACATCGATGCTGTATGACACGACGCTATCGCGAGCAGGTTCACTCCCACAGGGGTTGGCGGTGAGCCCAGGTTGGGTGTCCTTCACCACTTACTTTGCAAAATCAGGCCAGCGCCTTGTCCAGCGCCTTTTCGATTTCCGTCTTGATCATGCCGCTCATGGCCGACATCAACAGGCCCAGCTTCACGTCGACACGAATCAGGTTCTCGCCAACCTCCACCTGGCCCTCGACTCCCGAACCCTTGAATTCCAACGTATCGCCGGACCACTGCGGCTTCAGGCCGTAGCTGTCGGATAATTTCTGCGCCAATTGGTCGGCCTTCGCCCGGGCCGCTTCCTTGCCCAGGTCATGGGTACGCTCAACACTGATTTTGGCCATTTGCTGACTCCTGTTATATCGGCAATTGCCCGGACTGCGTCAAAACGTCCCGGCGGTGGTTCATCTTACCTTCAGCCTTGCCAAGACAAAGCCCTCCACCGGGATTAGAATGTCCCGCATTCTTTTTTGGTGACAGCGATATGACTGATCAGCGCAAAGGCAGCGATGCCGAACCCACCACTCACTTCGGCTTCAAGAACGTGCCGGAAAGCCAGAAGGCGGAAAAAGTCGCTGAGGTTTTCCACTCGGTAGCCGCCAAATATGACTTGATGAACCGACCTGCTCTCGGGCGGCATGCATCGTCTGTGGAAGCGTTTCGCAATCGAATTGTCGGGCGTGCGCAGCGGCAATCGCGTGCTGGACATCGCCGGTGGCACGGGCGACCTGACGAAAAAGTTCTCCCACATCGTCGGGCCGACCGGCCAGGTGGTACTCGCCGACATCAACGAGTCCATGCTCAAGGTCGGCCGCGATCGCCTGCTGGACCTGGGTGTGGCCGGCAATGTCGAGTTCGTCCAGGCCGACGCCGAGAAGCTGCCATTCCCCGACAACCATTTCGACTGCGTGACCATCGCCTTCGGCCTGCGCAACGTCACCCACAAGGAAGACGCCCTGCGCTCGATGCTGCGCGTGCTCAAGCCCGGTGGCCGCCTGTTGGTGCTGGAGTTCTCCAAGCCGACCAATGCGCTGATGTCCAAGGCCTACGACGCTTACTCGTTCGCCTTCATGCCGCTGATGGGCAAGCTGATCACCAACGACGCGGAAAGCTATCGCTACCTGGCGGAATCGATCCGCATGCACCCGGACCAGGAAACCCTGAAATCGATGATGGTCGAAGCCGGTTTCGACCGCGTGACCTACCACAACATGACCTCGGGCATCGTGGCCCTGCACCGCGGTATCAAGCCCTGATGCTGCTCACCGGCCTGCTCGCCAGCGTCGAACTCGGCATCAACCGGGTGTTGCGCCTGGACAGCACGGCGCTGGCGCGCCTGGCGCACCTCGGCGGCAAGGTGATTGCCGTGGACTGCCGCAGCCCGGCCCTGCGACTGTTCATCCTGCCCAGTGACGAAGGCCTGATGCTTGCCGCCCACTGGGAAGCCGAAGCCGACTGCACCCTGCGCGCCCCGGCGTCGAGCCTGCTGAACCTGGCCTTGAGCAAGGACAAGACAGCGGTGTTGCACAGTCCCGACGTGGAACTGGACGGCGACAGCGGTGTACTGCTGGAGCTGGCGGCGATTCTCCAGGACCTGGAGCTGGACTGGGAATACGAACTGTCCCGCTGGCTCGGCCCGGTTGCCACCCAACTGCTCAGCAGCCATCTGCGCAGCCGTACGCGCTGGTACCGGCAGGGATTTGCGAGCCTGGGACAGAATCTGAGTGAATACCTGGCCGAAGAATCGCGTACGCTCGTGGGCAAACGTGAAGCCGAAGCCCGTTTTAGTGAACTGGACCAGATCAAGCTCGATCTGGAACGACTCGAGGCGCGTTTCGAGCGCCTTTCCCGATCCCTTGAAACCAAGCGATAACGCATGAAGCTGCTTGCCGTCCGCCGTTTGTTGCGCATCCAGCGCGTCGTGATCCGCTACCGCCTCGATGACCTGCTGTTCGCCCTGCCGCTGCCCTGGTTCCTGCTGGCAGTGCGTTTCGTGCTGCCCTGGCGCTGGTTTCCCCGTCGAACGCTGGACCTGAGCCGCGGTGCCCGCCTGCGCCTGGCCTTGCAGGACCTGGGACCGATCTTCATCAAGTTCGGGCAGATCCTCTCCACCCGGCGCGATCTTCTGCCCGAGGACATTGCCGATGAGCTGATGCTGTTGCAGGATCGCGTACCGCCGTTCGACTCCAAGCTGTCGGTGGCGTTGATCGAGGAGCAGTTGGGCAAGAAGATCAGCGAAGTGTTCAGCCGCTTTGACGTCGAACCGCTGGCCTCGGCGTCGGTGGCCCAGGTCCATGCCGCACAGCTCAAGAGCGGCGAAGAGGTAGTGGTCAAGGTTATCCGGCCAGGCCTCAAACCAGTCATCGCCCAAGATCTGGCATGGCTGTTCATCCTCGCCCGTGCCGCCGAACGGCTGTCGGCCGATGCACGCCTGCTGCATCCGGTGGACGTGGTGCTGGACTACGAGAAAACCATCTACGACGAGCTCGACCTGTTGCGCGAGGCGGCCAACGCCAGCCAGTTGCGTCGCAACTTCGAAGGTTCACCGATGCTCTACGTGCCGCAGGTCTATTGGGACTGGTGCCGCCCGAAAGTGCTGGTGATGGAGCGCATCTACGGCATCCAGGTCACCGACCTGGCAACCCTGGCGGACCAGCGCACCGACATGAAGATGCTGGCCGAGCGCGGCGTGGAAATCTTCTTCACCCAGGTCTTCCGCGACAGCTTCTTCCACGCCGACATGCACCCGGGAAACATCTTCGTCAGCACAGTCGAGCCGTGGAGCCCGAAATACATTGCCATCGACTGCGGCATCGTCGGCAGCCTGACCCCGGAAGACCAGGACTACCTGGCCCGCAACCTGTTCGCCTTCTTCAAGCGTGACTACCGTCGCGTCGCGCAGTTGCACATCGACTCCGGTTGGGTGCCGGCCGAGACCAAGCTCAACGAGTTCGAAGCGGCCATCCGCACCGTGTGCGAGCCGATCTTCGAAAAACCGTTAAAAGATATTTCCTTCGGCCAGGTCCTGATGCGCCTGTTCCAAACCGCGCGTCGCTTCAACATGGAGGTCCAGCCGCAGCTGGTACTGTTGCAGAAAACCCTGCTGAACATCGAAGGCCTCGGTCGCCAGCTCTACCCGGACCTGGACCTTTGGAACACTGCACAGCCTTTCCTCGAACGCTGGATGCGCGAGCGCGTCAGCCCCAAGGCCTTGCTGGGCAACGTCCAGAGCCAGTTCGAACAAATCCCGCATTTGGCCAACATGACCCGCGACCTGCTCGAACGTATGTCCCAGCCTCATGCCCAGGATCCGTCACCACCCTGGAAACGACGCAAGGACGACTGGTTCCTGCGCCTGCTGGGTGCCGCGCACCTGGGTGGCGGCGCAGCGGTAGCAGCAGGCGGACCACTGAGCGAGTGGGGGCATTGGCCGGCCATCGTCATGGTGGCGGTCGGTTTGTATCTGGTCGTTCGTCGATAGCACGAATCAGTTGCAGGCTTTAAGCTGCAAGCCACAAGCTCCATACATACACGAATCCGTTTTTTACTTGCAGCTGAAGCTCAACGCTTGCCGCTGCCGTCAGGACTAACGATGAAAAACTGGCAGGACGAGATCAAATGGGACGCTGACGGGCTGGTGCCGGCCATCGCCCAGGATCACAAGACCGGGCGCGTGTTGATGATGGCCTGGATGAACCGCGAAGCACTGGCCCTGACCGCTGCCGAGAACCGCGCCATCTATTGGTCACGTTCCCGTGGCAAGTTGTGGCGCAAGGGTGAGGAATCCGGCCATGTGCAGCATCTGCATGAGATGCGCCTGGACTGCGACGGCGACGTCATCATCCTGTTGGTCGAGCAGGTCGGCGAGATTGCCTGCCACACCGGCCGTCAAAGCTGCTTCTATCGCGTCTTCGAGAACGGCGACTGGAAAATCGTCGACCCGGTGCTCAAGGACCCGCACGCCATTTATTCAGGACATACCCATGAGTGACACCCTGACCCGCCTGGCCCAGGTGCTGGAAGAGCGCAAAGGCGCCGCGGCCGACAGCTCCTATGTCGCCAGCCTGTACCACAAGGGCTTGAACAAGATTCTGGAGAAAGTCGGCGAAGAGTCCGTGGAGACCATCATCGCCGCCAAGGACGCCGCCGTCAGCGGCGATTGCAGCGACGTGATCTACGAGACCGCCGACCTGTGGTTCCACAGCCTGGTCATGCTGGCCCAACTGGGGCAGCATCCGCAGGCTGTACTGGATGAATTGGACCGTCGCTTCGGTCTGTCCGGGCATGTCGAGAAAGCCTCGCGCCCGTCCACCTGATCAACCTTCGAGAGGAATAGCCACATGGGTATTTTTGACTGGAAACATTGGATCGTCATCCTGGTAGTCGTCGTGCTGGTGTTCGGCACCAAGAAACTGAAGAACCTCGGCACCGATGTCGGCGAATCGATCAAGGGTTTCCGCAAGGCCATGAACGATGACGACAAACCGGCCGAGCCGACAGCGGCCCCGGCGCAACCAGTACAGCCGACCCAACCGGTACACCCCCAGGCCGCCCAGCCTGTGAACGCACCGCACACCATCGACGTGCAGGCGCAGAAAGTCGAAGAGCCCGCCCGCAAAGACTCGTGAGCACTGACTAATGTTTGGGATCAGCTTCACTGAACTGCTGCTCGTCGGCCTCGTCGCCCTGCTGGTACTGGGGCCCGAGCGCCTGCCGGGGGCTGCGCGCACCGCAGGGCTCTGGATCGGGCGCCTGAAGCGCAGCTTCAACGCGATCAAACAGGAAGTTGAACGTGAAATCGGGGCCGACGACATCCGCCGGCAACTTCACAACGAACATATTCTGTCCCTGGAGCAGGAAGCGCGGAAAATCTTCACGCCGACCCAGCAGGAACCGACACCGGTGCAGCCTGTGGCCGAGCCGGATGCCCCGCAGGTGCCGGTCGAAGGTGCCACACCGACCGTGGCCGAGCCTGCCAAACCGGTGGCGCCCGCCTCAACGGCGGCAACGCCTGCCGCTCCCAACGACCCTACCTTGCCGCCGCGAGCCCCATGAGCAATATCCCAGAGAACGACCAGCCGATGCCGCTGGTATCGCACCTCACCGAGCTGCGCACCCGCCTGCTGCGTTGCGTCGCGGCGGTCTTCATCATCTTCGCCGGGCTGTTCGCCTTCACCCAGCAGATCTACACCTTCGTCTCCACGCCGCTGCGCCAGTACCTGCCGGCCGGCGCGACGATGATCGCCACCGACGTGTCGTCGCCGTTCCTGACGCCGCTGAAACTGACGATGATGGTCTCGCTGTTCCTGGCGATCCCGGTGATCCTGCATCAGATCTGGGGCTTCATCGCACCCGGCCTGTACAAGCATGAAAAGCGCATCGCCGTGCCGCTGCTGGTGTCCAGCATCCTGTTGTTCTACACCGGGATGGCCTTCGCCTATTTCCTGGTGTTCCCGCTGATCTTCAAGTTCTTTGCCGCCGCCACCCCGGCCGGGGTGGAGATGATGACCGATATCACCAGTTACCTGGATTTCGTCATGACGCTGTTCTTCGCCTTCGGCGTGGCGTTCGAAATTCCCGTGGCGGTGGTACTGCTGGTGTGGATCGGCGTGGTCGACGTTGCCTACCTCAAGAAGATTCGCCCGTACGTGATCATCGGCTGCTTCGTGGTCGGCATGGTCCTGACCCCGCCGGACATCTTCTCCCAGACGTTGCTGGCCGTGCCGATGTGGCTGTTGTTCGAGATCGGCGTGCTGTTCGGCGGCCTGGTGCGCAAGCGCAGCGAGCAGCCGGAAGACGAACCGGTCGACCACCACGACGACCAGCCGCCAGCGACCCAAGCGTGAACCTGCTGCTGCTTGAAGAGGCCGATTTCATCGCGCCTGACCGGGTCGTCCTGCGCGACCGTCGGTTGACGCACATGCAGGAAGTCCACCGCAGCGCGGTCGGCGACAGCCTGCGGGTGGGGCGCATCGGTGGCTTGATGGGCACCGCCCAGGTGCTGCGTCTGGAAAGCCGCGAGGCCGAGCTGCAGGTGACCCTCGACCAAGCGCCGCCGGCCAAGCTGCCGCTGACGCTGGTACTGGCCCTGCCTCGCCCCAAGATGCTCCGGCGGGTGTTCCAGACCGTCGCCACCATGGGCGTGCCACGGGTGATCCTGGTCAACAGTTATCGAGTGGAAAAAAGCTTCTGGCAGACCCCTTTCCTGGAGCCCGAGGCGATTCGCGAGCAACTGATCCTGGGGTTGGAACAGGCCAGGGACACCGTGCTGCCGCAAATCATCATCGAAAAACGCTTCAAGCCCTTCGTGGAAGACCGATTGCCCGCCGTGGCAGACGGCACCCTGGGCCTGGTGGGCCACCCCGGCAATCATCCACCCTGCCCCCGGGGGCTGGCGGAGCCGGTGACCCTGGCGATTGGTCCGGAAGGCGGTTGGATACCCTACGAAATAGACCTGTTGGCCAAGGCCGGGCTGCAACCGGTACAACTGGGTGATCGCATCCTGCGGGTCGAAACTGCGGTGACGGCATTGCTCGCACGACTGTTCTGATTCCTGCGCCACAAGAATCTCAGCTAAATCCTACAGGTTCCATCCAAGCCGCCGATAAAGCTCCTTATAAAACCAAAACCAATTGGTCCCTCAAGGGAGTATCAGCATGTTCCGGTGGCTTGCCCAGAGTCTGGGAAACGTAGGCGTCAATCGCAAACTCGGCTTCGGCTTCGGCCTGGTGCTGTTCCTCACCTTGATGATCGCGTTCACCGGTTGGTCCGGCCTGGGCAATGTCATCAGCCGGGGCGACAAGCTCGGATTCATTGCCAGCCTGAACGACTTGAGCAAGGACTTGAGCCAGGCCAGCCTGGAGTACAACGCCACGCGGGGCGAGAAAGGGCCGCAAGCGGTCAACGACCTGCTGGGCAAGCTTGAAGCCGGACTCAAGACCGCTCGCCAGCTGATCGAACAGCCGGCCGACGTGGCAATGATCGATAAACAACTGGCGGCGGTTGCCGAGTACAAAAGTGCCTTTGCCGAAATGACCCGCGCCACCGTCAATCGCGAAGATGCCCGCAGTAAACTTGGCGCCAGTGCCGACAACGCAG
>Ga0209795_10001299_pt1 | contig 15882 bp, 16 predicted proteins | sample AgamicOrMarz_FD_187166 | JGI IMG/M metagenome (GOLD analysis project Ga0209795, IMG submission 187166) | Agave microbial communities from Guanajuato, Mexico - Or.Ma.rz (SPAdes) (version 2) | ecosystem: Host-associated > Plants > Phyllosphere > Phylloplane/Leaf | place: Guanajuato, Mexico...
TGTCTGGTGGCGATAGCGAAGAGGTCACACCCGTTCCCATACCGAACACGGAAGTTAAGCTCTTTAGCGCCAATGGTAGTTGGGACTTTGTCCCTGTGAGAGTAGGACGTTGCCAGGCACTTGAAAAAAGACTAGCTATTTTAGCTAGTCTTTTTTTGTATGTTCATTTAAGTAACAAGAAATTAAGTAAGGAATCTTTTGAGCCGTAACTTCAAGGAACCTTAAGATAAATGGGTAATCTTTCGAAGAGTATGTATGCAATAATTCATACCACCACTCCGTTTCATAACGTGAAATCATACTTAAATTATAAAGTAATAAGTAATGTGCCAACATCTCAGGGAAATATAAGCAGCTATCTTTTTCCAACGGTGCATGCAGCGTGTTATCTTGGAAATTGTACATAAAAGGTGAACAATTATATAAACAGCTTGAAGGGTCAAGAATACATACCTGATCTTCTGACAGAGACAATGATAGGCGGGAACGCTCTTTTAAAAAAGAGTAGAGCCTTTCGTGATTCATATGATAACACCGTGTAACTTGTTCAGGAATAGACAAAGAGGTAGCTGGAAGCGATCCAATAGTTGTTAAATGGGAAAATGACCTAGTACCCAAATTTAAAAATAATGTATCTAATTCCGGTACGCACGACAATAGATAATTCATTGTGTATTTACTACCTTCTAGTTGTTTCACATGAAACAATTCTTCTCCTACTTGTGAAAACAAACCGCTTTTTTGGATCTTAACTTCATCATCTAAAAAATCATAACTTTGTTTTTTTCTTTTTCGTGTTGATACTCCATGTGCTAACACCGCCGTATTTTCTGGATATACTGGGTTTTGCGTTAACAAACAGGCTTTTAACAGCTGTGACATTCCATAAAATAATAAAACTGGTTGAACTGATACAGGAGATTGTGCCGCAACTTGATAATAATTTTTACTGTGTTCCAAATAATAAATAAAGGGGTAACTGTTTTTAAAGCTATGTTGCTCTGCATCGCTATAATTCAATTTTTGATAGCGCTTTTTTAAAAAGTCTTGTACAAAAGGAACGGAGAAAAATAAATTGTAGGACGTCCAAACATCATTAAATTTATGCAACTAAATCACCTTTTCTTTTTATTAGAATTATCTGATATCTAGTGAAGTTATTGACAGGTACATATCTGCTTGTTAATCTACTAATAATATTCTGTCGTTTAAAGGAGGATTCTATAATGTGGGAAAGCAAATTTTCTAAAGAAGGCTTAACATTTGATGACGTTTTACTGGTGCCAGCAAAATCTGAGGTACTACCTAAAGACGTTGATATGAGTGTTGAACTAACAAAAACATTAAAATTAAAGGTGCCGTTCATCAGTGCAGGAATGGATACAGTTACAGAAGCTGAAATGGCTATTGCGATGGCTAGACAAGGTGGTTTAGGTATCATTCACAAAAACATGTCGATTGAACAGCAAGCAGAACAAGTTGATAAAGTAAAACGTTCTGAAAGTGGTGTTATCACGGATCCTTTCTTTTTAACTCCTGAAAACCAAGTATTTGCTGCTGAACATTTAATGGGCAAATATCGTATCTCAGGTGTGCCGATTGTCAACAACGAAGAAGAACAAAAACTAGTTGGAATCCTTACAAACCGCGACTTGCGTTTTATCCAAGATTATTCAATGCAAATTGCTGATGTAATGACAAAAGAAGAATTGGTTACTGCTCCAGTAGGAACGACTTTAGAAGAAGCAGAGAAAATTCTACAGCAATACAAAATTGAAAAGTTACCTCTTGTAGATGACAATGGCGTATTAAAAGGCCTTATCACAATTAAAGACATTGAAAAAGTAATTGAGTTTCCAAATGCAGCTAAAGATCAACAAGGTCGATTATTAGTTGGAGCAGCTGTTGGCGTAACAGCTGATTCAAACGTTCGTATCGAAAAATTAGTACAAGCTGGCGTTGATGTTATCGTTATTGATACAGCGCATGGACATTCACAAGGCGTTTTAGATACGGTAAGCAGCATTCGCGAGGCATATCCAGAGTTAAATATTATTGCTGGTAACGTAGCAACTGCTGAAGGTACAAAAGCATTAATTGAAGCAGGAGCAAACGTAGTAAAAGTAGGAATTGGACCTGGTTCAATTTGTACAACTCGTGTTGTAGCTGGTGTAGGCGTTCCACAAATTACAGCAGTATATGACTGTGCAACTGAAGCTCGTAAGCACGGTGTAGCTATTATCGCAGATGGCGGTATTAAATACTCTGGAGATATTGTAAAAGCACTTGCGGCTGGTGGACATACAGTAATGCTAGGAAGCCTTCTAGCAGGAACGACAGAAAGTCCTGGAGAAACAGAAATCTACCAAGGTAGACGCTTTAAAGTGTACCGTGGAATGGGCTCTGTAGGAGCTATGGAAAAAGGAAGTAAAGATCGATACTTCCAAGAAGATAATAAAAAATTAGTCCCAGAAGGTATCGAAGGACGTTTGCCTTACAAAGGACCTGTAGCAGATACTTTATATCAAATGATTGGCGGTTTACGCGCAGGAATGGGTTACTGTGGTTCAGCTAACTTAGAAGCGTTACGTGAACAGGCACAATTCATTCGTATGACTGGAGCAGGTTTAAGAGAAAGTCACCCACATGATGTACAAATCACAAAAGAATCTCCTAACTATTCTATGAGATAATCATGAATGTTTAAAAAACACGTTTCCCTATTAGGGAAACGTGTTTTTTATGTCATTGATCACGAATGTAACAGTACTTCTTTATCTATTTTTTTAAATTTTAGTATGATAAAATTACATTTATGTGAGTTTACGTTTGGAGGGTATAGAGTGAGAAACGCAGTACAGAAACAATTAATTTGTGTCATTGCTGTTATGTTAATGGCCAGCGTATTTTTTGTCTCTACACAAGCATCAGCTGCTCCTAAAACAGATGATATTGGCGTTGAAGCAGATGCAGCGATCTTAGTAGAGGCAAGTACGGGGAAAGTATTATACGGGAAAAATACGGATGCTTTATTAGGTATTGCAAGCATGACAAAAATGATGACGGAATACCTAGTATTAGAATCCATAAAAGATAAGAAATTATCTTGGGATCAACGTGTGCCAGTTAGTAAATATGCAGCTAAAATTTCTCAGGATTATGGATTATCGAATGTACCGTTAATTGAAAATCAAAAATACACGGTGAAAGAATTATATGATGCCATGGCTATTTACTCAGCTAATGGAGCTGCAATTGCTTTAGCTGAAGCTGTCAGCGGTTCTGAAGAAGGTTTTATTAAGTTAATGAACGAAACGGCAAAAAGATTAAATATGGGTGAATCAAAATTTGTCAATTCCACAGGTCTTTCTAATTCTCTGTTAAAAGGAATGTATCCAAAAGGAACGAAGGAAGAAGATGAGAACCTTCTATCGGCTCGGGCAGTTGCTACCCTTGCTTATCACTTAATTCATGATTATCCAGAATCTTTGGAAGTAGCTAAAACTCCTTCTAAGATGTTTAGACAAGGGCAACAAGGCGAAACAAAAATGAACAATTGGAATAAGATGCTCCCAGGTTTTTCAGCTGCCTACAGCGGCGTAGACGGTTTAAAAACTGGCCATACAGATTTTGCAGGTCAATGTTTCACTGGGACTGCAGAGCGTAACGGGGTAAGATACATAACAGTTGTAATGAATGCTAAGGAAAACGGCAAGTCTACGGAAGCTGCTCGTTTTTCCCAAACGAAAAAGATATTGGATTATGCTTTTAGTCATTTTCAGTTAAAAGAAGTAGTGCCTGCTAACGGCGAGATTAAAGGGCATGAAACAATTGATGTTGCTAAAGGAAAATCAAAAGAAGCTTCCGTTTCTCCAAAGAATTCGGTAAAGATTATTACCGAAAAAGGTCAAAAAGATCATACTAAAATCAACTTTAAGTTAAACGATAAAGTTATGAACGATCAAAAAGTTGTTGCTCCTATTAAAAAAGGAGAAACAGTTGCTTATGTGAGTGCAACAAACAGCAATCTTAAAGATTTAGGCTATGTAGGAGGTCAAACTACAGATAGCATGACGCCGGTTGTGACAAACGAATCTGTTGAAAAAGCTGGATGGTTCTCTCTCGCTATCCGCAGTATTGGCAACTTCTTCAGCGATATTTGGATGAATGCTGCAAATACAGTGAATAACTGGTTTTAATGATAACTCAAGAGAAAGAAGAGATACTACAAGAGAGTATCTCTTCTTTTTATTTTTAGATTTGTTTGTATATAATCTATAAATTAGATAGGAATTTTCCGAAAAATGCGGTAAAATAGACACTAAGTTTTGAATTTTGTATATACACTAAAAATTATTGTGAAACACTTGATACAGGAGGAAGACAAACATGAATAACATTACAGGTACTGATCGTGTAAAACGGGGAATGGCGGAAATGCAAAAAGGTGGCGTTATCATGGACGTGATCAATGCAGAGCAAGCAAAAATTGCAGAAGCAGCAGGCGCTGTTGCCGTTATGGCATTAGAGCGTGTTCCAGCTGATATCCGTGCAGCAGGCGGCGTGTCTCGTATGGCAGACCCAACAATTGTTGAAGAAGTGATGAATGCTGTGTCCATTCCAGTTATGGCAAAAGCTCGTATTGGCCATATTGTTGAAGCACGCGTGCTAGAAGCGATGGGTGTAGACTACATCGATGAAAGTGAAGTGTTGACTCCAGCTGATGAGGAGTTTCATTTAAATAAAAATACATTTACGGTTCCATTTGTGTGCGGTTGCCGTGATCTTGGCGAAGCATCTCGTCGTATTGCTGAAGGAGCTGCAATGCTTCGTACAAAGGGCGAACCAGGGACAGGAAACATCGTGGAAGCAGTACGTCATATGCGTCAAGTAAACGCTCAAGTACGTAAAGTTGTGGGCATGGACGAAGATGAGTTAATGACAGAAGCTAAACTATTAGGCGCACCTTATGAGTTATTACTGCAAATTAAACGTGAAGGTCGTTTACCGGTTGTAAACTTTGCAGCAGGCGGTGTAGCAACACCAGCAGATGCAGCGTTAATGATGCAGCTTGGAGCAGACGGCGTGTTCGTTGGATCAGGAATCTTTAAATCAGACAACCCTGAAAAGTTTGCACGTGCAATCGTGGAAGCAACAACACATTATCAAGACTATGAACTGATTGCAAACTTATCAAAAGGGTTAGGAAGTGCAATGAAAGGGATTGAAATTTCATCATTATTACCAGAAAACCGCATGCAAGAGCGTGGATGGTAATTTAAAGGGAGTTTTGACAAAATGGTAAAAGTAGGCGTGTTAGGATTACAAGGTGCCTTTCGCGAGCATGCACAAGCATTAGAAGCAGCAGGCGCTGAAGCCATTATCATTAAAAAAGTTGAACAGCTAGACGAAATAGATGGTTTAATCCTACCGGGCGGCGAAAGCACAGCGATGCGTCGCCTCATCGACAAATATGACTTTATGGAACCTCTTCGCCAGTTTGCACAAGCTGGTAAACCGGTATTTGGTACGTGTGCGGGTTTAATTTTACTCGCAGGACAAGTCGTTGACCGTGAAGAGCCCCATTTAGGTGTTATGGATATTACGGTAGCTCGCAACTCGTTTGGGCGTCAACGGGATAGCTTTGAAGCTGCCCTAAATATTAAAGATATCGGTGAAGATTTTATAGGCGTATTTATCCGTGCTCCGCATATTGTAGAAGTAGGAGAAAACGTTGAAGTCTTAGCAATGCATAACGACCGAATTGTTGCGGCAAGACAAGGTCAATTCTTGGGATGTTCGTTTCATCCAGAATTGACAGATGATGCTCGCATGGCGCAGTATTTTGTAGCAATGGTTGAAGAAGCTTCAAAAAAACCTGTATAAATGAATTGCATCTTGTAAAGACTTGTAGTACATTATGATTAATAAAAATGATATTGGTATAAAGCGTTGATAGGAAATAGTAATAAGATTTTTGATTTCAAGAGAGTCGATGGCTGGTGTGAATCGATAATCAATTCTTATGAATCCGTCCTGGAGCAAGCTGTCGAAAAAGTAGTAGGCAGTTTCGGTTCATCCGTTATCTGGTTTAAGAGGAAGGCTTATTTTAGCTTTCAATTAGGGTGGCAACGCGGGTAAACTCTCGTCCCTTTCATGGGGATGAGAGTTTTTATTTTGCCCTTTTATACTAAAGGAGGTACTAAGTATGTTAGATTTAAAATTTTTACGTGCTAATTTTAATGAAGTAAAAGAAAAGCTCAAGTTTCGTGGTGAGGACTTAACGGACTTAGGTCGCTTTGAAGAGTTAGATGCAAAACGCCGTGAGCTAATTGCTCAAACAGAAGAGTTAAAAAGCAAGCGAAATGAAGTATCACAGCAAATTGCACAATTGAAGCGTGAAAAACAAGATGCTGATCATTTAATCGTTGAAATGCGTGAAGTAGGAGATCGCGTAAAGCAATTGGATGAAGAGCTTCGCAGCGTTGAAGAAGAATTAGAACTATTGCTGCTTTCAATTCCTAACGTTCCACATGAAAGTACGCCTGTAGGTGAAACTGAAGATGATAACGTAGAAGTTCGCAAATGGGGAGAAATTAAACAATTTGATTTTGAACCAAAACCGCATTGGGATTTAGGAACAGATTTAAATATTTTAGATTTTGAAAGAGCTTCGAAAGTAACGGGAAGCCGCTTTGTATTTTATAAAGGGTTAGGTGCAAGATTAGAACGCGCTCTTATTAACTTTATGATGGATTTACATATGGATGAGCATGGTTATGAAGAAATCCTTCCTCCATATATGGTGAATCGCACAAGCATGACAGGAACAGGGCAGCTTCCTAAATTTGAAGAAGATGCATTCAAGATTAAAGAAGAAGATTATTTCTTAATTCCTACAGCTGAAGTACCAGTTACAAATTTACATCGTGATGAAATTTTAAGCGGAGATCAGCTTCCAATTGCTTATACAGCGTATAGTGCTTGCTTCCGCTCAGAAGCAGGCTCTGCAGGAAGAGATACACGTGGTCTTATTCGTCAGCATCAGTTTAATAAAGTAGAACTTGTTCGCTTTGTTAAGCCAGAAAATTCTTATGATGAATTAGAAAAATTAACGGGCCATGCTGAAAAGGTTCTTCAACTATTAGGTTTACCTTATCGAGTTCTAAGCATGTGTACAGCTGACCTAGGTTTCACAGCAGCCAAAAAGTATGATATTGAAGTTTGGATTCCAAGTTATGAAACGTATCGTGAAATTTCTTCTTGTTCAAACTTTGAAAGCTTCCAAGCTCGCCGTGCTAATATTCGCTTCCGCCGTGATACAAAAGCAAAACCAGAACATGTTCATACACTAAACGGTTCTGGCTTAGCAATTGGCCGTACGGTAGCTGCAATTTTAGAAAACTACCAGCAGGAAGATGGATCAATTCAAATTCCAGAAGTGCTGCGTCCATATATGGGAAATAAAGAATTTATTTCTAAATAAAAGTAGAAGATGTTCATTAAGAATTAATTCTTAATGAACATTTTTTTTAAAAAAATCAATAAAAGAGTTGACTTCATTATTTGTATATGATAAATTAATACTTGTCGATACGGAGGAATACCCAAGTCCGGCTGAAGGGATCGGTCTTGAAAACCGACAGGGGTGTTAAAGCCCGCGGGGGTTCGAATCCCTCTTCCTCCGCCATATTTGACTTATAATGCAATTAACATAGCGCGATAAATTGGAGATTGGAAAACCGTTACTTATAAGTAACGGTTTTTTATTTGTTAAAAATGCCGCTTTATCTATTAAAGCGGCATTTTTTTATAGATGACGACGTTTTAGCTTTTCATTATGTTGTAAAAAGCGAGCCACTTTTTCAACAATTGATTCAATTGAATCAGGATCCTTGATAAGGTCGTATTCTCTAATATCTAAACGAAGAATAGGGCAAGCCGTAAAGTTATTAATCCAGTCTTCGTATCGGGCGTGCATCTCTTTCCAATAATCAAGAGGCGTTTGCTGTTCCATTGGTCGCCCTCTTTCTTGAATGCGATCTACAATATCTTCGAAGCTGCCTTCCAAATAAATGAGCAGATCCGGATGAGGAAAATATGGAGTCATAACCATTGCATCGAACAAGCTTGTATATGTTTCATAGTCTACTTTAGACATCGTTCCTTTTTCAAAATGCATCTTAGCAAAGATACCGGTATCTTCGTAAATGGATCTGTCTTGGATGAAGCCGCCGCCATACTCGAAAATTTTCTTTTGTTCTTTAAAGCGTTCCGCTAGAAAATATACCTGTAGGTGGAAGCTCCAACGTTCAAAATCTCCATAAAATTTGTCCAGGTAAGGGTTGGAATCTACTTTTTCAAACGATGTGCGAAATTGGAGAGCATCAGCCAATGATTGAGTCATTGTAGATTTCCCAACTCCAACTGTACCCGCTATCGTCAACACAGCATCATTAGGAATGTTGTATTTCGATCGTAAGTTTACCATTACATACTCCTTTTTAACATACTCTCTTGAACCTCTGATAAGATTCTATTTAAGTGTTGTTTATTTTGTACAAAATCTATTTCATCACCGTCATAACGTAAAATGGTTACATCAGGATTATTTTGTTCAAACGCCGACATAGCCTTTTCATAATCATCACTTAGCCTCGCAAGGTAGTGAGGATCGATGTTTCGTTCAATTTCTCTTCCGCGCATTTTAATCCGCTTTAACAAGGTATCTAAACTGGCATTTAAATAAATAATAATGTTCGGAGCTGGCATATCAGCCGTTAAGATGTGGAAGATTTGTACATATTTTTTATACTGTTCATCTTTTAACGTTTGCTCAGCAAAAATCATGTTTTTCATAATATGATAATCTGCTACAACAGGTTTTTTATAAGATAAGAACCCTTTTTGAATATCCTCCAACTGCTTATATCGATTACATAGAAAAAACATTTCGGTTTGAAAACTCCACTCGTTGATATTTTCATAAAATTTCCCGAGAAATGGATTTTCATCTACGATTTCTTTTAAAATTTCGAATTGAAATGCTTGTGCAATCTCTTTAGCTAGAGAGGTTTTTCCGACACCGATGGGTCCTTCTACTGAAATAAAAGGTGTGCCTTGCATTCATTTGCCTCCTTCATGACCACTCGTTCAAAAAAAACAGACAAAAAATATTTTAACATAGAGAAGGAGAATAAGGGGAAAAGAAATTTCTTTCAGTAAGAAGAATAACAAAAAGCCTACTGTTAACAGTAAGCTTTCCCTATTTATGGCTGTGTCACTCTTTTTGTAATTTTGAAGTTGTCTTCAATCAAGAGCCAGTTTTGCGGGAAATCTAAGCCTAGTTTCCAGTAGGCCATTCCTCTAAGTTTTAATTCTTTGATTAAATCAAACTTGGCCTGAATAGACCTAGCGTCTTCAAACCATACTTCGTGGGTGCGCTGCTGTTCATCTTTATACCGGAAGAAAGGAGCTTGTGCTTTATTGTCGTATTGAATAGCTACTTTATAGCGAGCTGCCAACTCAATAGCTCGTTGAGGACTAATGGCTTTGGCATATTCTCCTCCTGGTTTGTAAGGAAGTGTCCAATCGTAACCGTATAGGTTTTGACCCATGATAATTTTTGAACTAGGTATTTCAGATACTGCATATTCTAAAACATCACGTACGGGACCAATAGGAGAGACGGCCATAGGAGGCCCACCGCTATATCCCCATTCGTATGTCATCGGAACAACGAAGTTAGCAATCTCTCCAATGGCTTTATAATCATGTGCTTCATACCATTTGCCTTTTTGATCTCGACTTGTCTTCGGAGCTAAAGCGACAGACATAAGAAGTTGCTCATCTTGAAGACGCTTTTTTGCTTTCTGTAAAAATGCAATATAGGCTTCTTTATCTGCCGGACGCAAAAATTCGAAGTCAAAGTGAATGTCTCTGAAATTTTGTTCTTTCGCTGTTTTTACAATATTATTTAAAAGCGTATCTTGAACGTCTTTATTAGTTAAAATTGCTCGGCCGACTTCGTCACTGAATGCGCCGTTTTCAATATTAGCCAATACCATTAAGAAAATGACGTCATTTTCTTTAGCAATAGAACCTAAATTGTTAAGTGGAGGTGCCTTTAGAGAACCGTCTTTTTGCACTTCGAAGTTCGCTGGCCCGAGATAAGTAAGGTATTTTGCATTTTGATTAATCATTTTCTCTGTTTGAGGAGTGATTTTTCGATTGCTTGTTTCAACATACCCTAAAAACTCACCGTTTCTTTTGTTTGGGGAAGGGGGAATTAAGATGCGGCGGCCAGGTGTTAAGGGTGCTGTAACTGAAACATTGTTCGCATTGGCGATAGCCTGATAGCTAACGCCTAATTTTCTTCCTATCTTCCATATAGTGTCCCCAGCTTTTACTGTGTAGTAAGTACCGTTGATTGGAATAACCATAGATTGCCCGATGACGAGTTGATTTGGATTAGGTAATTCATTTGCTCTTATAATTTTCCCTGCGTCAATGCGGAACTGTTTTGCAATACTATATATACTGTCACCTGCTTTAACAGTGTAAATTTGCATAATAAAAAGCCTCCATTTCATATGACTTACTTCCATCATATGAGAAGGCTTTTTACTTAATTCATCAACTCGGTATGTTTGCAAATACGAGCATTTAATACGTTATGCATCATTCTCAAAGCAAAGGTATTGTCTTCATCTGCGTTTGAAGCAATACAATCTTCAGGCACAATTAAGTTATACTCACGCATATAAGCATCGTTGGCTGAAAAAAGCACGCATATATTTCCCGCAATTCCTGTTAAAATAAGTGTATGCACATCGAGCTGTGATAGCAAAATATTTAAAGCTGTCCCATAGAAGATAGAATGCTTTGGTTTAATTAAAAAGTAATCAGCGTTTTGTGGTGAAATGTGATGTAGAATGGGTGAGCTTATCTCATTTGTGCAGTGTGTTAAAATGGTTTCTAAGTTTGCTTGCCATAGCTTATAGTGGTCATTGACATAAATGATAGGGATATGTTGAGACGAGGCATATTGTTTTAATTTGGAAATGTTTTGAGCGATTGTTAAAGATTTTTCAGCAAGCAATTTCCCGCTTTTAAATTGAAAATCGTTTAGCATATCAATAATAATTAAAGCAGTTTTAGCGTTCTTCACATAAGGTCTCTCCTTTTCCTGATGTACATAGTAAATAGTTTGACTCAGAAAAAATATAATATGTAAGGTTGGATAAAAAGTGTTAAATGATGAAAAGTATATGAGGTTGGCAATTGATGAAGCATTAAAAGCCAAAGATAAATTAGAGGTTCCCATTGGAGCAGTTATTGTTCAAAATGATGAGGTGATTGCTTCGGCTTATAACTTACGAGAAACAGAACAGCGATCAGTTGCTCATGCGGAACTTTTAGCAATTGATGAAGCATGTAAGAAACTAGGAACATGGAGATTGGAAGACGCTACGTTATATGTCACCTTAGAACCATGTCCGATGTGTGCAGGTGCTATTGTATTATCAAGAGTGAAAAGAGTTGTGTTTGGCGCTTATGATCCTAAAGGTGGCTGCGCGGGAACATTGTTAAACTTATTAGAGTTTGAAAAGTTTAATCATCAAGCAGAAGTAGTAGGAGGTATGCTAGAAGAAGAATGCGGGAGCCTCTTAACGACCTTTTTTCGTGAGTTGCGTCAACGAAAAAAGGCTGGAAAATAGCGCTAAAAAAGTAAGTTTTCTATAGCGGTTGCATTTTTGAATGAAAAGACGTATACTTGTAAATGCATCAACTTGATGCCCAAACTATTGGTTTCAACTTTGCCGTGCTAAGCGGGGAGGTAGCGGTGCCCTGTACTCGCAATCCGCTCTAGCGAGGCCGAATTCCTTCTTGAGGTTAGCTCATCTTAGGGCCTGCCTTAAGTAAGTGGTGTTGACGTTTGGGTCCTATGCAATGGGAATCTGTGAACCCTGTCAGGTCCGGAAGGAAGCAGCAGTAAGCAGAACCTCTCATGTGCCATGGGGTCGCCTGAACCGAGCTAACTGCTTAAGTAACGCCTGGGGTGGCTAATCGACGGAAGGTGCACGGCAGTTATATACATAAGTTTAGTCTACTCTGTTGGAGTAGGCTTTTTATTTTATCTCTCACTATTTTGAAAAAAAACCTCATAATACGCTATAATGATAACTAATGAATTATATTAAAAGGAGAGGATGTAGTGGCATATCAGGCTCTGTACCGTGTATACCGTCCTCAAAGCTTTAACGACGTAGTCGGTCAACAACATATTATCAAAACACTTCAAAATGCCCTTGTCCAAGAGAAATTTTCGCATGCGTATTTATTTTCTGGGCCTCGAGGGACAGGAAAGACAACAGCTGCTAAAATTTTAGCGAAAGCCGTTAACTGTGAAAAAGCACCCATTGCTGAACCCTGTAATGAATGTGCAACTTGTCGGGGAATTACTGATGGTTCCATTTCTGATGTAATTGAAATTGATGCAGCTTCTAATAATGGAGTCGATGAAATTCGAGATATCCGTGATAAAGTAAAATATGCACCTAGTGCTGTTCGATACAAAGTGTACATTATTGATGAAGTTCATATGCTTTCAATTGGAGCTTTTAACGCTTTGTTAAAAACGTTAGAAGAACCTCCTGCACATGTTATCTTTATTTTAGCTACAACAGAGCCGCATAAAATTCCATTAACGATTATCTCTAGATGTCAGCGCTTTGATTTCAAACGCATTTCGCCAGAAGATATCGTATATCGAATGAAGGAAGTATTAGGTTCTGAAGAGCTAGAAGTAAGCGAGGATGCTCTTTACGAAATTGCGAAAGCTTCAGAAGGCGGCATGCGTGATGCACTTAGTCTTTTAGACCAAGCGATCTCGTATAGTACGGAGAAGGTGAGCTTAGAGGATGTTCTATCCATAACAGGAGCAGTATCACAGGCTTTTATTGTGAAGATCGTCCAAGCTATCTTTAATGAAAACATCGTAGAAGCGCTAGACTCTGTTGAAAGTTTGATCAAAAACGGAAAAGATCCAGCGAGGTTTGTAGAGGACCTCATCTTCTATTATCGTGATGTTCTGCTTTATCAAGCTTCTGAAGAAAATGCATATTTACTTGAAAAAGCAGCGGTTAACGAAGAGTTTAAAGAACTCAGTTCAAAAATGGATAGTGCTTTTATTTATAAAGTCATTGCTGAATTGAACCAAACTCAGCAAGAGATGAAATGGAGCAATCATCCTCGAGTGCTACTTGAAGTAGCTTTAGTAAAATTAGCTCAAAGTTCTACAAATCAAGAGAGCGCTCTTCCATATCAAGACATTTTGCAAAAAATGAATCAAATGGAAGCAGAACTGCAGCAGTTAAAAGAAAAAGGCATTCAAGTTGATCATACAGCTCAGGCAGCGCAAACAGAGAAAAAACAGACAAGACAGTCCAGAAGTCAGTACAAAACGCCTGTTGGGAAGGTAAATGAAGTTTTAAAAAATGCCACTCGGCAGAATTTAGAAACGATTAAGCGATCTTGGGCGCAGGTGTTGGACACATTGAAACAACAAAATAAAGCTTCACATGCAGCGTTGTTATCTAACAGTGAACCGGTTGCGTCTTCAGATCAATCATTTATACTTAAATTTAAATATGAAATTCATTGCAAAATGGCTTCTGAAAATAACAACAATGTACGTGATAATTTAGAGAATATCTTATATACTTTAATTGGCAGCAAGCGTGAAATGGTTGCAATTCCAGAAAGCGAATGGGATAAAGTAAGAGAAGAGTTTCTTCAAGGACAGCAAAGTGATGGGTCATCAGGTCAACCACAGGAGGAAGACCCTGTGGTTGCAGAAGCGAAAAAGCTATTTGGAGAAGACTTAATCGAAATTCAAGAGTAAATTTAGGAGGAATGTTCATATGATGAAAGGCATGGGCAATATGCAAAAAATGATGAAACAAATGCAAAAAATGCAAAAAGATATGCAAAAAGCGCAGGAAGAGTTAGCTGAAAAAACTGTTGAAGGTACAGCTGGCGGCGGAATGGTAACAGTTGTGGTTAACGGTCAGAAACAAGTAATTGATGTAAATATTAAAGAGGATGTAGTAGATCCTGAAGATATTGAAATGCTACAAGATTTAGTACTAGCAGCAACAAATGACGCATTAAAACAAATGGACGATTTAACAAATAACACAATGGGTCAATTTACAAAAGGTTTAAATATTCCAGGACTTTAATAAGGTGGTTGCCACGTGCATTATCCAGAACCAATATCAAAGCTTATAGATAGTTTTATGAAGTTACCCGGCATTGGTCCAAAAACAGCTGTTCGCTTAGCGTTCTTTGTTTTATCTATGAAAGAAGATACAGTATTAGATTTTGCAAAAGCATTAGTCAATGCGAAGCGAAATTTAACCTATTGTTCAGTTTGCGGACATATCACAGATCAAGATCCTTGTTACATTTGTCAAGATCAGCGCAGAGAGCGAAATGTGGTATGTGTCGTGCAAGACCCTAAGGATGTCATTGCAATGGAGAAAATGAAAGAATATAACGGCTTGTATCATGTCCTGCATGGCGCAATTTCACCTATGGAAGGAATAGGGCCTGAAGATATCAAAGTACCAGAGTTATTAAAAAGACTTCAAGATGATGAGATTCAAGAAGTGATTTTAGCCACTAACCCGAATATAGAGGGCGAAGCTACGGCTATGTATATCTCTAGGCTCTTAAAGCCGACAGGAATTAAAATTACTAGAATTGCTCATGGGTTACCCGTTGGAGGAGATCTTGAGTACGCAGATGAAGTAACATTATCTAAAGCCCTAGAAGGTAGAAGAGAAGTATAACGAGGTACTTGCATATGTTTTTTAAAAGAAAAGGTTGGTTACGCAAAGAGTACGATGATGAATTTGTGAAGACTTTTATGCAAGTAAAGCAGGAATGGAGTCACAAAACTTCAATGGTAGAAAGAAGTGTAGATCCTTCAGAAGAGGTAATGGTAGATATTCGATTAGCCAAAATGAAGTATCTTTTTCTATTAAAAGAAGCCAAGCATCGAAATATTTCAATTAACAGGATGTCATAGAGGCATCCTGTTTTGTTGTCTTTATAAAATAAGGATTTCCCTCCGTGAAGTAGTGCTTTTTTTGAATGCTTGGACATACATATAAGATAACTTATCTGCTTTAAGAAGGAGGCAACATGCTAAATCATCCCATTGTAGTTGTGTCTTTTTTAATAGGGCTAATCATTCTACTCTTAGTAACAGGTGGTGTTGAAAAAATGCTTCGAGTCATTGGGAATTTATCGATCAAGCTTATTATTGGCGTTCTGCTGCTTTTCTTTATTAACATCTTTGGCGTACAGTTTGGTATTCATATCCCTATTAATTTCCCCACAGCCATTGTTTCAGCTATTTTAGGTATTCCAGGCATAGCTGCCTTACTTGTTATTAATAATTTCATATTATAATTTGGAGGAATATCCAAAATAAAAGTTTTCTGGAATCTTTTCGAGAAAACTTTTATTTTTTTTGAAAAAGTTGTTGACCAACAAGTTAACAGATGTTATATTTATATACGTCGCTAAGACAACAACAAAAAATAACTCGAAAATAACTTAATGAAAAAAGTTGTTGACAAGTTATTCTTGAGGTGGTAAGATAAGAAAGTCGCCTTGAGACAAGAGTTCTTTGAAAACTGAACGAAATAGTAAACGTCAACGTTAATTTTTATTTTTTAAATTGAGCAAGTCAAACATTTCTTCGGAGAGTTTGATCCTGGCTCAGGATGAACGCTGGCGGCGTGCCTAATACATGCAAGTCGAGCGAACTGATTAGAAGCTTGCTTCTATGACGTTAGCGGCGGACGG
>Ga0209795_10001300_pt1 | contig 15877 bp, 12 predicted proteins | sample AgamicOrMarz_FD_187166 | JGI IMG/M metagenome (GOLD analysis project Ga0209795, IMG submission 187166) | Agave microbial communities from Guanajuato, Mexico - Or.Ma.rz (SPAdes) (version 2) | ecosystem: Host-associated > Plants > Phyllosphere > Phylloplane/Leaf | place: Guanajuato, Mexico...
GATGAGCGGTTCTTTTCGAAGCGCATCGGCAAGACGCTCGTGGTGTCGGCGTGCTCGGGGCACGGCTACAAATTCGGCGCGGCCGTGGGCCAGCGAGTCGCGCATGCGCTCGAAACCGATGACGACGCGACGCTCGTTCAGTGGCTTAGAGCGGAAACGGTGTGAGGACGTTGTGAGCGACGTTGTGAGCGACGGCGCTTGATCTTGCGCTGAGTGACTGCATGGTTCCAAATTCTGCGCATGCGCTGGAGCTAACAATCGCGGCCCGATTTTCTTATGCTGACGGTTTGCGTCGATATAACAAAGGAGCCGCGCATGTCCGACACGATTCAGATCCGCCCCGTCAAACACGACGATTTCAATGCATGGCTGCCGCTATGGGACGCGTATAACGCGTTCTACGGCCGCTCCGGCGAGACCGCATTGCCGCGTGAAATCACGCAACTCACGTGGGGCCGCTTTTTCGATGTATATGAGCCGATGCATGCGATGGTTGCGGAACGCAATGGGCAGTTGGTCGGCATCGTGCACTTTCTGTATCACCGGCACACGACGCTCGCGGGACCGATTTGTTATTTGCAGGATCTGTACACGTTGGAATCCGAGCGCGGCAAAGGCGTCGGGCGCGCGTTGATCGAGGCAGTGTATGCGCGCGCGAAAGCAGACGGTTCGCAGCGCGTGTATTGGCAAACGCACGAGACGAATCACACGGCGATGAAGTTGTATGACGCGGTGGCGGATAAGTCGGGGTTTGTGGTTTATCGGAAGCAGGTGTGAGGTGGGGGTGATCAGCCTCGCAGCGATTCATGGCTGACTGCTCACAACGCTAAGTCTGATTTTCACCGTCGCTTGCATAAACATATATGTCAACGCTCGCGCCGACATCGCCAACTGCCTTCAGGAATGATGGTGCGAGCGAAATCGGGTAAATAGCCGTATCGGGCAGCCAGAAGAGGCCGATGCGAAACTCTACCGCGTCTACCCTTGGAAACGTGACCAGACGCCTCACCTCGGCGTCGTAGGTTCGCAAGAAAGCAAGCGTCGCATCGACTTGGGGCTCGAGAAGATCCTCGTCAATGGGAGACACGGCAATCTGTAGCGACGAGTACTTGCGAACTGGGCGATATGCATTCCCGGTTGGGCCCCGTATGCAACCAGGCATCGTTCGGGCCCTTACGAGTTTGGTACTTCTACCGCTGACTAACGATCCAGATGAGTAGCGCCTGATTGTTGCGCGTGTACCCGTTACCCCACACTCTTGTCTCACTACGGAAGCAAAGTTTTGTCGGGCTTATTCTCATCGTCGGAACACGGGTGTCCGACCGTCTCGAGGGACATGCCGCACTCAGCCAACAACCTTAGCGTTTGTGATGACGCGGAAAACGCAAATACGATCGTTTCACTCAATTCGTAAATCCACATCGTCTAAGACACGGTCGCTGGAAGAAAGCTAAACGTGAAACTTCCTTCGGCCATCGCGCGCCTCTCTTTCCTGAACGGAAAAGTCTCTTTGACCGAGACCTGGCATCATTTGCACTGGAGGGCTTGGTCTGCCTAGACAGAGTCCCTCCGTGGGTACGCCCGTCCCTCGCAACGCATACGCGTCTAATCACGATCGAGTAAAAAGGAACTGTCACTAGTCCAAGTGAAAAGCAGGAGGGCCGCAACCGGCTCTCCTGCACTTCAAGTCCCGCTACACCGACTCTTCCTCTGGCGGGTCGAACCACAAATCGAAGTGCAATTCCATATCCATCGCTGCCAATTCAGCCATCTGGCGAGGCTTGAGCTCTGGACCGCCGTTCCCCGAGACAGAAGACCAGAAGCAGTAGGTTAGGTACGAGCAGCCCATCTCCTTGATCTTTTTCATATCTACGCAATACGATTTCAACTCCTTCAGCAAAAGGTCCAAATGATCGGTGACGTCGACGGAGTCGAGCTCCTTGGTATCGAAGAACCATCCAAGGAGACCGTTCTTATTGCTGGTTCTGGTGGGAGTAATTTTTATCGCATCCGCCATGCGATTCATCGTATCGGCATCAGATCCATAGATACAGAGCGTTACGTAGGTCCGCGCACAAGCTGACATGTTTTCACCCAATAAATTAATACCGTGACTGGCCGCCTTTGCCACTCTTGCCGCCCTTCCCGGCGGGACAACCTTCGCCATTCCACTGGCTCCACAGATCGTCAAGCATGGGCTTGCTGAAATTCACGGCGCCCGAGATACCTTCGTCCTGTTTTATGCCATGAACCCAATCGCGAAAATTCTTATCGTCGTATCCGTACCATAGGTCACGCTTGTGTAGACCGTAGGGGTCATCAAACTGCACCGGGTTCCCGCCGACATAAGCATACGCATTCGTCTGCCCACTCGCCCACCCGATCGGATCCTCACTGATGAACCGTCCTATGCTCGGACTGTAGTACCGGCTCCGATAGTAGTACAACCCCGTCCCATCATTCTCCCGCCCGGTGTACTGCTGCGTGTTCGGGTCAGCCAAACCCGTCTGCATCGTCGCACCATACGGCTCGTAGCTATACAGCGTCTGACTCTGCTGCTGTGCATCCGTCAACGCGATTACATTGTTATTGGCATCGCGAAGAACGTACCTGTCCTGGCTCGAATCATCCCCGATACGCCGGAACGTCAATTCATCGACACTGCTCGTCGGATACGGCGAGAACACCCGGATGCGCTGCGACCAATCCCCGTCCGGCATCATGAAGTTCATCTCATCGCCGATCCACGTGGTTTGCATACGGTGACCGTTGACCGTACGGTCCTTGCGGCGACCCAAAATATCGTAACTAAAACTCGCCGTCACCGCGCCGCTGATCTGGCCAAGCAGGCCTTGTTCGTTCCAGTTGTACTGATTGATCCCGTCGCTTACGACATTGCCGTTGAGGTCGTAAGCGAATGTCTTACCCGCCCAACGCGTCAACTGGTTCGCGGCGTTGTACTGTGCGTCGTTGACCGCCTGCGGCAAACTTACTTTAGCAAGGCTGCCACCCGCTTTGATACGCCGTCCGGCGAGGTCATACCCGTACGTCAGATCACCCAGAACGCTGCCATCGGTCCGCTTGTAGGTGATACCCGTCAACTGGCTCGCAGCATCCCACGCGTAGATGGCAGTGATTCCGTTGGCAAACGTGACTTGACTCCGTCGACCGAGCGCGTCATACGAGTAACCGAACGTACGGACGTCTTCGTCATTCACCTGATACTGGATCTGCGTCACGCGATGTTCGGCGTCGCGGCTGTAATTCACGGTTGCGCGGTCCATGTCGATCCCGGCGACATCGCGTGTATCAGGCGCATAGCGATATGACCAGAGGCCCTGAATTGTCGGAAGATCTAACGTACGTTTCAGCTTGCCGGTGACGGCATCGTAGGCAAACACCATATCGGCTTCTTTCTGGGCGCGACCTTCAGGCGTCGGGAAAAAATCCGACGTGCCGCTCAACTTTCCAGTCGTGTTGTTCCAACCATACACCCAGCTTCTGACGGGCGGAGCGCCGGCTGTTGTTCGAAAATCGAGCTCTGCCGTACGACCGGCTGCGTCGTAGATATAGGTCGTTACCTGTCCCTTGCGATCGGTCACCGCCGCTATCTGCCCGGCACTATTCCACGCGTAGCTCTCGCTGTTACCCAAAGGATCCGTCTTGGTCAGAGGACGCCCAATTGAGTTATACGTGTATCGCGTCGTGACGCCCTTGCGATCAGACTGGCTCAGCCGATGGCCGTTGCGGTCCCACGTGAAACGTGTAACGCCATTGAGTGCGTCCGTGATGTCGACGGTGCGGCCGAGTGCGTCTAGCGTCCGCTGGGTTCTGTTGCCCTGCGGGTCTTGTACCGCGGTCAGCCGACCGACGGCGTCAGTCGTGAACTGAGTAGTCCGGTTCAACGGATCTGTCACGCTCGTAAGATCAGCGCCCGTCCAGACATACTTGGTCACGCCCTTCAGCGCGTCAGTGACCGTCAAACGGCGACCCTGGCCATCATTCGTGAAGACCGTGCGATTGCCGAGCCGGTCGGTAGTCGATAGCAGATTTCCCTTCGAGTCATACGCGTAGACAGTGCTGACACCGCGCTGAGGATCGCCTGCCTGGGCTTTCGTGAGCAACCGGCTGTAGGTGTCGAAGGTCCGCGTCACGAGCGTGCCGTACTGGTCCGCATCGGTAATGCGGTTGCCGTTTGCGTCGTAGACGAACACATACTGACGGTCGCCGACCGCAGCGCTTGTCATTCGACCCGTGGTGTCATACCCGTACGCCTGAACCTGAGCGATGTTCTGTCCCGCCGGATAGGTATTACGCTGTACCCGGCCGTTCGCATCGAACTCCAGACGACGGATGCTGCCACGCCGGTCGGTCACCTCCGTCTGAGTGATTTTCCCGCCTGTAACGGTATAGGCCATCGCAAACGTGCTGCCGTCCGCGAGTCTTTGGCTCACTACACGGTCATTGTCGTCGTAAGTGTTGATGACCTGCTGGTTGCCCTCGGGGTCCATCACGCCAACAAGGCGACTCTTGTCGTCCCAGCTGTATTTCCAGAGGCCGCCGGCCGCATCCGTTACCTGAGTCAGGCGGTCAAGACCGTCGTACTGGTAACTCACCTGGCGGTTCAGCCCGTCTGTGACGCGAGAAATGAGCGGCGTACCGTGCGCACCGATCACCGACGTGAACGTTAGCGACCTGCTGTTGGGGCTCGTCAGCTTGGTCAGCGCGCCCGTCTTGCTGTCGCGGGCGATCGTCACCGTGTTGCCATTACGATCCTGAAGCCGTGTCAACCGGTACAGGCCGCCGAGCATCGTGAACTGCATGGTGCGGCCGTCGCGTAGCGTCAGCAGTTTGGTCCCGCTGCCAGTGATAGTGGCGCGGAAGTACTTTCCGGGGCTTGTCAGGTCGTCCCACGTCGACGTAGTGCCGGCGCGAAGCGTAAACGAAACGCGGATTCCGCTCGGTAGATACAACTGGATGAGCTGCCGCAGATTGTTGCTGTCCGCAGCGCTCACCGTTAGGTAGCTGTCGTAGTTGAACGTCGTGCCGATGCCGAAGGCGCCGGCCATCGGTCTGCCTGACGAGTCGTATGCGCTGCTACGGTAGACGCGTGCGAGATCGAGCGGGATAGTGTCGCTGACGCGCAGATCATGTACTACAAGATGGAATTGACCGGTGTTGAGTTTTACAGGGTCCGCGCCCGACGTACTGCTGCCGCAGCCAGCCGTCGCGCCTCCGTCGCCGCAGCCACCAGAACCCCCAGAGTTGCCTGCACCACTAGAATCGCTAGCGTCGCCTGAAGTACCGGAATCGTCCGAACCGGCTGAGTTGCCTGAACCGTCGGCTCCGCCGGATTGATCGTCAGCGTCGTCAGTACCGTCGCCGTCGGCCGTCGCAGTTCCGTCCGGCGAGGACGGCTCGGACGTTGTACCGGTCGTGGGGCCGCTACAGTAAGCGGTAATTACCAAAGGCTCTCCACACGAGGAACCGCCCATGCCACCAAAATCGGCGGACGCGGCGTTCAACGGACATTGCGGATCAGAGGGATAAGCGCCGGAATTGGCGTACTTTGGGTCGCAATCTATTGCGGCATGGGCATGCGGTGACACCACGCCCGACAAAAGAACAAAGAAAAACACGACGAAAGGACGCATTAGCGCCCGCCGCCCTGCGATGGCATCGGTGACTTGCATGGATTTCCTGAGAAGAAGGCGAATTGCCTGACTAGCGCGATGCTTGCGCCGAAGCAACGGATGAAGAAGTCACTTCTGTATATGCCAACGCAGAAGAATTTAGTGCACCGGAAGGCGTTGAGGACACCGCAACCTGTCTGCGGATCGCCGATATGTTGCCCGCTGCGTCGTAGTCGTAATAGGCGGTTGCGCCCGCGACCGAAACCGACGTGAGACGGCCTATCGCGTCATAGCCGTACGTAATGTCGTCGGCATGCGTCGTCATCGGCAGAATCGCCATATATGCCACTGCACCCGCGCTCACGATTTGCCGCATCCACTCCCGACCATGCCGAGCAGCGACATAAAAACGAGCGCGTCCATCCCCTGAAAGACTTGTCATCGATATCCTTATTATTTGTATTAAGTACCGTTACCAAAGGGGCTAAACGATACCGAAGCGTAAGACGGATATCTATCAGACCTGTCTTTATTTAAGTAGTACTTCTCCCGCCGCCTGTAGGGCCTTTCCCACGCGTTTTGACTCGGGATATCCGCTCGCTTTTCTACGCCGCCCCAAAATAAAAAGCGCACCACCCAGTGCGCTTTTCATCCCCGCAATTACGGCCTCACATCACCGCCCACCTAACCCGCCCTCAAGCCTCCAACTGCTCGAGCACCTTACCCTTGGTTTCAATCCCGAGAAAATGCACCGCCACCGCCGCAAGAAACGGCACGGCCGCGAGAATATAAAACGCGATCTGCAAATTACCGCCGATCATCGTCTTCGACACAATCGCCGGCGCGAAAATCGCCGCGACTTTCAGCCATGCGCCGCCGACGCCGCAACCCATCGCGCGGATGCTCGTCGGGTACAGTTCCGGCGTGTACACATAAGCGGTGATGAAGCCGCACGCGAGAAAGCCGAGCGACAACGCACAACACGTCGCCACCACATACACCGACGAATCGTGCAACACGCCCGCCATCAGCAGCGAAACTGCGCACGCCAGAAACGACAGATTAATGATCGGCTTACGCCCCACCTTGTCCACCAGCAGCGCGCAAGTCAACGATCCCACCACGCCCAGCACCGAAGCCGCCACCGCAAGGTTCAACGCGAGTTGCAACGGCGCGTGATAGATCGTGCGATAGATGGTCGGCAGCCACGTCGACAGACCATACTGAATGAAGCCGCATGTGATCCACAGCATCGCAACGGCCAACGTGCGCTTCAAATACGCCGGACCAAACAGATCGCCCATGCGGCGCTTCGGATGACGATTCGCCATTGCTTCGAATTCGGCCGAATGGACAACCGGCGGCAACGGGCCCTTCGCGGCGCGTTCAAACGCATGGACTGCTGCATCGGCATCGGCCATGCGTTCGCGTTCGGCGAGCCAGCGCGGCGACTCGGGCACGAGCTTGCGCAACACGAAGAACAGAATCAACGGCATGCCGCCGATAAAATACATCGCCTGCCAGCCGAAACGCGGCACGATCCACGCGCCGAGCGCATTTGAAGCCAGCAGCCCAACCGGAAAAACAATTTCATACAACAGCACGAAACGACCACGCCCATGCGCACGGCTAATCTCGTTGATGTAAGTCGCGGCAACCGGCAATTCGCCGCCGAGTCCCAAGCCCTGAATCACGCGCAACACGACAAATGCCGCGAACGTCGGCGCAAATCCGCACGCAATGCTCGTGACACCGATAATCCCCGAGCTCAGCGCAATCGCTCGAACGCGCCCATGACGCTCGGCATACCACGGGAACACGAACGCGCCGATCAGTTGCCCGACCGACCCCGAGCCGATCAGAAAGCCGATTTCCCACGGCGTCAGATGCCACTTCGCGATCAGCACCGGCAGCGTGGCCGCAATCGCGATCACGTCGAAGCCGTCGAAGAACGTGGCGAGCCCGATCAGAATCCGCGCGCGCACCTGCATCGCGTTCTTCGGCAGTCGCTCGAGCCGCGCGATGATCGCGCCTCTCGTGACAGGGCCCGAAACGCCTGCGGCGCTGCGGTCTCCAATGGTGTTGTCGATGGTTCTCATGCCGTGGTGCCGTCCGTAGATGTGGTTAGGCAAGCGCCGTTGAGGCGTCGGTCAGTGTGGCAAGGTCGATGGTCCGGCCTTGATTCATCCACTTGCGCGAGAGCTTCAGTTCGCGCGGAGTGTTGATGGCGATCACGCCGCGAATCGCGCCGTCTTCCAGATGAAAAAGCGTCGCGCGCTTGCCCGGCAAATCGCCGCGTATCGCGAGCTGCGCATCGGCGGGAATGTCGCCGAGAATCTGCAGATTGACGTCGTATTGATCGGACCAGAACCACGGAATGTCCGCGTACGGTTCGAACTTGCCGAGCAGCGCCTTGGCCGCGCCAATCGCCTGGTTCTGCGCATTGGCCCACGATTCGAGACGCACGCGCCGCTTCAGCCACGCGCTCGGATGATTCGCCACGTCGCCGCAAGCGAAGATGCGCGGGTCGTCGGTCGCGCCGAAATGATCGACCACGATGCCGTCTTCGACTTTCACGCCCGCCGCTTCTGCCAACGCCGTATGCGGCGCGAGGCCGATGCCGGCGACCGCGAAATCGGCGTCCAAAGTCGAGCCATCCGCGAAGGTTGCACGAATGCGATTCGCGTCGTTCGGATGATCTTCGAGCTTCGTGAGCGCGGCTTTGAGGCGCACGTCCACACCGTTCGCACGATGCAGGTCGAGCAGGAAGTCGGAGACCATCGGCGGCAATGAACGGGCGCATAGACGCGGCGCGCCTTCCACCACGGTTGCATCCACGCCGAGCTTGCGCGCGGTCGCGGCCACTTCGAGACCGATCCAGCCGCCGCCCACCACGAGCACACGCTTGCTCGCACGCAGCCGTTCGCCGAGCGCAACGGCTTCGTCGAGCGTGCGCAGATAAGTCACGTGCGAGGTCTTCACCAGCGCATCAGGCAAGCGACGCGCCGCGCCGCCCGTCGCGATCACGAGGCGGTCGTATTGCACTTCACGTCCCGCTTGCGTGCGAACAACACGCTTCTCGCGATCAATCGACGTCGCGCAATCCGGCTGCCACGCTTCGATCTTCAGCGCATCGAAATCGTCGGGCTTGACGAGACGCACGGTGTCGATAGTTGCTTCGCCGGAAAGCACGGCTTTCGAAAGCGGCGGACGTTCGTAGGGCAAATGCACTTCGTTGGCGATCATCACGAGGCGGCCGTCGTAGCCTTCCTTGCGCAGCGTCTTCACGACCCAGCCCGCCGCCTGGCCGCCGCCGATCACGACAATCGTGCGCGGCACTTCAAGCTCGGCGTGCGCGGCTCGCGCTTTTTCAGTAGCAGCGTCAGTCATTTTTGCGCTCCGTCATGAACTTGCCTTCCGGCGCCTTCGCGTTTTTCTGCCGACGCGTATTGCCGTCGATGCCGCCATCGATCGCCCATTCGGCGAACACGGTCGGGCCCGGTTCGAAATCGCGCGGCTGCCATTCGGGCGTGAGTTGGTCTTCGTCGGCGTAGTACTCGATCAGGCCGCCGGCGGGATTCTGGAAGTACCAGAAGTAGGCCGACGAAACCGGATGACGTCCCGGCCCGAGTTGCGTATCCCAACCGCAGCGGCTGATGTGCATGCCGCCGCCGAACACTTCATGGATATCGCGAACGGTGAACGCGACGTGATTCAGACCGCGCTTGCCGTTCGGCAACGCGAGCAGAAAAATGTCGTGATGGCCGCCGTGCGGCGCGCAGCGCATGAATGCACCGCGGCCCGGATAACGGTCCGACATTTCGAAGCCGAGCAGTTCCTGGTAGAACTTTTCCTGTTCGGCCAGCCTGTTCGTGAAGAACACGACATGACCCACTTCGACGGGTTCGGCGCGCTCGTAAATCGGCGACGGCTGATCCACGCGCAGCGTTTGGCCCCACACGTTCGAAGGCGAGCCGTGAATATCGAGCGCACGTTTGCGCGTCACTTCAACGCGAATCGCCATGCCGTTGGGATCAATGCAGCCGACTGCATCTTCGGTTTCGAAATGGCCCGGCTGACCCGCAAAGCGTCCGCGCAATTCGTCGAGTTCCGCTTTAGTCGCAACGCCCCACGTGACTTCGCGCAGCGTCGGACCTTCTTCGAATGCGGGCGGCAGCGACGGATCGTTTGCATCGACGGCAAGAACCGTGCAGCCGTTGAGCGTTTCGAAGCGCGCATGCGTTTCGTCGTGCGCGACTTCCTTCAAGCCCCAGTCCGCGAAAAAGCGTCGACAGGTAGCGAGATCCGTCACGCCGTAGATAATCTGTTCAATGCCGAGAATCGTCATAACGTGCCTCTTGCGTATCGTGTGTCTTCAGTCAGCCCACGCCAGCGGCGCGTCGTTCAAGCCCCAGTAGAGGCTCTTCTGCTGCATGTATTCGCGGATGCCGAGCCGGCCTTTCTCGCGTCCCATGCCGCTCTCTTTCCAGCCGCTAAATGGCGTCGAGATCGAGAACAGCTTGTAGGTGTTGATCCAGATCGTGCCGGCTTCCAGCGCGCGGGCGATCCGGTAAGCACGCTTGTAATCGCGCGTCCAGATGCCGGCGGCAAGGCCGAACACACTGTTGTTCGCTTCTTTGAGCAGCGACGCTTCGTCGTCGAACGGCATCGCGACCAGCACGGGGCCGAAAATTTCTTCCTGGCAGATGCGTGCGTCGTTGGTGAGACCTTCGAGAATCGTCGGCTGAAAATAGGTGCCTTGTTCGCGACCATCGCCGACCGGACGCTCGCCGCCGCACAGCAGGCGTCCACCTTCTTCAAGACCGAGTGCGACATAACGCTCGACCGTTTCGCGATGCGCCTGCGTGATCAGCGGACCCATCTGCGTTTCCACGCGCGACGGATCGCCGACGCGCAACTTGCGCGCGCCTTCTACCAGACGCTTCATGAACGCATCGTAGATAGAGCGCTGCACGAACAGACGCGAGCCCGCGATGCACGCTTCGCCCGACGAACTGAAAATGCCGTACAGCACGCCGTTCACCGCGTGATCGAGATCGGCGTCGTCGAAAACGATGGTCGGCGATTTGCCGCCGAGTTCCAGCGAGACCGGCATCAGCTTGTCCGCTGCAATGCGCGCGATGCCTCGGCCTACTTCGGTGCCGCCGGTGAACGACACTTTCTTCACGAGCGGATGACGCACGAGCACGTCGCCGATCACCGAGCCCTTGCCCGGCAACACGCTGATCACGCCTTTCGGCACGCCCGCTTCCTCGCAGATGCGCGCGAGCGCCAGCGACGTCAAAGGCGTCACTTCCGCGGGCTTCAACACGACGGCGTTGCCGCCGGCCAATGCGGGCGCGAGCTTTTGCGCGTCGGATGCAATCGGCGAATTCCACGGCGTAATTGCAGCGATCACGCCGATGGGTTCATACACGCTCATCGTCAGATAATCGCCGCGCGAAGGCGTGACTTCTTCGTCGAGCGTTTCGAGGCACGCCGCGAAATAGCGGAACGTGTTGGCCGCGCTTGCCACGAGCACGCGCGTCTCACCAATCGGCTTGCCGTTGTCGCGGCGCTGCAACTGCGCGAGCGCTTCGTGACGCGCCATGATCAGATCGGCGATGCGATACAGAGTCAGCGCGCGTTGATGCGGCTTCAAACCGGACCAGTCCGCACGACGCCATGCGATATCCGCGGCTTCCACGGCTTCGCGGGCGTCGTCGGCGTTCGCCGTGGAGATTTCCATGTTGACCGACTGGTCCGCCGGATACAGGCTTTTATACGGGTTGCCACGCCCTTGCCGCCATTCGCCGCCGATAAAAATATCGCCGGTCGGCACAAGGCTGGTATCGAAGTGAGTCATGTCGGTCATTCCGGTTTGCTTCAGCTATTCAACTATTCGGCCAAGGTCTCAAATCACGCAGCGCGCCGCGCGATTGCGTAACGCGCGAATCGCGCTGTACGCGGTCAACGCAGATGTTTTCGGGTTGTCGGGCAACGGCTTGCCGCACATTTCCAGCGACATCTCGCCGAACGCGCCGCGCGCGAGAATCCTATGCACGTTGCGCGTCACATTCGGATCGGCGATCAGGCGAACGGTCGTGTGATCGAGACCGAGACCAGCGAGCGCAATCGTCGCGGCAACGTTGGCGTTCTTCGGATAGAGACGCGCCGCTTCGCGCGCGCTGCCTTCGAAGATCACCTGCTCGACTTTCAACGTGGTCAGATCGCAGACTTGTTCCGCAGGCGTGCCGAGCCATCCGGTCGGCGGCTTGCGGCCCGTGTACAACACTTCGTCGAGGCCGCCGAGCTTCGCCGCGGCCAATGCATCCACGCCGCCGATTGCGCCCGAGAGCAACGTCAGCGTCGCGTCGCCTTCGTCGGCTGCGGCGGACAACGCGTCGAGCAACGTCATATCGGACAACGCACCGATCGACGCAACCGCGCAATCCGTGCCGGCCTTCAGCAGCGGCACAACGTGATCGACAAGCGCGCTGTGCCCCGCGCATTCCAAAGCGAAATGCGGGCGGCTGCTCAATGCGGACACTGAAGCCACCACGTCCACCGTCGAGCCGACCACTTCGCGCACCGAAGCCATGTGACGCTCCGGCACGATCACGTGCGACACGCGCACCGCCGGATCGGCAGCGACCGAGCGGTACACCGCCTGGCCGATCGCGCCGAAGCCGATCATCGCGACGTCGACGGGAGCGTGGTGCCCCGCGTAGCCCGCATCACGCATGTTCCGGCTCCTCTTTCTTGACCGGCGGCCCGGCGAACGCGGTCGCGAACGACCCGACCGAGAGCATGTCCACTTCGACCAAGACCGGACCGGTCTTCGCCATGCCTTCGCGAATGATCGCGTCGGCTTCGTCGAGCGATTTGATGCGGTAGTGCGTGAGCTTCAGGCTTTCGCAGAACTGCGCGAAGTCCGGCTGATGCAGATCGACATAGCAGCGGCGGCCGCCGTATTGCGCGTCCTGAATGTTGCGGATCACGCCGTAGCATTGATCGTTCATCAACACGATCATCACGTTGGCGTTTTCCTGCACGGCCGTCGCGAGTTCGCCGACGTTGACCATCAGGCCGCCATCGCCGACGAGGCACACGGTTTTTGCAGCGCTACCTGCAAGCGCCGCGCCGATGCCCATCTGCATCCCCTGGCCGATGCCGCCTCCGAGTGCATGCACGCCCGCGCGCGGCGAGAAAATCTTCAGCATGCGGTTGCCCCACGTGCTGTTCGAGATCGTGACGTCGCGCACCCAGTTGTAATCGCGGCCCACCGCTGACTGCAATGCGTCGACGAGACGCTTGTACGGACCGAGACCCTTGCCTACATCGGCGACTGCGCTTTCGCGCGCCGCGGCCAGATCAGGTCCGAATGAAGGATCGACCTTCACGCGTCCTTCGAGCAGCGTCGCGAGTTCTTCGAGCACCGCCGACGCATCGCCGTGAACGAACATCTCGTTGCGATAGCCGCGGTTATCGGCGAGCGCGTCGGCGTCGATGCGATACAGCGGTTGCGGCAATGCGAGCTTGTACTTGAGCGTTTCATTGCCGCGCAGACGCGATCCGACGACGACCAGTGCATCGCACGTCTTATAGAAACTTTCGACGGCCGAATGCACGTTGAACGCACCCAGCGTCGCCGGATGATCTTCGGGCAACACGCCGCGGCCCTGCACGCTCGTCACGACGCCGAAACCAAGCGTGACCAGACGCTCGACGGCATGCGTCGCATGACGCGCGCCGCCGCCGAGCCACAACAGCGGACGCTTCGCCTTCGCCAGTTGTTCGGCCAATTGCGCGACGCGCTCGCTGCAATGCGTGAGCGTGGTGATATGCGGCGCGGCCATGTCGGCGGGCCATTCGATTGCGGCGGCCTGAATGTCGATGGGAATCTCGACGCTCACCGGACCGCTCGGCGCGGTTTGCGCAACGCGCACGGCTTCGCGGATGGTCGGCAGCGCGGTCTCCACCGAACGCACGCGATACGCGGCCTTCGAGATGGACTGGAGCATCGACAGTTGATCCGGCGCTTCGTGGATGTACGCGAGATCGCGGTCGAGATATTCGGTTTCGATCTGACCGGTCACATGCAGCAGCGCGGTGCCTGCGGTCAGTGCTTCGACCATCGCGCCCGCTGCATTGCCCGCCGCCGTGCCCGTGCTCGTGAACGCCACACCGAGTCCGCCCGACACGCGCGCAAGACCGTCGGCCATATTCACAGCGCCCGCTTCGCCGCGCGCGCCGACATAGCGAATCTTGCCGCGGTTGTGGATCGCGTCGAGGATCGGCATGTTGTGGATCGAGATCACGCCGAACGCGGTTTTTACGCCGCACTGCTCGAGAAAAGCGGCGATCAGTTCGCCAACGGTGGTTGTGTTAGACATGTCGTGCAACGCCTCCAGAAACATCGATGTGACTGCCCGTCGTATAGGACGACAGCGTCGTAGCCAGATAAAAGAGCGCTTGAGCGGCTTCTTCGGGTTTGCCGAAGCGGCCTAGCGGAATGTTTTTTTTGCGCGCGAGTTCGGCGGTCCAGTCGTCCCAGTTCTGGCCCGGCTGCGCTTCTTTTGCATAGCGTCGGCGCCATTGCCCCGATTCGACGATGCCGATCAGAATCGAATTGACGCGCACACGCTGCGGCGCGAGTTCCACCGCGAGCGACTTGATGAGGTTCTGCACGCCCGCACGCGCCGACGAAGTCGCGACCATATGCGGCTCCGGCTGCAGCGCGAGCAGCGAATTCACGCAGACCACGGCCGCGTTGCCCGCGCCGCCGTTGGCTGCATCGCGCAGCATCGGCAGAAAGGCGCGCGTGGGGCGAATCACGCTGAAGTATTTGAGGTCGAGTTCTTCGCGCCATGCTTCGTCGCTCGTATCGGCGAAGGTCGACACGCGGCCCTGGCCCGCGTTGTTGATCAGCATGTCAGTGCGGCCGAAGCGTGCTTGCACCGCTTGTGCAAACGCGTTGACGTCGTCGGCGTTCAGCACGTCGCAGCGGCGCGCGAGCAATTGCGCGGCGGGAAACTGCGCGTTCAATGCGGCCTCGGCTTGCGCGAGACGTTCCGTATCGCGGCCGCAGATCGCAACCGATGCGCCCGCTTTCAAAAACAGTTCGGCGCACGCAAGGCCGATGCCGGACGAGCCGCCGGTCACCACCGCTACTTGCCCGCTGAGATCGATTTGAATCATTTGAGTCCCAATGCCTTCATGTATTTGCTGCCCGCATTCGAACCGTTGCCCGGCCGGTAATTGAGCCGCTGCGAAAGCTCGTCGGCCGCGCGGCGCACCTTGTCCACGAGGCCGCTGTCCAGCAGCGATGCGTCGATTTCCTGGCGCGGAATCGTCGTCGTAATGACCGCGACGATGCGCCCCGTGTCATTGCGCACCGGCGCGCTGACAACCGAAATGCCGCGCTCGAACGACGACTCGCTGATCGCGAAACCGCGCCGCGCGTCGTCGCGAATCCGTTCGTAGAGGTCGTCTACCGTCGCGGGTGTCTGTCGGGTGAAACGTTCAAGTTCCGGCTCCGGATAGAGCTTTTTCAGTTCGTCCAGCGTCATGTCGCCCATCAGCACCTGACCGTGCGTCGTTGCATATGCGGGCAGGCGCGTGCCGACGTTGACCTTCACGGAACTGAAAATCGGCGCGTGGCTCTGCGCCTTTGCGACGAAAACGACATCGCGTCCATCGCGAATCACAATGTGCGCCGTGAGACCCGTTTCGTCGCGCAAGGCTTCGATGATCGGCAAGCCGAGGTCGGTCAATTCCAGCGAACTCAGATATTCGAAGCCGAGGCGCAACACGGCGACGCCGAGTCGATAGTTGCGGTCTTTATCCGCGCGTTCGAGAAAGCCGAGCGATTCCAGCGTTTGCAGCAAGCGGAACACTGTCGTGCGCGGAATCTTCAGGCGTCGCGACAATTCCGGCGCGCCGAGAACCGGCTCGCGCGGCGAAAACTCAGTGAGAATCTTCAAGCCGCGTTCCAGACCGGGCACGCGGTAACTGCTATCGCTGTTGCTATCGCTGCTGTCGTTGCGGTCTTCTTCCGCGTCGCGCTCGTTGAGGGTGTCGGGCGTCATTCATTGGCTCCGTTGTCCGGCGCTTGCGCGGCAGAACGTGTCGATGATCGCGGTGTACGCGGCGCTTGCTTCGATATAGCCGGCGTGCCCCGCGCGTGGCACGACTTGCAGTTGGGTGTCCGCGGCGAGCGCGAGTCGCTCGCAGGCCGCGGG
>Ga0209795_10001301_pt1 | contig 15862 bp, 18 predicted proteins | sample AgamicOrMarz_FD_187166 | JGI IMG/M metagenome (GOLD analysis project Ga0209795, IMG submission 187166) | Agave microbial communities from Guanajuato, Mexico - Or.Ma.rz (SPAdes) (version 2) | ecosystem: Host-associated > Plants > Phyllosphere > Phylloplane/Leaf | place: Guanajuato, Mexico...
CTTTTTTAAAATATCGATAATGAATAAAAGAATCGCATTACTTTCAAGATACTTTTTCTCGAATGTCTCTTACATTGTTTTGCTCCTTCCTGCAGTGTAAAAGAGTCTCTGATAAAATGTGCCATTTTTTGCAGGAATAATGGAACGGTAGTTTATGTGAATAATTGTTATCATATTATTATCCTACTTAAAGGTTACTGTATTAATTAAAAATTTATTAAAAAAAACTATCTTGCCTACATTCTTTAGCGGTGATATTATCAAATTATAAAAAAATCTAAACGTTTACATTTTTGAAAAAGTAAGATAAACTCTCTAAATTTGTTAAAAGTAGAGAATTTGTTTTAGATATCTAAAGCGTTTACATTTAGGATTTTACATTAGGAGTCTACATATTATGGAATGCAAACCGACGATTGAGGATGTAGCTAAGCTTGCAAATGTTTCGATTGCAACGGTATCTAGGGTAATAAACAACCAAGGTGGAGTTAGGAAGGTAACTGAAGAACGAATTGTAAACGCTATTAGCGAACTTGGTTATATTCGTAGTGCTGTAGCGAGGAGCATGAAACGAAAGGAAACAAACACCATTGGTATTATTGTGCCTGATATTACTAACCCATTTTTTCCACACGTTGTTGCTGGAATCGAACAGAAGGCAAGAGAAAAAGGATATTATACAATTCTTAGCAGTACCAACGAATCCCCAATTATTGAAGAAGAGATTGTGAAAATCTTTATTGAAAGAGGGGTGGATGGCGTCATTATAACAACAGCAAATGAGACGGGGGACCATATCAAATTGTTACAGGATCAAGGAATCCCAATTGTTGCTGTTGACCGGGCAATTAAAAATTTTGAAGTTGATACGGTTTTGGTTGATAACGTCAATGGAGCCTATCAGGCTGTCCGCCAATTAATTTTGCAGGGACATGAAAGCATTGCGATTATTTGCGGTCCACAAAACACAACGCCAGGTCGGGAACGCTACCTTGGTTATAAGAAGGCACTCGAGGAATATAATATTCCCTTTGACGACAACTTGGTTTATCAGGGTGATTTTATGGAAAGCAGTGGCTATAAGGGTGCGTTGCACTTGTTTTATTCAAAAAATAGACCAACTGCAATATTTTCATCGAATAACCAGATGACGATTGGCTGCGTTAAAGCTCTGACCGAACTGGATTGGAAGTTGGGGGAGGAAGTAGCCTTTATCGGCTTTGATGATGTAGAAATAGCCACCTTCATCAAACCAAAACTATCCGTTGTTTCACGTCCAATGACGACGATTGGTGAAATTGCCTTTCAATTGGTATACGAACGTATTCATTTTAAAGAAAACCTTCCTAAAAGGGAGTATTTATTAACACCAGAATTAAAAATTCGAGAGTCATGTCATAAAATCTAAACGTTTACATTTTTAATTTAGGAGGAAGAGAACTATGAAAAAAGGCGGAATTTTAAATCCCAAAATTAATCAATTAATCTCTGAAACGGGTCACACTGACTACATCGTGGTGACAGATGCTGGCTTACCGATTCCTGAAAATGTGACTCATCGGATTGATTTAGCTTTGAAAGAAGGCGTACCAGGCTTTTTAGAAACGCTTGATACTGTATTAACAGAGCTAGAAGTGGAAAAAGTCATTTTAGCAGAAGAAGTTAAAACGATTAGTCCTGGGATGCATGACCAAATCGTTAGCAGATTCCCGAAGCTTCCGATTGAATATGTTCCGCATGTGGAATTTAAGAAGCAAACAAAACAAGCAAGAGGATTAATTCGTACTGGTGAGTTTACCGGATATGCGAATATTATTTTAGTCGCTGGCGTCGTTTATTAATAATTTGACCTCATTCAAAGGGGGAGTGGCAAGTGAGTACAGCATTGCTGGAAATGAAAGAAATATCGAAGGAATTTCCTGGAGTGAAGGCACTTGATAATGTATCCATCCGCGTAAATCAATCCGAGGTGCTTGCCTTACTTGGTGAGAATGGTGCTGGGAAATCAACTTTAATGAAGGTGCTAGCGGGTGTTCACCAGCCAAACAATGGAAAAATCTACATAAATGGAAGTCAAGTAACAATCGAAGGGCCTAAGCATTCACAAAGCCTTGGAATTAGTATTATTTATCAAGAATTTAACCTTATTCCGAATATGAGTGTTGCTGAAAATATCTTTATCGGGCGGGAGCCGCGGAAAACAAAAGGTATCCTAGACCGCAAACAAATTAAGCAGGAAACAAGGAAATGGCTGGACCGAGTTGGTTTGACTAAGATCTCTCCTGACACATTAATCGCAGACTTATCAGTTGCCGAGCAACAGTTGGTTGAAATTGCAAAAACGCTGTCATTTAATTCGAAGATTATTATTATGGATGAGCCGACAGCAGCTTTAAATGATGAAGAAACAAATAAACTTTTAACAATTATGAAAGAGTTGAAACAGCAGGGAATGGGTGTCATTTTTATTACCCACCGATTGGAAGAAGTACTGGTAGTTGCAGATTCAATTGCGGTTTTAAGGGATGGAAAGTATATTGGAAGCTCTTTGGTGAAGGATGTTACAAAGGATGATATGGTGACCATGATGGTCGGTCGTGAGTTGACGGAACTATTTCCTGAAAAAAATAAACCATCTAATCAAGTTTGCCTAGAAGTGAAAGATGTTTCAGTGCCAGGCATCCTTGACGGCATTAATTTTACCTTGAAAAAAGGTGAAGTCCTCGGCATTGCAGGTTTAATGGGGTCTGGCAGAACGGAGCTTTCGAAGGCAATTTTCGGGATGTATAGTAATATGACTGGTTCTGTAAAGGTTGATTCGAAACTAGTAAACAGCCCTAGAGGTGCGATTGATGCTGGAATTGCATTAGTTACAGATGATCGAAAGCAGGAAGGTCTTGTTCTTGGTCTATCAGTCTATGAAAACTTGTTGTTACCAACTTATCGGAAAATTTTCAGGTTTGGTATTCAACAAAAGCGCAAGAAGGATGAGATTGTCAACCGATGGGTAAACGATTTGAAAATAAAGGTCCATGATCCAAAGGTTGAGGTAAGAACCCTAAGCGGTGGTAACCAGCAGAAAGTGGTTCTTGGGAAATGGCTGCAAATGAATCCGAAAGTGTTAATTTTGAATGAACCAACAAGGGGTATTGATGTGGGTGCAAAGGCAGAAATCTATCAAATTATGAAAAGGCTTACAGAGGATGGGATTTCGATTATTATGATGTCATCTGAAATGCCAGAATTGCTTGGATTAAGTAACCGCATCTTGGTAATGAATGAAGGTCGAATGACCGCTGAGCTTAGCCAAAATGAGGCGACGCAAGAAAAAATCTTTTATTACGCATCCGGGGGTGTAATGAATGCCTAGTACAACTTCAGTTCAAAAGCAAGTGGAGAAGAAGGAGGAGTTCAATTGGCTCTCCCTCATTGAAAAATACCGTGTATTACTGATTTTTATCGTGTTATGTGTGATTGCAGGATTTTTATCTGATGTATTCTTTACGATGAGTAATGTCATGAATGTACTTCGACAGGTTTCTATTATTGCGATTATCGCTAGTGGAATGACACTTGTTATTTTACTTGCTGGAATTGACCTTTCCGTTGGTGCTGTTATGGCTTTTTCCGGTGCGATTTTAGCTGGTGCCTTAACCGCTGGTTGGCCGCTCCCACTTGCATTATTGGCAGCTCTTGGAGTTGGTCTTTTATTTGGTGTTTTTAATGGTTTTTTTGTAGCAAGATTTGGAATTCCTTCTTTCATTGTCACACTGGCAATAATGGTTATCGCACGTGGAATGACCCTTGTTTATACAAAGGGTTATCCGCTAGTTGTTAGTAATGAGGCTTACCGTTTTATTGGAAGTGGACGAATTTTTGGTATTCCAGTCCCTATCATCCTCATGTTTGTCATCTTTGGAATCATGTATTGGGTGTTAAAATATACCAGCTTTGGTCGTTATATTTATGCCATCGGTGGTAATGAAGAAACAGCGATTCTGGCAGGTATAAACGTTAAGGCTATTAAGATAGCTGTCTTCGGAATTGCTGGTTTGCTTTCAGCCCTATCCGCAATTATTTACACCTCAAGATTAATGTCAGCACAGCCAACTGCGGGAAATGGAATTGAGTTAGATGCTATCGCAGCAGTAATTATTGGTGGGACAAGTTTGGCAGGAGGAAAAGGAGCAGTTACCGGAACACTGATTGGTGCTTTGATTATGGGCGTTCTTGATAATATTTTGAATTTGATGAACGTGTCTCCTTTCTACCAAAGTATTGCTAAAGGCCTCGTTATATTAGTTGCTGTATTAGTAGATAGTAAGTTTTCAAAAATTAAAAAATAAGAAATTGGGGGTTTTACGATGAAAAAGGTTATTTCCTTGTTGGCGATGTTTGTGGTTATTATTGGTCTGGTTGGATGTAGTATGGATGAAGAGTCTAGCACAAAAACAGATTCAAAGGCAAAGGATAACGGTAAGTTAAAAGTTGGTTTATCCATGAATACGTTAAACAATCCTTTCTTCGTTGCTGTAAAAGAAGGTGCAGAAGCACAAGCCAAGGAAGATAATCTTGAGCTCGTTATAACAGATGCACAAAACGACCCTGGTAAACAATTATCTGACGTAGAAAATCTTTTACAACAAAATGTTGATGTATTAGTCATTGATCCAACTGATAGTGATGCGATCGCCCAAGCAGTTAAAAAAGCAAATGATGCAGATATCCCTGTTTTTACAATCGACCGTTCTTCTAATGGTGGAGAAGTCATTACTCATATCGGTTTTGACGCACTTAAGTCCGGAAATATTGCTGGTACATTCTTAAAAGATGCACTTGGTGGTAAAGGTAACATTGTTGAGATTCAAGGAATCTTAGGAACAAATGTAGGACAATTAAGAAGCAAAGGTTTTAATGAAATTATGGAAGCAAATTCTGGCTTTAAAGTTGTAGCTAGACAAGCAGCAAACTTTGACCGTGGTGAAGCGATGAAGGTAATGGAAGATATTCTTCAGGCAAATCCTAAGATTGACGGAGTATACGCAGCCAATGATGAAATGGCACTTGGCGCATTAGCTGCTATTGAAGCAGCAGGCCGTTTAGATGAAATTACGTTAATTGGCTGTGATGCAATTGACCCATCTATTGAAGCCATTAAAGCTGGTAAATTAGAAGCAACAATTGCTGAGCCTCCGTTCTTCCTTGGAAAAGAAGCAGTGATTACTGCTCAAAAAATATCTAAAAAAGAAAGTGTTGAAAAAGAAGTAATTCTTGACTCTACACTTGTAACTAAAGAAAACGTGAATGAAGTAAAAACGAAATAGTCATAGGTTGAGAAGGTAAAAACGCAATCGCATTGCGTTTTTACTTTTATTATCTTGAAAATAAAGTAGAGGCGGGGAATTATATGTCAAAAGTTGTTGTCGTCGGAAGTTATGTTGTTGATTTAATGAGTCGTACTCCTCATCTTCCGAAACCGGGAGAAACAGTTCTTGGCGGGCCATTTCAAATGGGACCTGGTGGTAAAGGTGGAAACCAGGCAACTGCTGCTGCTCGGAGCGGTTCTGAAGTTACGTTTTTAACCAAATTGGGTGATGATGTTTTTGGAAGAGAAGCATTAAAGCACTTTAACAAAGAAAATGTGAATATCGAATATATTAAAGTCGATCCTGTTCAGGCTACAGGGGCCGCTTTAATTGAAGTAGATGAAAAGGGCGAAAATAGTATCGTGGTTGCTCTTGGGGCATGTGGAACAATAACGGAAGAAGAGGTAGTAGAAGCCGAAGAAGAAATATCTGAAGCAGATATTGTGTTGATTCAATTAGAAACAAGCATTGAAGCGATTGTGACCACAGTGAAATTAGCTAGAACTCATGGTGTACCGATCATCTTGAATCCAGCCCCATATCAAGAGTTTCCTAGGGAAATTCTCCGGGATGTCGCTTACATCACCCCAAATGAAACTGAGGCCTTTGAGTTGACTGGGATTGAAGTAATAGATGAAAGTACGGCACTAACAGCGGCACAAAGGATTCATGAATTGGGTGTTCAATCTGTAATCATCACTTTGGGCAATAAGGGAGCATTCCTTTACACTGGAGGAGACAAAGGTGAACTGATACCGAGTTTTAGGGTTGAAGCGGTCGATACAACGGGAGCAGGAGACGCCTTTAACGGAGGATTTGCCCATGCGATTAGCAATGGTTATTCGGTGAAAAATGCCATGAGATTTGCCAACGCTGTTGCTGCCTTATCTGTTACAAAAATAGGCACAGCACCCGCCATGCCATATAGGCGTGAAGTAGATGCATTACTAGCAAAAAGCGTAAAATAAAGAGGGGTAATAAAACATTTTCAGTGTAGAGGCCCGCTAGTGGGGATTGGGATGTAATTAAAAAGCTTTAATCAATTAAAGAAAAATGGGACGTAGGATAATCTACATCCCATTTTCTTAGGTTTCTTTTGGTGACAGGCACTACATTATTCCTCGTCTTTTTTCTGCTTTTTCTGGGCTTCTTGGAGGGCGAAGAGGATATCTTGAACGTCGATTTTTCCATCATTATTTAGATCGGTAAGTGTATTTTCAGGCACCGTTGGTGGGTTTGGAGCTGCCGATGCTGCTGCAACTGCTGGCTGTTTCGGTCTAAAGGCAAACGTGAACAGCAAGAGAATAATGATGAGTACTCCGGAAACACCATCCACGATGTAGAAGATTGTGGTGTAATCCGACCAGAGTGTCTTACTGCTGCCAACCTTTTTCTCTGTGTTTGCAATATATTGTTTGATTTCGGAATGATTTGGATAGATCCGCTGGACCGCCTCAAACTTTTCTAACGCATGCTTATAGTAGCCGCCCCAATAGAGGTTAAGTCCCTCTTGATAAAGTTTATCCGTGTCGCTCTTCGTATTTTTCGCCCCAGCTTGATTCACAAATTCTTTGACGGTATTGACGGGCACGGCAAAATTAAAGCCTTGGACTTCTTGACCGTTCACCGTGTCGCCTCTAAACGTGAGTAAGCCAATGATTTCGCCTTTTTCGTTGATGACTGGCCCACCGCTATTCCCATGGGTAGCTGCTGCGTTAATTTGGATAACCGGGCTTCCTTGGTCTGTCTTTTTGGAGGTAGCCGAAATTTGACCTGCATTCATTGAAGAAACTAATGATGAATCGGGGGATAATAAGTCGGAATCTGCAGCAGCCGGATATCCGCTAACCCAAACATTACCTTGGTTCTGGATATTATCAGAATTCCCAAGCGGTAAAGTGGGCAGGTTTTTGCCTTCAATTTTTAGAACAGCAACATCTTTTCCTTCATTAATAGGGGCTCCGTAACTTTTTACATCACCATCAAGGACATCCCCTCCTGGTAAAATTACTTTTAGAACCTTTTGAACTCCTGTGTATTGCGTGTATTGGACCATATACTTATAGGCAGTTTCATAGTCTACCTTAAAATAGTCCGCGATAATCGTTACTAATTGTTCAAACGCGGCATTGGCAATATCCTCGTCGTCCTGTTGAGTCACTTCCACCACGTGTGCATTTGTAACGATATAGCCGTTCGAGCTAATAATGGCCCCTGACCCTGAGCCGCCCACTATGGATTGGTTATCTAGCTGTTCTAATATGGCGATGACTTCCGGATCATTGGGGTTATTAAACTGCCATTGTACAACAGCATAGTCGAGGATTCGGACAACTGCTGGCTTAGAATATTCCGCGAGTTTATGGGCTTGAGCTATTTTCCCAGCTGCCGGTTTGAGATTCATTAGGAAAATGGAAGCCACCATGACTGCAAGGAGTAGCAAGCTGATAGGTATGGTAATAAGGGCCCTTTTTTTCAAAATATAATTCACTCCTAGGTCGGATATTTTAAAAATTTACTCTGCAATATATTCGTCCTGACGAGAAAAGTAATATTGTACATATAAAATTTTTAGAAAATAACAAGGTGTCATTGAAAGTTTAGGAATTTTGGTGACAATTCAGGGAGGTTTGCTTTTTCATAAATGTGTAATCTTTGGTATCATGTTTGTGAATGAAAATTTTAATGGACTGAAGAGATAGTTGGAGGCCGCTATGGAGAATCAATTGAAGGTAATGACTGTGTTTGGAACAAGACCGGAAGCGATAAAGATGGCTCCCTTGGTAAAAGAATTAGAGAAATATCCTGATAAAATTAAACCGATTGTTACGGTAACAGCGCAGCACCGCGAAATGCTTGATCAGGTGTTGCAAATTTTTGAAATTACCCCCGATTATGACTTAAATATAATGAAGGAACGGCAAACCTTGCTAGAAGTAACCACCCGGAGTTTAGAGGGATTGAATCAAGTTCTTGCCGACGTTAAGCCGGATATTGTCCTGGTTCATGGTGATACAACGACCACGTTTGTTGCAAGCTTGGCTGCTTTCTATCATTCGATTCCGATTGGACATGTGGAGGCTGGACTCCGGACTCATAATAAATATTCTCCTTACCCTGAGGAAATGAATCGCCAGTTAACGGGAGTGTTGGCTGATCTTCACTTTTCGCCAACACCACAATCGAAGCAGAACCTTTTGGTGGAAAATAAGCGTGAAGAGTCTATTTATATCACTGGAAATACGGCTATAGATGCGCTAAAAACAACGGTGAGAGCCAATTATTCTCACCCTGTCTTAGATCGCCTTGGGAACGACCGGTTGCTTCTTATGACGGCCCATCGCAGGGAAAATACTGGTGAGCCTATGGAAAACATGTTCCGTGCGATTTGCCGTTTGGTTGAAAAGCATGAGGATGTGCAGGTAGTGTATCCGGTTCATATGAATCCAGTGGTTCGTGAAATTGCCAATCGCATCCTTGGCCAAAACGACCGAATTCATCTCATCGAGCCGTTAGATGTGATTGATTTCCATAATTTTGCCTCAAGGGCCTATTTGATTTTGACGGATTCTGGTGGTGTGCAGGAAGAGGCGCCATCCTTGGGTGTACCTGTGCTAGTTTTGCGTGATACCACCGAGCGCCCAGAAGGAATTGAAGCAGGCACGCTTAAACTAGCTGGAACAGATGAGGGAACAATCTTTGGACTTGCCGATGAACTGTTGTCCGACCCAGCTGCACATGACAAAATGGCTCATGCATCCAACCCTTACGGAGACGGATACGCCTCCGAACGAATCGTCAAAGCCATCCTCCACCACTTCGGAAAAGAAGAACGGCCATCGGACTTAGGAAAATAGAGTGGTGTTAGTGTGGTGTCAGGCACCAAGCGTGGACACTTTTAATGTTTTGTCCATTTGGGGTGGACAGGTGTAGTTTAATTTGAACCTCTTGTCTAGATAGGCAAGGGGTATTCGTTTGAGTTTGATTTATTAAGGAGCTGAAGATAGGTGAAGCTAAATAAGATTCATCATATTGCGGTGATTTGTTCGGATTATGAAAAATCCAAGAATTTCTATGTGCGAGTCCTTGGGCTTACTCCTGTTAACGAAGTTTATCGGGAGGAACGAGATTCTTATAAGCTTGATTTAGAGGTGAATGGTCAATACCAGATTGAGCTGTTTTCGTTTCCATCCCCACCTGAACGGCCAAGCTATCCTGAAGCAGCTGGATTAAGGCATCTTGCCTTTGAAGTAGATGATATCGAAGAAGCGGTTCAACATATGACAGATCACCAAGTGAATGTTGAAGATGTCCGTGTGGACCCTGTAACTAATAAGAAGTTTACCTTTTTCGCAGACCCGGACGGGCTGCCAATTGAACTTTATGAGATCTAGGTATGTAAGGATCCTGATATGGTTTTGACCTATAAATCAAATTAAAGGTTTCCATTTTTATTTGTAAACTCATATCATTAAATGGCATCTATATAAATCTTTTCGTGTGACTTATAAAGTTAAACTAGTATTCAACACAAAAAAGAGAGCACATTGCTGCTCTCTTTTTTGTGTGTAAATGGCATAAATTAAAGCTGATATTGGATTGAACTAGTATATACCTGCCATTCCCTGTCTTGGACTAGGTAGACCATATTCGCTTGGTGACCATGAACCATAACCACTAAGACCTGGGGTTGGAAGGGATTGCTGCCCGTACAGGTTTATATTTGATCCTACTCCTGGGTATCCTTGACCCCCGAAAGGAAGAAAGCCTAATCCTCCACCAGCTCCTGGTCCATATGGGTTGTATCCTTGACCGGGTCCGGAACCGAAGCCTCCGTTTCCACCAAATCCAACATACCCAGGGTAGCCGCCTCCGTACCCACCAAAGCCATATCCTCCTGGATTGGCTCCATTTCCTAGCCCTGCTCCTCCTAAATAACCTAAGCCAAGCCCAAGTAAGCTAGAACCCAATGATCCAAGGGTAAAATTTGAACCTGAATGTCCACCGTGTCCGCCATGAGGGTGTTGCATGCCGCCATGGTATTGCTGTCCGCCATGGTGCTGCATGCCGCCATGGTGCTGTTGTCCGCCGTGATGCTGCATGCCGCCATGGTGTTGTTGTCCGCCATGATATTGTCTACTATGATTAACAGGATTTAATCCATTTTGATACTCAATCGGCATAGAATAAGGATTATACATAGATATTCTCCTCTCTCCTCACTATCGTATCTATCCTATTCATCTTACCCACGAAATCTTGGGCAGATTCCCACACAATTGAGAATATCCGTGGTAGCACCTGTAATCTTGAAGGAAAATGATAGTGTCCACGTGGCATGTACAAATTGTGCGAACTGTCCACGAACGGTGCCTGACACCAATGAAACGCAACGCCCCCCAAAGCCCCACACAAATGAAAAATACGTCTCAGGTCCTAGATTACTTTCCGTTTGAGGTCTATGGCAGGGAGGAGTTTTTTCGTGTATTGTGGAAGTAGTAAATGGAAATAATTTTCTTTTTGGTATATATTTTTGGGGGAAATGAAACATTCCATTGCACTTATTCGTAGGAATATAAAGATGTCTTATTTTAAGTCAGGAGTCGATTAATTATGAACCCGATTTTGTCGTTTCTTATCCGCTCATTTGTAGCTGTCCCAATTACTGTGCTCACTTGGCTAATCAGCTATGTTCCTTTGGACCAAGCGTTTTGGCCGTCAACCGGGATAGCACTAACAACAGGGATTCTTATCCATTTCATTCTCGGCATTGTGCTGAACACTCGCTTTTTAAAAAAGCATCAAATATCAAGAAAAGAATATCGGTACATTAGGAAGAACCTAATGGAAGCCAAACAAAAAATAAATCGTTTAAATAAAAACCTTTTCACCATCCGTGATATTTCATCTGTAAAACAAAGAATTGATCTTCTCAGAATTACAAAGAAAATACAAAAGATGACAACCAAAGAACCGAAGCGTTTTTACCAAGCGGAGCAGTTTTATTTTTCTCATTTAGACTCCATTGTTGAACTGACCGAGAAATACAGTTTCTTATCTTCTCAGCCAAAGAAGAACATGGAGATGGGCCAATCCCTGATCGAAACCCGCCATACACTCAATGAACTTACAAGGGTTTTGGAAGAGGATTTATACAAAGTGATTTCAGATGACATTGATCACTTGAATTTTGAAATTGACGTCGCAAAGCATACCCTCAATAAGAAAAAGGACGCTAAATTCCCAGAAGAAAATAGGTGGCTAAAATGAACGAAAATAACCCAATTCAACCAAGTAAAACTGGTAATTTATTAGATGATATTCTATCTGACCCTTTTGGAGATAAACTGGAGGCGGCTAAAAATCCAATCCAGCAAACAAGCGAAGCAAAACCTGTTAAATTAATAGATGTCATCCCGGAGGAACATCGCGCAAAGGCCTATCAGATAGCGGAGCAGATCGATCCGACCAACCATCAGTCGATGATTCAATACGGTACCCAAGCCCAAGGAAAGCTGCTGTCATTCTCACATATGATGCTTGAACATGTACAGAAACAGGATGTTGGCGAAATCGGGCAAATCATTAGTGATTTAATGAAGAGATTGGATGAAGTCAATCCGGATGATCTAAAGGATGGGAAGCCATCCTTATTTGCTCGTATGTTTGGAAAAATTTCAAGCTCGGTTCAAGAAGTGCTTTCCAAATACCAAAAAACAGGCGCCCAAATAGACCGAATCAGTGTAAAACTAGATCGCAGCAAAAATGTTCTAATGTCCGATATTAAGTTGCTCGAACAGCTGTATGAAACGAATAAAGAATATTTCCATGCTCTTAATGTCTATATTGCCGCTGGGGAGATCAAGCTGGAGGAAATGCAGGAAAAGACGATTCCACAGCTGAAAAAAGCAACGGAACAGACCAATGATCAAATGAAGTTTCAAGAAGTCAACGATATGATTCAATTTGCCGATCGATTAGATAAGCGTCTTCATGATTTGAAATTAAGCCGGGAAATTACCATTCAAAGCGCACCGCAAATTCGTTTGATTCAAAATACGAATCAGGCGTTAGTGGAAAAAATCCAATCCTCTATCATGACGGCGATTCCCTTATGGAAAAATCAGGTGGCGATTGCGTTGACCTTAATTCGCCAGCGTCACGCAGTCGAGGCGCAAAAGCAAGTTTCGAAAACCACCAATGAGCTTCTTTTGAAAAATGCTGAAATGCTAAAAACCAATACTATTGAGACAGCGAAAGAAAACGAACGCGGTATTGTGGATATTGAAACCTTAAAGAAAACTCAGGAAAGTCTGATCACTACTCTTGAAGAAACGATGCGAATCCAAGAAGAAGGGCGCCATAAGCGCCGTCAAGCCGAACAGGAACTGGCATCGATGGAAAACGACCTTCGACTAAAGCTATTAGAGATAAAAGGGAAATAAAAAAGGCCCTCGCTGTTCAAAATAAGTGCAGCGAGGGCTTTTTAGGTATAAATATTTATGGTGTCAGGCACCAGAAAATTTTAGTTATTCACAACGGTGGCATGAACATATTCTTCGAGTGTGATGCCGCGGTTTGTGATTTCTTTGGCGACAGCTTTTCCAACGTAGCGCAGATGCCAAGGTTCGTATTGATAGCCGGTGATCTTATCTTTGCCTTTAGGGTAGCGGATAATAAAACCGTACTCCGCTGCATGATCTTGGAGCCAGATCGCCTCTTGTGTTCCTTCAAAGCAGTCTTCGGCCGCACATTTCCCATCTCCACCCGTCACATCGATGGCAAGACCGGTTTCATGCTCGCTCGTTCCAGGAACGGCACTATATTTTCTAGCCGCCTCATACCCATCCTGGTTCACATAGTGGTTAAACAATGCCGCTTGGGAATCATGGGACCTATAGGCAGAAACACCTAACAGCTTCACTCCCTGTTTTTTTGCTCCAGCAAATAATCTTTCGATAGCAGCGCCTGCTTCGGCCCTCATTTGCCGCTTTTCTGCTTTCTGTTTAAACGTAAAAGGGATATCAGGATAAATTAAATCGCTTGGCTGATAATTATCTGGCAGTTTATTGCTCTTATTAACAAGTACTGGTATAGCTTCTGGAGGGTTAGCCACTTGGTTGCTGGCATCCTGCTGCTGTTTTTCATTACGAGGAACAGCATTTTTGGCCAAGTTTCCTTCGTCCTGCAAAAAATGCAATGTCCCGGCACAGCCTGCTAAAGAGAGTGCAATAACAATAAGAAACAAAAAAACGAAACGTATTTTTAACATAATTAACTTCCTTCGCTTAAAAATTCACCTCAGTAACATCATGGACAGGATTAAAGGCTTTAAAACCTCTTTCTAAAAACTGTGTTCCCCATGATGCATAAACGCTTGTGAATCGTAAGATGTTTCAGTCCTCCAGTTGCCGGTAGAAATTTACTGGAAATAAAGCTGAAAAGGAAGTTAATTTATCAACTATTCAGAAATTGTGGGTCCAAAGACACTTTTAATTTATAAAACAGTTGATTATATTCATATTAAACACATAAATCGTACGAAACGGCAAAACCATTGAAAAGTGGTGACGCAAAACTACAGGGGCTAAGGTTTTAATAACGATGCTTGCCAGTTACCGAACACGATAACTCCTGCGATTTATGTCAATAACTAGTAAGGGGGATTTTTTGTGTTGAGAATGTTTATAAAGGTTAAATATTACTATCATTTAATCCAGCACCGCCACAACGAATTTTTAAAGCAAGATTGTCTTGATAAAGAATTACTAGCAAAGCTAAAAGTTAAAGCCAGTTATCATAATAGTAAAGTGGTCGAGTTTGCTTTAAAAATGTAAGCTTAACTACATATTTAAACAAAAGCCAGTATTGTTAATGAATACTGGCTTTTTCATAGCAAAAATAGGATTTTTTTATAGACAGAAGGGTATAAAATATATCAAGAGGACAACCATTAGGTATAGAAACGTTATTGAATGAGAGGGGATTTTTTCGAATGTACAATCTTACAAAATTTAAAATCAGGAAACCTGCAAATGAAGTATTTGAAGCCTTCGTGGACCCTGTGAAAATCAAGAATTTTTGGTTCTCATCAGGCGCACGATGGGAGCAGGGTCAGACCGTTACACTTAGATATGAGGAATACAATGCTGAAGTCGAAATCGAAGTTATCGAGGTCGAGCCCAATAAGAAAATCATGTACCGTTGGGGGACAGATGGAGAAGGGAATATTGTCACCATTTCTCTCGAAGAATTGGATCATGCGAGCACGATCATTGAAATTACAGAAGAAGGATTTAAAGAAGATGATGATGAATTAATCAGTCATCTGATCGATAATAAAGAAGGCTGGGTTTTTATGCTGACCTGTCTAAAGGGATATTTGGAGTTTGGAATTAACCAGCTACGAGGAGCCATCGTAAAATAATGAAAGTGGAGCTTGGAGGAATCCAAGCTCTTTTATAGTTAGAGCATTCTTAGTCAAACAATGGGCGAATACGTTCTCATGTTATTCAAATCTCTGAACAAAGTTACAGTGAGAGCAGGCTCGCCCAATCAGGTTCTTGGCAGCAGGACTTTCATAATAAATCTCGTCAAATCCACAGATAGAGCAATCGATAATATGAAAGATTTGTCGTTCTCCTAATACGGCATCTAATAAGCATTCAAAATACATGCAATGACCCTCCAATCGCTGATTTCTTCTAAGATAGCAAAAACATGCGCGGAAAAAAGAAGAATGCTGTCAACATGGACAAGAATGTTTTCGACATAATTCTGCCAGAAATAGTTTCCTTAATCATTGGCCATCCTATAAAAAAAGGGGGTCCCGAGATGAAAAAGAATGAGGATAACACTAGTGAAGGCTTAAATGAAATCTTTGAGATCATTAATGCCAAAGGTGATACGGGCGAGCTAACGGAAATTGTTGAACGGTATGAAAGTGAAAATCCGGAAGAAGAAACGACCAGATAATCACAAAGGCCTAGTCATTGCGCTAGGCCTTTTGTAATGAAAAAATGTGGATAATAACCAGCAATAATGTGGATATAATCATGAGAATTGTGGGTAAACTTGTTGATTTTGTGGATAAAACTGTGGGTTTTGTGGATAATTCCATCCACCTGTAGATGCTTTGGGATGAATCCATCATTTATGCACATTATCTGTGTATAAATATTGAGAAACTGTGTATATCCACCTTAAATATGTGGATATCACTGGAATAAATGTTAATAACGTTGTTAATATCCTCGAATAATACCCACGAGACACCGTTGAACAAAAAGGCTGAATCTAGTTCGGATAATAAAAACATAAGGACCTATTGGGTCCTTTTTATTTTAAAAAAATTTCTTACAATAGAGGTATATTTTTTGCGACATGTTTTTCAAAATAGCAGGAGTCCGCATACATTAGTACGAGGTGTTGCAATATGGATGTGGTGGAAACTATTTTGTCAGGTGTTAAAATTATTGATCCTAAGGTTTTTGGTG
>Ga0209795_10001304_pt1 | contig 15851 bp, 13 predicted proteins | sample AgamicOrMarz_FD_187166 | JGI IMG/M metagenome (GOLD analysis project Ga0209795, IMG submission 187166) | Agave microbial communities from Guanajuato, Mexico - Or.Ma.rz (SPAdes) (version 2) | ecosystem: Host-associated > Plants > Phyllosphere > Phylloplane/Leaf | place: Guanajuato, Mexico...
TATGACCATATTCACTAAGTTTTGTAGTAAGTGTGTCTGCTAAAGCGTCTGTCTCTTCTTGTATGAATGGGACATAGCTATTTACCACAGCGATTTTCATTGTAATAACCTCCCAATCACATTATCCCATGTAATATTCAGAGAAGAGACCTTCTCAATTCCTGATTCTCCTAACTTTTTTGCAAGCTGTTTATCATAAAAAATTTGGTCAAAGCATTGGGCTAATTCTTTTGGATCTGGTAGAGTTACTAAACCGTTTACCCCATTTTCTACTAATTCCAAGACCCCACCTGAATCTACGCAAGTAATGATAGCTTTTTTTGAGTGATAAGCTTCTAACGATACATAACCGTATGAATCTTCATCATAAGGAATATAAGTACAAGCCAAAGAATTTGCCAGTAATCTAATTTTCTCCTCTTCTGAAATCCAACGGTTTATGAAGGTAATTTTATCTTCTACGTTGTTTTGTTTAATTTTATTGGCTATAAAAGAAGTCATTGAATCTGAACCAGTTTTTCCTGCAATAATAAGTTTGACACCTGACTTTGTATATTTCATTGCTTCGATAGCTAAATGTTGCCTTTTATGATGAACAACCCTACTTGGGTAGAAGATATAATCACCATATTGTTGACAATTAAAGCTCTCGGAGTTTAAGAGTGGCGGATACAATATTTCTGAATCAACATTATTAAATGTTTTTAATCGATTTGCTACCACTTGTGAATTAGCAAAGATTTTTTTTGCTTCAATAAAAGATTGATTATCAGCTTCTATGAGTGCTTCCCTAATTTTTCTTCCTCCCTTATTATCCGGAATATCCTGGTATTCAGTCCCCCAAAAGTCATATGCCCCTCGATGGTGGTGAATAAACCATATGACTTTATTTGGATGCCTTAATAAATAACTAGGAGTTCGTATAGTAATTAATCGGTCAACATTGTCTATAACATTAAATAATCGTAAGGCATTCATTTGTTCTAACATACTTGGGTAATGTGATAAAAAAGGAATTTTTAGTGTTTCAGTTTTATAGCCATATTCTTTTAGTTTTATCTCCAACCAATCAGCAATAAGTGACCCACCACCTTCAACAAAAGGCACAGTTGTACTTGCAATTAAAATATTCATAATTGTTACCTGCAATGATATGAAATTCGATCGACAATATATTTGATATTTTCTTCTGTAAGTAGTGCATGGGTTGGAAGGTTAAGTCCCCTGAAGGCAATCTTTTCAGCGACAGGATATTGATTTGTTTTTTCTTTGTAAGGTGGTAATACATGCATGGGATAAAATAGAGGTCTAGTTTCAATTCCATCATGATCGAGAAGTTCCATTAGTTTATCACGAGATACTTTCACCCCATCTTTTAACAGTATTGAGAACATCCAGAATGAGTGAGTCGCCCAATCTTTTTCGATAGGTACTTCTACTGAATCTAAAAGGTTATGAAAATGTTTATAATAAAGGTTAGCAACTTCTCGCCTTTTATTTAAATGAAATGAAATATTTTCTAATTGCCCTAAACCAATTGCTGCTTGAACATTTGTCATTCTATAATTGTATCCCACAACAGGAAACCAATAGCGTTTGTTGGGATCCATTCCTTGCCCTCTCAATAATCTCATTCTCTGGTTTAATTCACTATTATTTGTAGTAATAATGCCCCCTTCTCCGGTTGTGATTAGTTTGTTACCAAAAAAACTAAAGCAACCAATGTCTCCAATAGAGCCTACTGTTCTATTTTTATATTTTGCTCCATGTGCTTCTGCAGCATCTTCAATAATGAAAAGATTATACCTCTTAGCTAGATCTACAATTGGTTCCATATCCACAGGATGACCATATAGATGTACAACAATTATTCCTTTCGTTTTATTTGTTATTTTCTCCTCAATTCGATTAGGATCTATGTTCCATGTTTCCTCTTCGCTATCTACAAAAATTGGACGGGCTCTACAATAAGTTACTGCATTTGCTGTTGCAATATATGTCAAAGTGGGAACAATTACTTCATCATCTTGCCCTACGCCCAGCGCCAGTAGAGCAAGATGTAAGGCAACAGTTCCATTAGCAGTAGTGACTCCATATCTAGTTTCGCAAAAATCCGCGAATTTTTCCTCGAATTTATCAACATATTTACCGGTAGACGAAATCCAGGATGAATCGATACAGTCAGTAACATAATTTTTTTCGTTCCCATTGAATATTGGATTAACAAGGGAGATTCTTGATTGTTTTGTCATAATTGTCACCTTCCGTTTCTTATTTTATATTTTTGGCAGGTACACCAATGACTTTAGTGAAACTGTCAACATCTTTAATTACAACAGAGCCAGCTCCTACAGTTGCCCACTTGCCGATTGTGGTTTTTGGAATCACTTTTGTACCCGTTCCGAGAAATGCTCCCTCTTCTACTACCACATTTCCGGCTAGATTACATCCGGGAGCAATGTGTGAATGATTGCTTATAATAGTATCATGATCAATAGTTGCACCCGTATTAATAATGACATTATCAGCAATATTCGTCTGGGCATTTATTACTGCCCCAGGCATTATTGCAATACCACTACCTAATTTTGCTGATTGAGCGATATATGAAAAAGAACTTATTGCATTCACAAATTTAAATCCCATATTTTTTAATTTAAAAAATATGTTCTTTCTTACTTGATTATCGCCTATTGCAATAAATGCATAGTGTATACCTTTATCGATAAGATTTGGCAAGCTTTCATCGTTCCCAATAATAGGGACTCCTTCAATATCCTTGCCGATTCCTGTAGTATTTGTACAACCAACAATTTCATAAATCCCTTGACCTTTTAAGATATCAATAATCACCTTGGCATGCCCACTTGCTCCAACAACTATCACTTTTTTTTTCATTTAAATCCCCACTAAATGGTTATTTTTTAGAGTATTTCTTTAAGTCACTTTCAACCATCATTTTTACTAACTGTTCAAACGAGACTGTTGGTTTCCAACCAAGTATTTTTTTAGCTTTACTTGACTCACCTAGTAACAAATCGACCTCAGCGGGACGCATGAATTTTGGATCTTGAAGAACAAAATCTTGCCAATTTAATCCCACATGTTGAAAGGCGACTTCTACAAACTCCTTTACAGTATGTGTTTCACCAGTTGCAATAACAAAATCATCAGGTTTATTTTGTTGAAGCATTAACCACATTGCTTCTACATAATCTCCAGCATAGCCCCAATCTCTCCTAGCCTCTAAATTGCCTAAACGGAGTTCTTTTTGCATCCCCAATTTTATTTGAGCAACAGCATCTGAAATTTTTCGTGTAACGAATTCAATTCCTCTTCGGGGCGATTCATGATTAAATAAGATACCAGAACAAGCATAAAGATCATAGCTCTCACGATAGTTAATGGTAATCCAATGACCGTATACCTTTGCTACAGCATAGGGACTACGTGGATAAAATGGAGTTGTTTCTTTTTGTGGAGTTTCAGTGACCATACCAAACATTTCACTGCTAGATGCCTGATAAAAACGAGCTTCTGGTTTTATTCTTCGAACAGCTTCCAGCAAGTTCGTGACTCCAATTGCTGTTACTTGACCTGTTAAAATTGGTTGTGACCATGAATCTCCAACGAATGATTGTGCTGCTAGGTTATAAATCTCATCAGGCTTAGAAATGCTAATTGCTTCCATAAGAGAAGGGAGATCTGTTAAATCCCCTGGTATGAATTCAATTTCATCTTTTATGTGTTGGATATTTTCGAAATTAGGAGTAGCAGTTCTTCTTTTTAAGCCATAAACTTTGTAATGTTTATTTAACAGTAACTCAGCCAAGTATGCTCCATCTTGCCCCGTGATGCCCGTTATCAATGCAGTTTTCATATTATCATCTCCATCCGTCTAAATCCCTTATTCATTCATAACAATATATGTATAGAGAGGAAAAATGTTAGAATGTTCTATATACTACAATATGATTATATATAAATACGAAATGACTGAAATTAAAATTGACATCATTTCTTAAGGAACGGATTAGGGGTATATTCTCTAAAATTATTTTCAACCTTTCTATCATTTAAAAACCATTAAGCACTACCTTCTTACTTAATGTCTTAAAGGATTGCATATCTTGTAGAATTTACTTGACTCATCTGTAAACTCAACAAATAAAGTTAGATGCATAATCCTTTATACCATTCAAAGAATATGTTCATGGCAAAAATCTTTATAATAAATAAGAGGCTGAAATTTATAAAGGAATGAATGATTTTTTTGTTCTTTGAAGATGTATCTTTTAGGTTAATTTAGGTAATTTTATATGTTATTAAAAGTATAATAATCTACATCCTTTAACATCTATAAAATTCATTAAAAAATTTCTCAATTAGCAAGAATGGTAAGGGGAGGAAGGTATGAATCTTTCAGAAAAAAGAATCGTTGTCACAGGAGGTTCAGGTTTCTTAGGACAGTACGTTGTGAATAAATTGAAAAAGCGTGGCTGTCATTACATTTTTGTTCCAAGGAGTAAAGATTATGACCTTAGAAAAGAGGCTGATATCGGCAAGATGCTAGAGTATTACAAACCTGATATTGTTATCCATTTAGCTGCGATTGTTGGAGGGATTGGTACTAATAAGAAAAAGCCAGGTACATTTTTTTATGATAATTTAATTATGGGAACACAGTTAATAGAACAAACTCGTTTATTTGGTATTGAGAAATTTGTGGCTATTGGTACAATTTGTTCCTATCCAAAATTTACGCCTATTCCATTTAAAGAGAATGATTTATGGAATGGATATCCAGAGGAAACGAATGCTCCATACGGTATGGCAAAAAAAATGATGCTCGTTCAATCCGAGGCTTACCGCCAACAATATGGATTTAACTCTATTTGCTTGTTGCCTGTAAATTTATATGGACCAGGCGATAATTTTGACTCAGAAACCTCACACGTTATTCCAGCCATTATTAGGAAATGTATAGAAGCAAATGATAAGGGGGCTACTGCAATCACTTTATGGGGAACAGGTAATGCAACAAGAGAATTTATATATGTAGAGGATGCAGCCGAAGGCATTATCCTTGCAACAGAAAAATATGATAATTCCTATCCCATAAACATCGGTTCGGGTTATGAAATAACGATTAAGGAATTGGCACAAACTATTAAACAATTAACCGGATATAAAGGAGAAATTATTTGGGATGATAGTAAGCCAGATGGACAACCGCGAAGAAAACTCGACATTGAGCTTGCAAAGCAAAAATTTGGATTTGCAGCAAAAATAGACTTCGTTACGGGTTTAAAAAAAACAATAAATTGGTATATCGAAAATTGTAAAAAAATATAATGTTTTTGCATAATATCAAACTTGTTAACTCTGCTTCACTGGGTCAATTTTAAAAATATGCATCACCTCTTTTAACCTCTAACAACTACAGGACAACATATTTATAAAGTATCATTTAATGATTGACCCTCATTATCCATTGTCCACTAATCGATGAAATAATTCTAAAGTTTCTTTAGCACTTTTTTTCCATGAAAATTTTTCCGCCTGTATTTTTCCTTTCTCTACTAAACTTTTTCTTGTCTCAGGCTTTAAAACCTCTAACATTTGGATTGCGATATCTTCAGGGGCGTATGGATTAAAGATTAATGCACTATCTTCCACAACTTCAGGAATACTGCCAGCATTTGAACATATAATTGGAATGTTTGTTTTCATTGCCTCCACCAGAGGAATTCCAAATCCTTCGAAAAGCGAAGGGTATACGAGAAATTCTGCATTTAAATAAAGATATGGCATATCTTCTTGTAGAACATATCCTAAAAATTTCACTTGGTTGTTTAATTTTTCCTTCGTTATAAAACGTTGAATCATTTTATAGTTTTTTATATGAGCTTGTTTATACCCAGTAAAAATTAATTGCATTTCTACATTATATTTATCTCTTAAAATTACAAGAGCTTTAAGTAAATTTATATGATTTTTATGGGGCCACGTATTTGCTGGATATAGACCGTAACTCTCTGGTAATTGATATTTTTGTCGAATGTTGTATTTTGTTATTTGATTATTATCTGAAATAAATTCAGTTGGAGCATCACCGTGTATTGTAATTACTTTATCTTCAGGTATTTTATATCTACCAATTATAGTAGTCCTCGAAAAATTAGATATAGTCAGAATAATATCAGCTGATGCCGCAGCATGCTCTATGCTATTTTTTCTCCAATGTAAATCCCCGTTCTGAAAAAATTGAGGAAAGAATTCATGTTGAATATCAGGTATCATTACAACGGATGGGATTTTTAAATCTTTCGGTACTAATGTGAATAAAGGACAAAACCACAAATTAATGTTTAAGTCATTGATCCACTTATGAAATTCAGCATCTATATTTTTTTGATTCTTATCTAGATTAATATTAATCTTTTTTACTTGTTGATTATTAATGTGAAAGTCGTTATAACTATATTTGTTTAAAAAAAGATAGATTTCATAGTTAGTCAGACTTGATATATACTCAATTAAATTTCGAAGGAATTGTTCCATCCCCCCCATTTTACCAGACCATATTTGAAATAAATTTATCCCTATTTTCATAATGCTTCTCCCAGCAAGATACGACTTCTCATTCTGATTTCACCTTCAATATGATGAATTTGAATATTTTAACAATTATACCCACTTGATTTGTCAATTCACCATAATCAAAACTGAGAAGGTACCCTGTTCTTTTAATATCCATTCATATGTTATAAGTTTCATGTATTCCTATTTTCTATTTACCTTATTTAATCCTTTTTATTTAAAATTCTTTTAAGAACTTCTTTAATTTTCTGTTCTTGGGATTTATGGCAAATTAGTAATCCTTCTTCAGTGGAAGCAATGATTAAATCTTCTACACCAATCACTACTGTTTTTCGGTCCTCGGATTTAATTATGCAATTTTTTGTGGATAATAGATGAACATCTCCAGAAAAAATATTATTTTCATATGTTTTTTTATTAAGTCGCTCCCATGCACTCCAGTTTCCTAGATCATCCCATTGAAAGCTTGCAGGAATTGTATAAACACTATTCGCTTTCTCTAAAACAGCATAATCAACAGATATTTTTTGTAGGTCTGAATATTTAGATTTTAAGTCATCCCAATGATTTTCCATAGTTTCCCATATCTCTGGTTGAAACTTATTCATATAATAAAAAATAGTTGATGGCTTCCATATAAATATACCGCTATTCCAGTATACGTTATTGTTTTCTAATAATTCTTCCGCTTTTTTTAGACATGGTTTTTCTATAAAAGCTTTCACTGGTAGAGCTCCATTAATTTGTTCTCCGTCCTCTTCAACTTGTATATAGCCATATCCTGTTTCCGGACGAGTAGGTTTAATTCCAAGAGTTACAATAGATAGATTTTTCTTAGCTATATTCTCTCCGAGCGTAAATATGTCAACTAGAGAAACATTAGGAGGAATATGATGGTCTGCAGGAACGGCCGCAAAAGGCTCATCATCGTTGTTTCTCAAAAAGTTAAAAGCTGCTAAAGCAATACAAGGGCCCGTATCTCTTGGGACAGGTTCTATTAGTATCTGATCGTTATTGATAAAATCCATTTGCTCCCTAACTAAAGGAACATATTCTGCGGTTGTTAAAATGAATATCTTTTCAGGGGGAAGCCACTTGCGAAAACGATTATATGTTTGTTGCAACATCGTTTTCTCGGACATTAAAGACAAAAACTGCTTTGGCCTGTCTTCTACACTCCAAGGCCAAAATCTGGTTCCTTGACCACCGGCCATAATTATAACTTTCAATATTGAACACCTCGATATTCTTATTTATAGACTCTGACCTATATTAGCTCTATATAATATGAATTCAAACAGAATACCGTATGGTGAAATAACTATTTATCTTGATTTTAGTTATATATACCTATGGGAAATTAAATTAGTCTAGGAAATATTTTTCAATGCTTAAAAATAATCAATATATAACTTAATCTTTGTTCTCTGATAAGGTTTTTTCGGACTATCTTTAAAGGATATTTTTAATGAGAATTTCATCTGAATAAGTTAAATTATATTTTTTATGAAAATTTCTCAAATCTTTAACTTAACTAAAGGAAAGTAATGAAGTATCAATAGCTGTGAAAAACTAATGAAAGGAAATCTAAATCCAATAATAATTTCTCTTTCATTCGAGTAGTTGCAGTCATTTATAGTAGGGCTATAGAGAGGCAATCTTTTTTACTGTTTTCATTACATGATTTTGCAGCCGGCTTAATAATTTGTCGCTTTCATGCAATGAAGAGCTTTTTACTGCAAAATAAAATTTAATTTTTGGCTCTGTTCCTGATGGACGTATAGTAAACCAGGAACCATCGGATAAATGGAATTTTAAAACGTTAGATTTGGGAAGATTAATAGTTATTTCATCACCTGTTTGTAGATTAGTACGTTTACTTGATTGATAGTCCTCGATATCAGTGATTTTAACACCTGCTATTTCCTTTGGCGGATTTGATCTAAATATAGTTAGGATATTAGAGATTTTCTCTATCCCCTCTTTTCCTGTTAATGTTAAGGACTGTAACGATTCTTTATAGAAGCCGTACTTCTTAAAAATCTCATATAAACCCTCATATAATGTTTTACCCTGTGCTTTATAATAAGCAGCAACTTCAGCGGCAAAAACAGCAGATTGAACAGCATCTTTATCCCTAACAAAATCACCAATTAAATACCCATAACTTTCTTCATAACCAAATTGGAATGTATGTTTTTTCGTTTGTTCAAATTCTTTTATTTTTTCGCCAATAAATTTAAAACCAGTTAATGTATCAATTGTCGTTAAGCCAAAATCTGAAGCTATTTTTCGTCCAATTTCTGAGGTAACGATTGTTTTAATGACAGCACCGTTAGTAGGAAGAATGCCTTGTTCTTCCTTTTGTGTTAATAAATAATGAAGCATCAATGCCCCAATTTGATTACCACTTAAAATAACGTATTGACCATTCTCATTTTTCACGGCAACACCTAACCGATCAGCGTCTGGATCGGTTCCCATAAGAATATCAGCATCAATTTCTTCTCCATATTGAATAGCCATCTTGAATGCAGCATGTTCTTCAGGATTTGGTGATTTCACAGTGGAAAAGTTCGGATCTGGTGCTTCCTGCTCTTTCACAATTGTTATATTTTCAAAACCAAATATTTGTAATCCCCTATGAATGAGTTTATTACCTGTACCGTGAAGTGGAGTAAAAACAATTTTTAAGTCTTTTCCCACCTTATTAACCAGTTTCCAGTTTAATTGAATTGTTTTCAGTTTTTCCATATATGCATTATCAATTTCTTCTCTAATATAGGTTAACAAACCATTATTCAGTAATTCACTTTCTTTCATGACATCAATTGTTAATTCATTTTCGATTGCTTCGATATATTGAATGATTTTGTCAGCTGCTGATGGGGGAATTTGTCCTCCATCTGCTCCATAAACTTTAAATCCATTATATTCTGCTGGGTTATGGCTTGCTGTGATAACAACACCGGCGAAGGCATTTAAGTGACGAACAGCAAATGATAATTGAGGTGTTGGACACAATTCATCAAAGAGATATACTTTGATACCATGTTTCCCAACTGTTTTAGCTACTTCTAATGCAAACTCGGAGGACTTATGACGGCAGTCATACGCAATGACTAATCCTCTTTCTTTTACAGTTTTTCCTTGCTCGGCAATATAACATGATAAGCCTTCAGCTGCTTTGCGTATTGTATAAATGTTCATTCGGTTTGTACCAGGTCCCATTTCGCCACGCATACCACCTGTACCGAATTCTAAATTTTTATAAAAACTATCTTCTAATAATTTTTTATCTTTTAGCATTTCTATTAATAATTTCTTTAACTCTTTATCTAATCCATGATGTGAAATCCAATTTTCAACTTTTGTTTTCCATATCATTTATTCGTCTCCTTCCTTACATTTGATGAGGGATGTGAAGTGATTAACTTAATATTACCGTTAATGGTAAAATACCCCATTTGATGAGGGAAAATAAAATGATCACCTTTATGAATTTCATATTCTTTTTCTTTTGTTTCAAGAATTCCATTGCCTTCAATGACACTGATAAGCATAAACAATTGATCTTGTTTCATTTGAAGCCGATTGTGAACCTCCCATTTGTAGACCGTAAAATAGTCTCCTTCCACAAAAGTAGTAATGGTTGCATCTTTTGTTTTGATGATTGTTGGTTCAGTTTTAATTTCTATATATGGAATAGTTGTAACTTCAATTGCCTCTTTTAAATGTAGTTTACGTAATTTTCCATTTTCATCACGACGGTCATAGTCGTAAACGCGATAAGTGGTATCAGAGTTCTGCTGAGTTTCCAAGATGAGGGTTCCTTTGCCTATTGCATGCAGGGTTCCGCTCGGAATGTAAAAGAAATCTCCAGGTCTAATCTTAATACGGCGCAATAATTGATCCCAGCATCCATTTTTAATCTTATGAACAAATTCCTCTTTTGTTTGCGCGTGGTGTCCAATAACAATTTCAGAATTCTCCTCACAATCGATGACATACCAGCATTCTGTTTTACCAAGCCCATAACTTTCGTACTTACTCGCATAACAGTCATCAGGGTGAACTTGAATAGATAAATCATCATTTGCATCTAAAATTTTTGTTAGCAAAGGAAAGTGGTCACTTTTATAGTAGTCGAATAATTCTGGATAGTTGTTCCATAGTTCACCAAGCGTTAGACCTTTGTAATCTCCCAGGCGAACAACACTTTGCCCATGAGGATGGGCAGATATTGCCCAACACTCTCCCGTTAATGAAGATGGAATCGGATAATTATAGTTATTTTTTAATTTTGAACCTCCCCAAATGCGCTCTTGAAATAGTGGTTGTAAAAATATAGGTTCTTTCACTATTAATCACACTCCTTTCTATGCAATGGAACTAAGGATAGGTCCTTCTTGTGTTTTTATGACTTTTATTTATAAAAAGAAAAACCAGTTTTGAATAGTCTTATTTACTAAGGAACAAAGAAAAAAATAATTATAAAAATATAAAGTCGCCTATTTATAAATGAACTTTTATCTTTACTAAAAATATAAAGATCCAACAATATAGAAGCTGTTGTTTATAGATAGGTAAGACTCTGCACTTTTTAATGTGAGATACATATAAATGATTAAAAATCTCTATATGATTTTTAATCATTTATCTTTACTTCTATTTCTGTCGTAGAAATAGTTATAAAGTATCCTTATAGAGATTGTATTTTAAATATGTGTTACATTATATTCTTTATAGTGTAAGGAGGTAACACAATGAATAATGATGATTTACCTTTGGTCAGTGTAATAACCCCCTCTTTGAATCAGGGACAATTTATTCAAGAAACGATTGAGAGTGTGCTTGTTCAAAATTATCCAAATATAGAGTATATTGTAATAGATGGGGGATCCACTGATGGGACACTACAGATTCTAGAAAGCTATAGGAGCCTTGAACCACGTTTTAAATTTATTTCTGAACCTGATCGAGGGCAGGCTCATGCAATTAATAAAGGTTTGAAGATGGCGAAAGGTGAAATTATTGGCTGGCTAAACTCTGATGATACTTATTTGCCTGGATCAATTATAAAAGCAGTCGAAGCATTAGAATCAAATGTTGATTGGGCAATGGTTTATGGTAAGGCATATGCGACAAATGAAGAAAATAAAATACTTTACGCTCATCCGGTAGAAGAATTCAGCCATACAAAATTGTTTGAACGCTGTATCATTTGTCAACCAGCGGCTTTTATTCGAAAAAAGGCATTGGAGGAAATTAATGGTATAGATGAAGAGTTCTTTTTTTGTATGGATTATGATTTATGGATGCGTCTTGCAAAAAAACATAAAATTGGTCATATGAAAACCTATTTAGCTAATGCTAGATATCATGATTCTTCAAAATCTATACTTCATTGGCAAGAAGTGGGAGTAAAAGAATGCTTTAAAGCAAGCTTAAAGAATTACGGTATGGTATCAAACATGCTGCTATCTTATTTTATAAAGCTTAATTATGAAAAAGGAATAGAGTGGATAATGGAACAATTAAAACAATTTAAAGCTTTTGGAGATTCCCCTAAAGTCTTAAGAATGAATCATTATGATGATTTATGGTCACCTCAATGTTTAGATATTTCCCTTCAAGTTACTCCTAATCAACCTTTACATTCTTTATTGATCAAAGGAAGGCGTGTTCAGTCAGGTAGATGTCATTTAAAAGTGTTTTTAAATGGACGACTAATAGAAAAATGCCCCATTGCAAATGAGAGGTTTACAATTACAGTCCTTCTTCCTTCCCAGAATTCTAATTGTGATATTCAAATTATTACGGATGAACCATTTATACCAGCACAATTAAATGAAAGCTCAAACGATCAAAGGGCACTGGGCTTTTTAGTTGATAAGGTTGTCCCTCTTTCCGTAACAGAGTACGAGTTTATCCAAATATTATCTAAAGGAACAAGCAACGTTAACAAATGGTTGAAAGAAAATAGAAAAGTTAATCCTTTTGATAATAATTTTTAAAAGTAACTTTCTGTTTTGTAATATAAAAATTTTGGAAGAGCACGTTACGTTCAATGTGGATTTTAAGTCGCTTCACCAGATATGATCTCTACTGTAACCTAACATTCTTACGTTGCTTGTAGAGAGCAAGTTTCCTTACTAAAATAGAGGTCTTCTTTTGAAAACGTATTGTCTCTTTCATGTTTAATGTAAATTACATTTTAATTACTAATGTTCCTAGTATGATTGGGGTAATTTGCTTGTTTCAGCTCGGTTATTTTATTTTTTTCTGAATAGTTAATTCTTTTAACGACACAAAAACATCTTATTGATTCATAGGGGTACTATACGAATCAATAAGATGTTGGATCATTAATTTATTTTTAATAAGGAGTTAGGTTTTTAGGTGAAAATAGTATATTTAAGGGGTAACTGTAACACCATCGAGTAACGTTGTCCATGCCTCTAAGTTGTTAATATAATCTTTTACCGGATAAATTTTATATTGAACAACACAAGTGTGCTTTAATCCCCAGTCAATTTCCATTACTTTATCATTATCTCCATTTAGAATAAGGAGAATACAGAAGTTATACTTAACCATATCTCTACTTTTTTGAATTTCACACGAATAATTTATGTTAATGGCTAATAAAGATTGAAGGTTGAGATTAATTATAAAGTCTACAGTTTATTCTTTATATCCATTTGGATTATTTTTTTGCCATTTCCAAGAATCATAGCACATATCTTCTAGGTTTTTAGTTGCTCTCCATCCTAGCTTTTCATTAGCCTTTTGAGTATCTGCATAGCATTTATCAGCATCTCCTGGTCTTCTATGTGTCAAAGTGTAGGGGATTTTTTGTGATGTAGCTTTTTCAAAGCTTTTGATTAAATCTAAAACACTATAGCCATTTCCTGTTCCTAGGTTAAATATATCAATGCCTGTAGTCTGAAGAACCCTTTCCAAGGCCTTCAAATGTCCCTTAGCCAAATCTACAATATGAATATAATCCCTTACTCCTGTTCCATCATGCGTATTATAGTCTTTGCCGAATACATTAACTTTTTCTCTTTTTCCTATCGCAACTTGATTAATATAGGGCATTAGATTATTTGGAGTGACATTAGGGTCTTCTCCTATCCTTCCGCTTTCATGCGCTCCAATTGGATTAAAGTATCTCAAAAGGCTAATACTCCAATTATGATCTGAAATGTATAAGTCGCTTAAAATTTCCTCAATCATCAATTTTGTTCGCCCATAAGGGTTTATCGGCCCTAATAGAGAATCCTCAGTAACTGGTACACGTTTTGGTATTCCATAAACATTTGCCGATGAGCTAAATATCAGCTTTTTAACATTATATTTTCTCATTACTTGACAAAGAATTAAGGTCCCAGTGACGTTATTATGATAATAATGAAGGGGAAGTTCTATTGATTCATTAACAGCTTTTAATCCGGCAAAATGAATAACCGCGTCAATATTATTTTCAGAGAAAACCTTCTCTACATTTTTTTCATCAAGTAAATCTCCGTTATAGAATTTGAAATCTTTTTTAGCTAATTCAGATACCCGTTTCAACGCTTCAGGTTTGCTATTACAAAGATTATCTATTACTACAATTTCATAGCCAGCATTGAGCAGTTCAAGACAAGTATGACTCCCAATGTATCCAGCTCCTCCGGTTACTAATATACTCACAGATATTCCTCCGCATGCTCCTTTGATTTTGTATGTTATAAGAGAGTTGTAAACCTAACAACCCTAGGTTATTGAAAATAGGATTAGTGTTAACTGTTTAAAATGTCAGGTTTTAAAAGAATGGTGTATCCTTATCTTTTATGCTTTGAAGTCTCTGGTATATTAAATGCTTAATTATGTCTTTTTGCTTGGACAAACTAACTACACTTTCAGGATAACTTAATCGTTAACATGGCTGACTTTAACTATAAATTTTTAACCTATAATATTAACGCCGAAAAAGCTAAGTAAAAATACTACTAGGTACCTTTAACAAGCACAAATGTCTTTTTCATAAAAATCAACTATAAAAGCAGCCAGAGCTTTTGTATATCACAGAAGATCTGGCTGCTTTTATAGTTGAAGCTATATATTAACCGCCAAAAATCTTGCTCCAGAATCCTTTTGGTTTTGAATCTAGGTTCTCCTGGGCGGCCGCGATAAATTTTTTTGTATCGCTAATTTCACGTATTGCATTAGTCAATTTCTCATCTCGTTTTTCTAGATTGTTTTCAATGTATTTGTCTTGATGATCCAGCTTTTCTGTAAGTTTCTTTATAAGACTGCCTTGTTCATCTAATCGTTGGATAAGTGCTAGTTGAAATTGTTCATCTTTTTCAGAGCGATTAAGCAATTCTTGAACTTTCTCTTGAAGGGATTCTACTTTCTTCTCAAGATTTGATTGAATTTCAACTGCTTCTGGCACTATTTCACCTTGAAGCCATTGGTTTATCATCTTATAGCTCCAGTTTTGCTCTTGAATTCTTTTTTTGATTTCAGTTAATAAATCGATGTTTTGTTTGTTATACCGTCTATGTCCGCCTTCTGTTCGTTGAATTTGGAGGTTGAATTCTTTTTCATATAAGCGAATAAGATCTATACTTAAACCCGTTAGCTTTACTGTGTCTTTCAGCGTGTAAACAATTTCATCTTCGCTTTTCTTAGACATTTTTCTAGGATTCTCCTTTCTGTATAAAAATCTAGATAGACTTTAGAGTTGCTGTATCAGTATTAATTACGATTCTAGAACTTAGTTGTACTAGGTATCATTCAAGTTTTATATTTCTAGTAAAATTCTATTAATTACTTCATATTCCTGTTCTTTTATGTATATTTTTCTCTTTTCTTTTACTTCAACTCTTATTCTTCCTTTTCAATTCTAGATAAAATGACGAACTTTGCAAGAGTAAAACGATTTATTTTAATAATAGACACATTATATATGTAATCCAAAAACTTAATGTAAGAATCAAAACGTTGCTCTTGTTAATTAATTCTTTATTTTACAAACGTCTTTAAAGAAACGCGTTTGATAGCTTATTAGGTTCCTTTTATCATATAAAGAATATACATATTCTTTTCTTGAAATTCAAAAAAACTAGACCATCTAAAACCTTAATACAAAAAGGGTTTAGACGAATCTAGAATGTACTTTCTCTAGTTTAAAATCGAGATTTGTGTAAGTGTTCTTTGTGAAATAATGTCTGGGATGGATCTTTAAGATCCTT
>Ga0209795_10001306_pt1 | contig 15849 bp, 16 predicted proteins | sample AgamicOrMarz_FD_187166 | JGI IMG/M metagenome (GOLD analysis project Ga0209795, IMG submission 187166) | Agave microbial communities from Guanajuato, Mexico - Or.Ma.rz (SPAdes) (version 2) | ecosystem: Host-associated > Plants > Phyllosphere > Phylloplane/Leaf | place: Guanajuato, Mexico...
AATCATTGTCGAATTTATTGGTACAAGAAATGTCCCAATTAGTAATGAAATAATCAAGATAAGCTCTTTATGTTTACCCAAACATTATTGCCTCCTTTTAATGGAGAGAAATTCCTTTTATAAACGTGTTTATACTGGTTTTTATCATATCTTGATAATCTGCATGTAAGGCTTTGTCTCCAAAATTTAGTTTATACATAAAATATCCCCAATACGTACTTAGGAAAATCTCTGCTTGTGTACAGCAATCTAATTCTTTGATATATCCTTTCTTTTGCATTTCTTCAAAGTATTCTTTTAGTATTTCTTTCGTATCATTAATTTTTTTTAAAATTTCTTCGTGCGCCTGTGAGAAAATTAAAGGGTCCTTTAAAGCAATTGAAATCATGTCTCGGTTATTATCAAAGTCTTTTAGTAACAGGTAACCGAAATTCGTCAAATCTTTTTCAAGCTCCCATTCAATTGATTTATCAAAAATCTCAAGTGAAAAGCTTGTTGTTTTGACAATAGCTTGAATAATGCCTTCTTTATTGCCAAAGTGGCGAAAAACAGTTAATTCATTAACGCCAGCTTGTTCTGCAATTTCTCTAGTGGTAGTACCTTTATAGCCTTTTTCTTTAAGCAGTTCTATTGTAGCTTTTGTTATCTTCTTTTTTGTTTCATCTTTTTTCATGTTAATCATCCTTTATGCTTCCTGAATGTAAGTATTTACTTTCCATTAGGCAGTATATAAAGGAAAAAGAGCTGTTGTCAAATGGAAGCGAAGAGAATTATTTATTCATTTAAAAGCGTGACAATTCCATTTGTACCATCGACCATAACCGTATCGCCATCTTTTAGCTTATCCGTACTTATTTTCGTACCAACCACTGCAGGAATTTCATATTCACGTGCAATTATTGCCGAATGAGAAAGAATACCTCCAGCGTCAGTAATAACAGCCCCCGCAGTCTGAAATAAAGTAGTCCAAAGTGGAGTAGTGGTCTTACATACCAAAACATCACCTTTTTCCAGCTTGGAAAATTCCTTCGTATTTGAAATGACTTTTACTTTTCCGGTATATGTTCCCGAGGAAGAGGCTAACCCTTTAATAGAATTTTCGCTGTTAGCGTCATTTTCCTCAATAGCTCCCATATATTTCTCAGCTTCTTTCAGCTGAGCTGGCTCAGGGACTCCGAAGTATCTAGGCAAATTAGACATTTGTTCATGTTCTGCGTGTTCTTTTTTACGTTTCTCAACTAATTCTGTCACGTCTACTGGATTTTCTAAAAGAGACTCTACCTCATCAAGATATAAAAAGAAAATATCTTCTTTCATTAGAAAAACATGATGATGTACTAGTAAATTACCTAGCTTGAGTAGGAATAAACGAGCTTTTGCGTCCAACATTGCATCGATATAAAAGTGATGGTCATCTCTTATAACGGATGCATCTAGCGCCCACTGATAATATTTTTTAAATTCTTCTTTATGTTGGCTATCCTCTATCTGCATCAACCATTCATTATAGTTCTGTTCACGTTTTTTGACCGTTTGTTGGAAGTTTTCATCAAAGTTGTAACCGTCATTAACATACCCTTGAATAATCGATAACGCGTGAAGAGGATTCTCTAGCCAAGTTTCTCCTACAAAATCGTGACTTACGACGCTTCGATATCCATACTGTTTTAGAAAAGTATCTACTTCAGCCATAAAGCTTTTTGCTGCTTTATTTTCCTCTAATTTCTTTAATAAAGTTTCTGTACATTCTTCTTCAAAGATCTTAGTAAGTTCCGCATCGTCTTTAACTGTTAAAGCAAGTCTAGAAAGCTGTTGATCCGTTTCCAACGATTTGTTCATTTTCCCGGTCAATAGCTCATAAACATCATGTCCGGATTTTTTATTTGTAAGGTTTTTATAGTATTCTTCAACTTTAGTGTTTAAAGACATTTGAGGCATAACAATGTCAAAATGCAAGTCATATGCCGTTTTATAAAAATCAGTCAAACTTTGAAGAATCTCTTTTCCTCTTTGAAGATTGAGATTTTCCCCGGTAAAGCTATCTAACTTGTTATAGTAAGGCAAGAATTGTTCCGTAATCATTTGGTTCATTCGTTTTGTTAAGATTGGATAAATACTTTCCATCAATTCTTTATTTTCTTGGAATCTTTTATTAGAATCTCCTTTAAAAGGCTCCGTTTTTGTATAGATGTGTCCTTTATAAAGTTTTAAATTAAGTCTATTAAACATAAACTTTAACTTTTTAAAACTAGCAGCTGTTCCTTCAGAAAATGCCGGAATAATAAATGAAGCATACAAAGGACTAACAGCATGAGAAAAACTTGTGTCATTTAAAATCCAAAACTCTTCCATATCCTCGAAACTTAAAGATATATCTTTTTGGAAAGGAGTTAATTCTTTGGCCTCTGTTAATGTGGTAATCGCTCTTGCCTGTAATAGATATACTTGATTGTTTTGAACACCAAACTCTATGTCTACGGGATGTTGGTAAAGAGCTTCTACTTCTTTTGTTATTTCGGCCAATTCAATGATTTTCTCGTCTGTTAAACAAAACCTTTGCTGCTCACCTTCCGTTGTTTCGATTTCTTCAACGCCTTCAGCAAGTGGAATTATTTTTACTTCCTTTAGCCCTTTTTCTTTCTCTATCTCAAAGGTTTGTTTATTAACCAGGTAAACATCAGGTGTTACTATACCCGAGACGACTGCTTCTCCGAGCCCATAGCTGGCATTAATCATCATTTCTTTTGTATTATGAGTAACAGGGTTTTGGCTGAATATGACTCCCGATACTTCGGACTCAATTAATCCTTGAACAACAACTGCCATTGAAGTTTCATCAAAATCAGCATACATATTTTGAGTATATTGTTCGACTCTTTCAGTGAAAAATGAGGCCCAGCACGCTTTCACTTTGCTTAAAAAATCCTCTGCACTTTTCACATTAAGATAGGTTTCATACTGGCCAGCAAAAGATGCGCCTTCTAAATCTTCAGCACTGGATGATGACCGAACAGCTACTGAGGTATAAGAGCTCTTTAGGTTTCGAAATGCCTCTATAAGATCAGATTCAATTTCAATAGGAATTTCCCCGTGCAAAATTCTCTCGTGTATATTATCCGTTTGACGATTAATCTCATTCCATTCGATATATCGCTTTAAAGCTTCTGTTTGAATAACAAACCCGTCTGGAATCGGTAAATTTTTTCTTTTCATTTTTATAAGATTTAAAGCTTTTGCTCCAACTTTTTCATTCGCCTCGTCCACCTTTTGAAAACTTAAACTATACATTAAAAATATTCATCCTCCTACAAACTAGTTTTAAAATGTAAGTAACTACTTACTTTGTATTTATTTTAATTCTTTTAAATTTTTACGGTCAATAAAAAGTGGTAAAATATTTAAAAAATGCATATTTAGTTGTGCTTTATTTTAATTTCGCTTAAATAATATTTCTCTTTTTTATTACATTTTTTAACTTTTATTAGTCTTTTTTATTATAAAGTCTAAATAGTTAACCAATTAAAAGGTTAATAAAAGAAATGCAAAAAACCCCATCTCAATTAAGATGGAGGTTTTCCTTTTTTTATAGTTGGGCTAACCATTATCTCGGAGTGCTTACAAGCTTCCACTGGCTGAGTGTCAATTTTATCTTATACCCTCTAATACATAAGTGAGCGCTATCAGATTTACGAATCATATGCGAATTCATAATCAAAAATCTCCTTTCTCATAGAATTATTTTTAATATAAAACTATTTTGGAAATCTTAACCTAAGCATAGCTCAGTATTGTAAACCATTTATTAATGACAAGAAAAGATTATGTAAACATTTTAAATTACAGGGGGAATTGTTAATTTTTCACTCTCTAAAACAAAAAAAAGAACCCTCTATACTTTGAAAGCATAGAGGGCTCCAACGTTATATCTCATCTAATTTTTAGTTACCATATCAAAAATTATAGTACTTAATTTTTATCATAACGCTTTATTCTTCTGAATTGGCCATTCGAATAAGGTGAATCATTAAATAGAGAACCTCTTCATCTGTGATATCAAGATCTATCACATTCCTTACATAGCTACGGATAGATTCTGCACAGGTATATTCCTCATTATATGCATTTTTCGTTTGCGTATAGATGAATGAATCCTTTGTTTTAAGTTGTTTATCATCAAGCAATCGTTGAATAAAATATTGAAGATGTGTCACAAATCTTGTATAGCGTATGGAATTGCTGTCAATTCTAATCTTCAACTGATAATAAACAAGGTTTAAAATATCTTTCAATAATTTAATAGAGATCATTGTACTTTCCATATTCTGTTTGTCAGACTGGGCATTTACTAAATGAAAGGCAATATTTCCAGCTTCTTCGTCAGGCATTTCGAGACCAAGAAACCCGTTCAATTCCTTGAGAATATGAAGTCCTATTTCGTATTCTTTTGGATAAAATTTTTGTACTTCCCATAAAAGTTTGTTTTGTAATGTAATGCCTTTTTGAAAACGTTCAATAGCAAAGGCAATATGATCCATCAACATGATAAACGTCCGATCGTTTAAGTAGCCATCTAACTCATGCTTAACGCTCGATAGTGCTTGGTTGATTGCATTTAAATGCTGCTTTGGCATGTTCTCAAGAATACGAATATACTCTTTTGTATCAACACTATTAATGGGAACAAACACTTTTTCCACGCTGGCAGGGTCGATTAATTCACCAGTTTTGCTTTTAAATCCAATTCCTTTGCCCATTACTATGATCTCATGCTGGTTTTCATCTTCTGATAAAATCAAGCTATTGTTAAGTATTTTAATGACTCTCATGTCTTCACCACTTTGCCTTTATAAAATTCTCTTTAATCAACTCATTCTTCCATTCGTTTCAATGACTTGCTTATACCAATGGAAACTCTTCTTTTTTATTCTCCGGAGATCTAATAAATCATCTTCACCACGGTTTACATAAATAAATCCATACCTTTTTCCATAGCCTTGATGAGTACTAACCACGTCAATAACGGCCCATGGACAATAGCCAATTACTTGAACACCGTCAGTAAGTGCCAATTGTACTTGCTTTAAATGATCCCTTATATAGTCAATACGATAGTCGTCTTCTACTGTTGCCTCGTCAGTCAATTCATCTGGGGCACCTATACCGTTCTCAGTTATCAGTATGGGTAAATTATAGCGTTCGAAAGCTTTTCTTAATGTTAAACGCAGACCTACGGGATCAATAACCCATCCGTATCTTGTTTTTCCAACGTGTGAGTTTTCCGCAGCACGGTATACACCTTCTTCGCCAAGCATAATTTGCTGGTCACCAGCTCTTGGACTGACATCACTTGCATCACCTTTGCTCTCGGCAATAGTTGCCGTCGAGTAGTAATTAATCGCAATAAAATCTGGAGCTCCAGCTTTGATAGCAGCTAAATCTCCTTCTTCTATTATAGGCTCTATTTGTCGCTCGACAAGATAGTTCCAAAAAAGAGCATTGTAGCGTCCATGTACAGCAAGATCGAGGAAGCTCCAGCCGCGAATAGTCTCCCAGTTATGGGCTGCGATAGCATCTTCTGGTTTACACGTCGCTTGATACATCGTCGTCAAATTAATTGCTGGCCCAATTTTCCCATTTGGACACATCTCGTGACAAAGCTGCATGACTCTTCCTTGAGCTATAAGCATATGGTGGTTTTGCTGGTAGAGTTCTTTTTTAGTTGGCAACTTTCCGCCTTTTGGTACCCCAATTGCTCCTGGATGCAGAATCATTGTATTTTGTTCATTGATTGTTAGCCAGTATCTTACCTTTTTACCAAAGTATTCGAATAATGTACGTGCATATTCAACAAAAGCATCTACAGTTGCTCTATTGTTCCATCCTCCATTCTCTTCAAGAGTATAGGGTAAGTCGAAATGGTACATTGTAACAATAGGTTCAATTCCATAGTTATTTAATTCCTCGATGATATTATTATAAAATTCCAAACCTGTCTTATTTATTTCTCCTGTTCCCTCTGGAAAAATCCGCGTCCAAGCAATAGAAAATCGATAAGCTTTTAATCCAAGTTCTGCAAACAATTGTATGTCTTCTTTATATCTATTGTAGTGATCACTCGCTACAGTAAAGCCAGCTGTTCCCTCCGAATGGTTCATCATGTCGATGACAGAGGGGCCTTTTCCATCTACATTCCATGCCCCCTCCACTTGATAAGCAGATGTTGATCCTCCCCATAAAAAACTTTCAGGAAACGGCTTGATATGATTATACTTCATTCTTTGTTACCTCCTATATATTTAATAAACCTTATTTTAAAGAGAGAATCATTTCCCCTTTATGTGTACTGACGGGCTTAGCGAGTTCAACTTCAGAGAATTGTTTATCATTGGTAACAATGACTGGAGTAACTAATTCGAAGCCTTTTGCTTTAATGGCTTCCATGTCAAATTCAAGCATTCTATCACCAGCCTCTACTCTATCTCCTTGGCTGACATATGATTCAAAATGTTGTCCTTTTAAAGTAACCGTATCAATGCCTACATGAATTAACAGTTCAACCCCGTTGTCTCCTTTTAAACCAATTGCATGCTTTGAATCTAGCAATGTTATAATTTCACCAGAAAAGGGAGCAAATACTTCTCCTCTAGCAGGAACAATTGCAATGCCTTTTCCAAGCAATCCGCTAGAAAACACATCATCATTAACATCACTCAGTGGCATTAACTCTCCTTCGATAGGACTCATAACCTGAAGAGATCCAACTTCTATCTGGTTCTTGACTGTGACAGGCTTTATTTCTTCTCGAGGTTCTGGCGCTACTTTTTCTGATTCATCAATTGGATCATCAAAACCGATAATCCACGTTAAGATAAATGTAACGACAAAAGCAATGGCTATGGTAATAAGCGCATGAACAATATTCATCGGATTTTCACCGATAAATGCTGGTAGTGCAGCTAGACCTGGTGATACGAACGCATAGCGGACAAGACCTGAAAGTCCGGCATAAATTCCTGCGCATCCCCCTCCGATCATTGCTGCAATAAGAGGTCTTTTCAATTTAAGAGTGACTCCATAAAGAGATGGCTCTGTAATTCCAACTAATGCAGTGAAACCAGCCGAACCAGCGAGCTGTTTAAGTTGTTTATTGTTTGTTTTTAACGCGACAGCCAATGTGGCAGCGCCTTGAGCGATATTAGAAGCGAGCATTCCAGGACCATTGATCATTTCTGCACCATGTCTTGTTAATTGCGAAGTCGCGATTGGTGTCATTGCCCACGCGGTTCCTGTTACAATTAAAAACGGCTGCAGTCCTCCCATTAATAACGGAATAAGCCAGCTTGCACGTTCGTTGATTGATTCTGCCCCAACAGCTACTAAATCGTTTAGGTATGTGCCAAATGGGCCGATAACCACTAAAGCAAGGGGTGCGGTAATTAACAGAACCAGCATCGGTTTTGTAAAAAATTTAACCATTGAAGGTGATACGCGTTCAGCTAAACGTTCAATATACGACATAATCCATACAGTAATAATAATTGGAAGCACTGAACCTGCATAATCAGTCAAACGTACAGGAACACCCATAAAATGGAGCGTATCTCCAGCTTTCAGCACTGTACTCCAGTTCGGGTGCAAAAGCACTCCGGCAATTGTCATGGCTAGTATTGGACTGGTTTCAAATTTTATGGAAGCCCCGTATGCAAGCAATACCGGCATAAAGAAGAACGCAGCATCTGCAATCGTATTTAAAGCGAAATACGTTTGGCTTTTTTCAGTAAGCAATCCTGCTAATACTAATACTGATAAAATAGCTTTAATCATACCAGCTCCGATAATAGCGGGAATCATTGGTGTAAACGTTGTTGAGATGACGCTAATAAAGCGCGAAACCCAGCTTTTCTTTTCACTATTTTGTCCTTTTTTCGGTCCATTGCTATCTGTTTTTTCACCGATAACATTGATAATAGCACGGTACGATTGTTGCACTTCATTCCCTACAACAACTTGAAACTGTCCTCCCTTGTTTACAACTGAAATAACGCCAGGCAATTTTTCGATTTCTTTTGCATTGACTTGAGATATATCATTAAACTCAAATCTAAGTCGCGTAGCACAATGTGTTAACATCGCTACATTTTCTTTCCCCCCAGCTAAATCCAGAATATCCCTACCTAACTGTTTGTAATCCATACCCCTATCCCCTTTACGCGCATTACAAGCAAATAGTGCTAAATTAATAAGAACACAAAAAAGACCAAAATAAAATGTACTTCTCTCATCCAAAAATGAGAAAAAACAAATTATCTTGGTCTTGCCTGCTTTACCAGTAACACGCCAATTTTATTTAATTGATACGATAAGAAACCGTTTACAATTAGTATGTTATCATAAATTATTTAAATTTACAAACATTTATTTATTGGAAATTTAATGTAATACATAACGTAAAAGGAGATTAAAAAATTAATAGAGAATTAAATTACATGATCAACTATAGTAAGGAAGATGTCATACAAGATGAAAATTGGTTTTATTCTGTTTGATCAATTAACAGCATTAGATTTTATTGGGTTTTACGATGGGACTACAAGATTAAAAACGCTGGGGTTTAAAGATGATGTAACATGGGATTTATGCGGGCTAACTAAGGAGGTACATGATGACAGAGGTATTACATTTAAAGTAAATAAAGTTTTGCCTCACCTATCGGAATACGATTTAATTTTCGTGCCAGGCGGAACGGGGACTAGGATTTTACAATATAATGCCGAGTTTATTGATTGGTTACAAACGGCAAAAGATGTGAGGTATAAAGTATCCGTGTGTACAGGCTCACTTTTACTAGGAGCGGCTGGCTTTCTCACAAACAGAAAAGCTACCACTCACCCAAATGCATTTGATTTATTACAACAATATACAAACAAAGTAGAACAAGAACGGATTGTTCAAGATGCAGGTGTCATTACAGGTGGCGGAGTTTCAACTTCAGTAGATTTAGGTCTATACATATGTGAGTTAATTGACGGAGCAGAAACTGCAGCAAAGATTCAAAAACAAATGGATTACCCTTACTATAAAAATAATATTGTAACGTAAATTAAAAGGATAGACCTTTAAAGGTTTATCCTTTTGTGTATCATGTACAAAATCAGCTAATACAAAGAATTTTATCGAGAAATTTATAAATACAACGACATAAAGATTATATCAGCGTAGGAACCATCTTTTAATTTAATCTGGTTTACTTGTTTCCCTTCTTCTTTAAACCCTAATTTTTGATATAAGTGGATAGCTGGTTTATTGTTTGAGAATACATCCAAGTTTATCTTTTCTAACCCCTCTTGCTCCTTTGCCCATTTTATTAAATAAGACAGTAACTTAGTTCCAGCACCCAAGTTCGAACATTCTGGCTTCACACTAATACCAAACGAACCAGTATGATGCAAACGCTTATAAGAAGATCTGGAAAAAGAAAGGAATCCAATAACTTCATCCTTGCGTTCTATAATTAATGTCAATCCACCATTATCTTGTTTCTTTTGCATCTTTTTTCGATATTCATCTGCTGTTTCTTGTTTATCCTCAGGTAATCGAAGAAGAACATCATTTGTCATAACGATACCTTTTTTTATCGCAACAATTTTTTCGGCATCTTTTGGGTGAGCTATGCGGGTGTTCAACATTAAATTATTCTCCTTTTTTAGGAATTCAACAAATAGTGAAGATCAATAATTTTTTTGCCTTAGGATGATATTTAAGGGTCTATTAGATTGAAAAACTATTATTTATATTAGATACAATGTTTTTAAGCTCCATCAAATCATCTATTACCACATCAGCCTGCGCAAGCTCAGCTTCTTGAGCAAAATCAAAATTGCACCCCACTGCCATTAAACCATTATCTTTTGCAGCATTTATATCAGATAGACGGTCTCCTACTACTGCAGCGTATTTGATATCGTATTTCTTTATAATCGTGTGGACTAAATCTCTTTTATCGAGAGTTTGAATTTGTTGGATACTAAATGTCTCTGTTACCCACTTATTCAAATCGTAATGGTCTACAATCGCTTCTAGATACTCTTTTAAACCGTTACTTGCTATGTAAATGGCACAATTATTTTCTTTTAAATAACTAAAAACTTCTTTTACATTAGGATATAAAGCACCTTTCCCTTTTCTTATATTCTCCACTAAGCTTTTCAAAAAATAGTCATCCGTATACTTTCTTATTTCATCTGAATGAATAGGTAATAAAGCTTCCCATACTTTTGGTAAAGGTACACCCATAATCTCACGATACTTATCAATAGGAGTGCCAGTATCCCATTGATTGAGTGCACGTAAATGATTAAAGGTATCGTCAAGCGATAATTCTAAAATTTTATCTGTTTGAAACAGCGTTCCATCCATATCAAAAATCAGTGATTGCAACATTAATTATCTCCCTCTTTCAACAGTACTGAATACGTATCTATATATAATACCATAAAAAGGAAAAAAGAAATTTATTAAAAACAGTAATCACTGTTCTCAGCACAAAAAGAGCACCTACTTATTTATAGGTACTCTTTTTAACTTTACATACTTTGTTTGAAATAATAAATGAAAAGGTGGCCGCTATAATCGAACTTAAAAATGGATAATTAAAAGAAAAAATACTGACCGTTGAGCTACTCAAATGCTGTGAAGGCTCAGGTACATACGTAAGTGTAAGAAATAGTCCAGAAACAATTTGAAAAGTAAATAGCAACACTATAAAGCTACCAATGAACACTACATAATTTTTCAAAATAGCGCCTCCAGTACTTTTAATTTATAAACCTCATATTATTTTAAAAATAATGATGCCACGATAAAACCTATAATCATTACTGTAATAAGTCTACCTAGACCCTTCCAACCTAAGTTGCCTGCTAAACCAGATAGGTTTCCAGCTTCATTTCTGTTAAATGCATCATTCATATTCCCAGCTGGGTTTCTTTTTACCTCTTCTTGTTTTAGCCTTTCTCTTTTTCTTTCAGGTGTTTCTTGATTTTCGCTCATTGTCACACCACCATTTTAAAACATCATAACATATTATGGTTAAAATAGTAATTAAAGGATCAAACTTAAAGGCTAGCTTAATTTTACTCTTATATATGATATAAACTTTTGTTAAAATACTGGATGTTCAATAAAAGTAAAAAAGAACCTTCAACGGAAGATCCTTTTTAGGGTTTATTGAACTAGTACATACATTAGCTCTAACGGAAGTTTTATTATAAACAACGTAATCCTAAAAATACTTTTATTCTCTAAATTGTTAAGCCTTTCATCCAATCATAAATTCTCTAAAATTATAGACGCCTATATTGAAAAATCACTTTATACTGCTAGACATAAACATAGAGGCATCTTGATTCATAAAAATCTTATGACCATGATGGAAGGTCTTTATTTTTATTGATTTAAACCCAATTTCATCTAATATTTTTGTCAGTTCGTTATGTGTAAAGCCGTTGTGAACTTTCGGATGATTAATACTATAGTTTTTATCAAAATCGACAATAATCAGCTTTCCGTTATCATTTAAAATATTAAATAATTCTTGTAAGATTTTTTTAGTATCTGGGACATGAAGAAGGACTAATGACATTAAAATTATATCTGCCTTAAGTTCAGGAGTTTCTTGAGTGAAATCTGAACAAAGTACTTTGGAATTCGTAAGTCCTTTGTGAGAAATTTTAGCTTTCGCTACCTCCAGCATTTGTTCAGACGAATCGATCAACAAAATCGAGTCAACTACATCCGATAATTCTAAGCTAACTAAGCCCGTACCGCTTCCATAGTCTATTAAAGATTTTGATTCACTTTTGGATAATTCTTTCCTTACTTCCTTCACGATAATTTTAGCCAATTCAATTCGTTCTTCTGAATCATATCTTTTTGCAATTCTTTCAAAAACACTATTTTCCATGTTCTTCTCACTTTCTTAGTTCTATTTATAAAACGTTAAAGCTATATAGGACTCATTATAGCCCAAAATAAAAAAAGTAAGATACTACCATCTTTTTGAGAGATTTTTTATGTAAGCTTATTTATTTAAAACATCTTCTTTTGTCATTACTTTTTCATAAATTAATGGTTTGGTTCCTGCTTCTGGTGTTAGACTTCTTTATATCGTTTGTTTTTACTCTGACTCTCAGCATTTTCTAATCTATTAACTATTTTTCTTTTGCATATACAAGTCAATCGAATAGAAAACACTAACTGCAAAGTAATACATGGCAAGTATAGCTAACGTCTCATAGACAGATTCCGCAGCGCTATTTTTCACAAAAGAAAAAACACTACGCACTACAAAGAAAACGATAGGATAGACTATAAATAGAGAATTAAATTTACGATTCATAATAATACTAAGTTCCTTTATTTGGATATTTATGATTGCTATAACATATAATTTTCTTTTTTATTTCTTTACTCCATATTCTTTAGGTTTTTCATTTACATAATTATCAACAGTACAACATCAAAAGAAATTCTTATTAGTAGGTCTTCTTTTGATTATCCGTTGTTTTCGATTTCTTATCTAAGATGAATTTTAAATGGCTACTAAAGATGAATAAACCGCAGATAACCATCAACCAGCGCGTAATCCCTTGATGTATAGGATCAAAAAGGTTTAATAAAGCTATTCCTAATCCTGATAACATAGCTAGATAACGAAAAATCAAGCTCCTTCCCTCATTTCAGGTCTCCTCTAGCAAGACGAAAAGAATCATACCAGTTTTCAGTTGTTATTAATAGATTCCTATAAGTAAGTTCCTTTTTCCTTAAGTTTTTGATTTCTAGAATAAAATCTAACATAGTTTCTTTCTTAGGCACTTGAACAATCCGCGCTATAAATGTTCCATTAGGATTCTTTTTCGTTTTATAAACTTTTTCTGTTTCTATTTCTAGCTCTGGCCGCCCCTTCATATCCCTTCCTCCTTTATACTAACAAATAATTTCAGTGCTAAGTAGAAAGTTATAGTTGCTCAAGTATTCCTTTTAACTTTTCTTCAATATCAGCTTCTAAATGATTTTTTGACAAATCATACAAAGTGCCTGTCCCTTTAAAATACCCACTAAAGTAATACCACAATTGGATGTAATGAACGTATGCATCTTCTTCATCTGTAAACCCATCAAAGTTTATTGCCACTTGGGAACGATATTCTTTTTCCAGACACTGCTCCGAACTTAGATTTGGTAGTTGGTCGCCATCAATATCTCGACACACCCATATTTTTAAGTTATGCTTACCATCACGTTCAAATTTATTTCTATATTTGTGCTGAAGATTTTCGCTGTATGCCTCTCCTACTTCTTCCAACTTCACTATATCTCTTTTTAAATTCTCATTCATTTCACTCTCAGGGACTAAAATATATTTGTCATCTGTTTCCTGATCCTTTTTATCCATAAATAGCTTTTTTAATTTATCAAACAAGCTTTTCCCACCTATCTAAAAAAATAATATAAGCATGTTAAATTCGACTAAAGAAATCTTATTTCCTTCTCTGATATCATATTAGTCGTCATAACTAATATGATATCAGCTACTCCCTTAATAGTGGATTGTTTTACTAGAGTGCTGATTTTCTGACATACTTGTAATTCAATATTTTTTACAGTGAACACATGTGTTAAAGTGTAAAGTAGTGAAACGAAAGGAGTAACGACAACATGGCTCAACGAATCGTCAATATGTTTTTATCTGTTTTAGCTGCTTATGGAGCGTTAATTCTAACGAAACACATGAGCATTGCAGATAATATCTTTGTGACACAGATTGTCCGTCTAGTTATTTGTATTGTAGCTGTTATCATTGTGACAGGAATTACTACATACCTCTTTAGAAACAAATCTTCTAATAATTAAAAGGCAGCTATTTACATAGCCGCCTTTTTCCTTCCCTAAAATCCCCCACTATTTTAATCCAAAGAAAATGGGGATGTCTCAATGAATCATGAGACATCCCCATTAAGGTTATAGATACTTTTACGCGTTTAAAGCACGCACAAATTCTTTTGCGAGGCTGATAGTAGACTGTGGATTTTGTCCTGTTAAAAGGTTTCCGTCTACTTCAATATGATCTGTCCAATTATCTTTTGCAATAAACTCAGCGCCTAGCTCACGAAGTTTTGTTTCAAGAAGAAACGGCATGTATTTATCTAACGTTGTATCTTTCTCTTCTGCATCAGTAAATGCTGTAATGCGCTTCCCTTTTACAATTGGCTCACCATTTTTAAGCTTACCGCCTACAAGAGCTGCCGGGCCGTGGCATACCGCTGCAATCAGCTTGTCGTCTTCAGCAAATTCAGTGAGCAAGCGGTGCAAGTTCGTATCGTCTGGAAAATCAAACATCGTTCCGTGTCCTCCTGGAACAAACATACCTGCAAAGTCTTTTGAACTTACATCAGCTAATGATTTTGTATTCTCTAACAGCTTTCCTGCTTCTTTGTCTTCGTCCGTCACATCGTCTGTTAAGCTGTTAGGATCCACAGGTGATTTTCCGCCTTTTGGACTTGCAACGACTACTTCGTATCCTTTTTTCTGAAATTCTAAATATGCTTCGGAGAATTCTGTAAGCCAAATACCAGCAAGCTCTCCGTTTTCCATTGTATGTCCATTTGTAACAACCATTTGAATATGTTCCCCGGTATTATTTGATGAAAACATGGTAACTTTTTCTTAATAATAAAAAGAACAGGTGAAAATAATGGTTAAAATACACGAAGAAATAGGCGCTTTTTTTATAGTTTAAAGATTATACAGGGCAGATTTTTTTATATACAGTGTGACAAGTCCTCACTTTAAATATTTTCATTTTTTTGACATATACATCTAATTCGATTAATATCAAATTAGATGTATATCGAATTAAAGAAAGAAGGTAGTAAGCTATGCAATTAGATAAGCTGGTGAATTATCATAAAGCCGTTGGTGATCCTACCAGGATTAGAATTATTTTACTATTAAAAAAAGGACCTCTTCACGGGCAAGCAATTGCTTATAAGCTGGGGTTACAGCCTTCAACTATTACTCATCACATTTCAAAACTAAGAAATGTAGGAATTATTTATCAAAGAAGACAAGGGAATATTATTTATTTTTATCTAGACCTTGAAAGACTTGAATATAACTCGAAGGCTATTTTGAGTATTGGAGAGGATTCGATGGAAAATCAAGAAAACCATTTACAGGATAAAGACAAATTATCGATTGTTAAAAACTTTATAAATAGTGATGGAACTTTAAAGATCATTCCAAGTCAAAGAAAGAAAAAGAACGTAATATTAGCCTATTTAATACGCGATTTACAGCACGGAAAAACGTATCAAGAAAAAGAACTGAATGAACATATAAAAAAGTATCATGAAGATTATGCGACGATTCGCAGAGAGTTAATTATGCAGCATTTTATGTATAGGCAAAATGGAGAATACGAGTTAAATCCGAAAGAGATGTGGCCTGTTATCTTTTAAAATGGACGTAAAAATGTTCATTTTTTAATCTTTCTAATTCGATATATATCTAATTAGTCTGTGTTATTTCAAATAGAATTAAAGTGAAAATGTAATTTCCAAAATGAAAAAAGCCAACGTTTTGGTAAGCATATGACATTAATTTCATTCTCCTATGTGCTGGCACAGCAGCCATATTAGTTTGCTTACTGCTTACCCTAAAAGCATAAAACCTCTGTATGCAATAAGGATTATCCTCTACCAGTTAAATTAGTGAATAATCCTTATTTTTTAAAACTATAAAAGTGTTTTAACCATAATGAAGTCTATTTGTTCTTCGTCTCCCATATAA
>Ga0209795_10001308_pt1 | contig 15842 bp, 10 predicted proteins | sample AgamicOrMarz_FD_187166 | JGI IMG/M metagenome (GOLD analysis project Ga0209795, IMG submission 187166) | Agave microbial communities from Guanajuato, Mexico - Or.Ma.rz (SPAdes) (version 2) | ecosystem: Host-associated > Plants > Phyllosphere > Phylloplane/Leaf | place: Guanajuato, Mexico...
GTTCGACGCATTGCCCGAGATATCGGTCGTACCGTTGCCCGACGTGTCAACGCTGCCGTTGATGTCGACGCCCGCATCCGTGCCCTGACCCGAGATGTTCGTCGTGCCGTTGTCGGTCGTGTTGATCGAGCCGTTCGGATCAACGATCACGCCCGTGCCGTTCGACGCGTTACCCGAGATATCGGTCGTGCCGTTGCCCGACGTGTCAACGCTGCCGTTGATGTCCACGCCTGCATCCGTGCCGTTGCCCGAGATGTTGGTCGTGCCACTGTCGGTCGTGTTGATCGAGCCATTCGGATCAACGATCACGCCCGTGCCGTTCGACGCGTTACCCGAAATATCGGTCGTGCCATTGCCTGACGTGTCAACGCTGCCGTTGATGTCCACGCCCGCATCGGTGCCGCTGCCCGAGATGTTCGTCGTGCCACTGTCGGTCGTGTTGATCGAGCCGTTCGGATCAACGATCACGCCCGTGCCGTTGCTTGAGTTACCCGAGATATCGGTGGTCCCGTGGCCCGACGTGTTGATCGAGCCGTTGATGTCTATGCCCGTGCCGTTCGACGAACCACCTGACACATTGAGCGTGCCGTTATCCGTGACATTCGCGCTGCCATCGATGACCGCACCGTTGCCGTTCGTCGAGGTGCCGCTGATGTCGGCCGCGCCGTTGCCCGAGACGTTGATCGAGCCGTTGGTGCCTTCAATAACGCCCGAGCCATTCGACGACTGCCCCGATACATTGACCGTGCCGTTGTCGTCAACGTTGAGACTGCCATTGAGAACGGCGCCCGTGCCATTGGTCGAACTGCCGGTGATGTTGAGAGTACCGTCTCCGGACACATTCATGCTATCGCCTGCATACAGGTTGACAGCCACCCCGTCGACGGATGTGCCATTCAAGTTGACCGAGCCATGATCGGTTGCAGTCGCGCCTCCCGTAGGCGAGCCGTAAATGCCCATGCCGGTCGCAGACCCACCGTTCACATTCAACGTGCCGTTGTCCATGACGTTGTTCATGTAGCGGAGCCCGACCCCGGCGGCTGTGTTCGACCAACCGTTCAGATCAACCGTACCATTACCCGAGACATTGAGACCTTGCGCAACTTGGTCCCATACACCCCAACTGGTATTCGATGTTCCGTTGACGACGAGCGTTGCGTTGTTTGTCACAGCTGCGGAACTCGGAGCGAACCAAGTACCGATTCCTCCTTGACTAGCTCCGTCGATTTGTACAGCGGCATTCCCGCTTTCCTGCAGATTGCCGCCGTAGAACAAGACGCCATTTCCGGAACCGGCAGAAGTGCCCGCGACATCGAATTTTGCATCTTGCGAAACCGCAATGTTCGAGCCCGACAAAGTCACGCCCGTGCCCGTTGCAGATCGCCCCGTCACATCGACAGTGCTATTACCCGATACATTGCCAGTAAAGGACGACGACGCGCCCGTACCGTTCGTGCTATTCCCGATCATGGACAGGGAGGCACTGCCCGTTTCGTACAGGTTCGCGGACGTCAACGCGCCTGTCCCGTTCGAGCTGCTGCCGTGAATGTTGAAAGCGCCTTGCTCGGAGAGATAGATGTTTGTCTTCGTCGAGTAAGCGCTATCGCCCCACTGAACACCGGTAGAGTTGACAGACGTTCCGTCAACGTTCACCGCGCCATTGCCAGAAACGTTGGTGGTGGCATGCCCGTATGCACCGATTCCATCGGTGCTGGAGCCGGCGATATTGAGGACACCGTTTCCTGACACCTCTACCTTGGCGACATCGAACAAATATCCATTGCCCCAGGCCACGCCCGAACCGCTTTCCGAACTACCGGCCAGCGAGACCGTCGCATTGTCCGTGACGTTCAGCGCCGTCGCTCCGTTGGAGTTATAAACGAACCCATAGATGCCGTTGCCGCTATCCGAAGCCCCATTGACGTTCAACACCGCGGCGTTCATTGCCGTGATCTTGCTGTTTCCGAACAGCACGCCGCTGCCTGTATTCGACGTGCCATGCACCGTCAGCACGCCAGCGGTTTGCGTGAAATTGCTCTCGAACTCGACACCATTGCCGGTATTCGCCGTACCCGTAATCGAGCCGCCGCCGATGTTGCTCTGATTACCGTACAAATAGACTGCGTTTACACCCGCGAGGCCGTCGCCATTCACGGTATTGCCCGAGATCGTGAGCGTGCCGCCGCCCAGATCCGTGTTGGCGCCTTGCACAGTCACCGAACCATTGTGATTGCCGCTCATGTCAGCGGTCAGGTTCATATTCAGCTTGTTGCTGGTGGTCGTGACATTGCCGTTCAGCTGGATGCTGCCGTTGGCCAGCATCGTCAGGTTAGCGTTGCCGCCCGCGGTCTTCGTAATATCCGCACCAGCCTGCTGAACGATATTGCCCGTGGCCGTACCCGCGCTAGCCGTGGTGATCGTCACGTCCGTGCCCGCGTTCAGCGCGTTGCTGATCGTCGTGTTCTTCACCGTCGCGGTGTTGCCCGTGCCGGCAAAGCCGCTCGTCACCGTGCCGTTGTAGCCGGCATCCGCGCCCGTGCTGATGGTCACATCGGTCGGATCGATCAGCCATTGGCCAGCCTGGCCTTCCGGTGCCGCCGCGCTCACCTGACCTTGCACGTTGAGGCTATGGCCCGACGTTTCGACGAAGCCGCCGTTGCCGTGTGCCGAACCGGCATCGATCGTCGCGCCAGCATCCACTTGCGTGAAGTTCGCGAACTGCACGCCGTCTTGCAGCATCGATTGAGCTTGCGTGCCGTCCAGCTTATGCAGGCTATCGCCGCCAATGATGACCTTACCGCCCTGCGTCGCGCCGCTCGCATCGATCGATGCATTGCCGAACACGCCCACGCGATCGCCCGACAGCACCACCGTGCCGCCTTGGCCCACTGCGCTCGATGCGTCGATCTTGCCCGTCACCGCCACGTCGCCCGTGTTGCCGGCATCGGCGACAACCGTGCCCGCGCGCACCACGCCCGAGAGGTTCACCACCGTGTTCAGCAGCGTGTTGCTGCCACGCGCCGTGAGCAGCACCGTGCCGTTCTCGGCCTTGATGTTGCCGCTGTTTTCCACCAGCGCGTTCGCCGACGCGTTCGTCAGCGTCAACTGGATGCCTTGGCCGTTCGGCAGCGCAACCATCGCGCTGTCGCCCGCGGCGAGCGCGACCTGGCCGCCTTGGGCCGTCGTGATCGCGCCGCTGTTGCGCACCTGGTCGCCCATCAGCACGACGTAGCCCTGCGCGTTGATCGCGCCGTCGTTCACGACGCTGCCATTCGTTCCCGTGGACTTCAGCGAGAGCGGGCCGCCTGCCATGAACGCGTTCGAATCGACCGACTTGGTCGTGGCCAGCAGCGAGCCGACGTTGACGACCGAGCCTTTGCTGAACAGCACGCCGTTCGCGTTCTGAATCAGCACCTGGCCGTTGGCGAGGAGCGAACCTTGAATGTTGGAAGCACCACCGCCGGTCACGCGGTTCAACGCTTGTGCTTGCGCGTTCGGCTGATTGAACTGCACGGTATTGCCCGTGCCGACGTTGAACGAATTCCAGTCGATCACAGTACGTTGCGTACCTTGATTGACAGTCATCGTGTTGGTGTTCTGCGAAATGCTCGCCTGACCTGCCATCACCTGGCCGTTGGTCGGCAGCGACTGCGCGCGGCTCACCGACGGCTGAAATGCGACGAGCGCGACGGCCATGGCGGTCATCGTGGAAACGACGCCCAGTTCGCGGCCCGAGGGACCCACGCCGGCGCTTTCACCTGCTTGCTTACCTTGACTCGCGACGTTTTCCGCAACAGCGACGAGCATGCCGAGACGTTTGCTAAATACCCGGCGGAACCGATTCTTGTTCATGAAAGACTCATAATTAAGTTGGACACACGACAACCGCGCACTGCGGCTCGACATTGAGCGAAGCGGGGCTATGCCGTCGTGCTTTGCTAATGTTCGAAGCTGAGAATATGAGACGCGTCCAACAGACAGAATCAGACGAGGACTAAAAGCGCGTCCTGTGGCGGCAGGCGTTTGCAGACAAACGTGGAGTCGATGCGGCGCGCTTTAGGGCGCATAGGCGGGCTTGCCGTCTAGCAGACTAGCGGCGAGAAAATGGAAGAGTCCGTGAGGCGCTTGCGCGATGGACGCAAGCAAGAAATTCGATGAGAAGCGAGTCCGCCGATATTAGCGGCGAGGGATGCCGCGCACGGACAAGCGCGGCAAATCTGCCGCACCACAATTCAGAAAAGTCTTAGCCAAGGCGACAGGGTTCAGCGCCTGGAATCGGTGGGGAAACGGAAGTTCAGGATGCCACAGAGTGGGCGGACCGCTTCCAGGGAGCAAGCTTCGCGCATTCACTGTTGCAGCTGAGCGGCGGAGGAATGCCGAGTCGCTGAAGTCAAGCCACTACGTTACTCATCACGCCGCGAGCGAAACTACTCGCAGCGAAACATGCGAACAATTAGTCATCCGACACGCTACGCGTGTGGCTCACATCAGAACGGCTTGATGACCACCAGCGCGACCGCAGCCAGCATCCCGAGCACGGGCAGTTCGTTGAACATCCGGTACCACTTGTGCGTGCGGCGGTTCTGCCCGCGCTCGAACGTCCGCAGCAACACGCCGCAGTACGCGTGATAAATCACCAGCAGCACGACGACGCCGACCTTCGCGTGAATCCAGCCCTGTCCTTGTCCGATTCCCACGACGAGCCAGAGCCACAGCCCGCAAATGAGCGCCGGCACGGCGATAAACGACATGAAGCGAAACAGTTTGCGCGCCATGATCAGGAGACGCTTCACCGCCGCCGGTTCGGTTTCCATCGCCAGGTTGACGAAAATGCGCGGCAAATAGAACAGACCGGCGAACCAGGAAGCGACCAGAACGATATGAAACGTCTTGATCCAGAGCATCGGATGTCCTTGGGTGCGTGTTGAGTGTTGTAACCAGCGTGTCGTGGCCAGCCTGTGGTGACAGACTGTTGTGACCAGCGGCGGCAATCATGGCGGCCATCCATCGCGACGCACAGTGACCGACGGTCGCGGCAACGCCAGGAGGCGTAGACAGGCGGACAAACGTGGCCGCGTTGCACGGCCACGCTTACCATTGAATAGCGCTTATTGGCGCCCTTCGCCATGTCCGAGCACGACATACTTCAGCGACGTCAAACCTTCCAGCCCCACCGGACCGCGCGCATGAAGCTTGTCATTTGAGATGCCGATTTCGGCGCCAAGACCAAACTCGAAGCCGTCGGCGAAACGTGTCGATGCATTCACCATCACGCTTGCCGAATCCACTTCGCGGAGAAAACGCATGGCACGGTCGTGGTCTTCCGTGACGATCGCGTCGGTGTGCTGCGAGCTATAGGTGTTGATGTGCTCGATCGCCGCGTCCAGATCGTCGACCACCTTGATCGCCAGCACCGGCGCGAGATATTCGGTGCGCCAGTCATCTTCAGTTGCATCGACCAGCGGGCCCACGCCCGCGCCGGCCAGCACCGCACGCGCCGCCGCGTCCACGCGCAACTCGACTTCTTTCTCGCGATACAGCTTGCCAAGAGGCGGCAACACCGTCGATGCGATATCACGCGCGACGAGCAGCGTCTCCATCGTGTTGCAGGTGCCATAGCGGTGCGTTTTGGCGTTGTCGCAGACCGTCAGCGCCTTCGCGAGATCCGCGCGATCGTCCACGTACACGTGGCAGATGCCGTCGAGGTGCTTGATCATCGGCACTCGCGCTTCGTTCATCAGCCGCTCGATCAGGCTCTTGCCACCGCGCGGAACGATTACGTCGACGTACTCGGTCATTGTGATCAGCTTGCCGACCGCGGCGCGGTCCGCGGTCGCGACAACCTGCACGGCGTCCTGCGGCAAACCGGCAGCTTCGAGCCCCTCGCCGATCAGCTTCGCGAGCGCCGTGTTGCACTCCAACGCTTCCGAACCGCCGCGCAGGATCGTGGCGTTGCCCGACTTCAGGCAGAGCGCGGCGGCGTCGATCGTCACGTTAGGACGCGATTCGTAGATGATGCCAATCACACCGAGCGGCACGCGCATCTGCCCGACCTGAATGCCGCTTGGCCGGTACTTCAGATTGCTGATCTCGCCGATCGGGTCGGCGAGCGCCGCGACCTGGCGCAGGCCTTCGACCATCGTTTTCAGCGCTTTGTCCGACAAAGTCAGCCGGTCGATGAAAGCCGCGTCGTGGCCTTTGTCGCGCGCCCGCGCGAGGTCACGCGCGTTGGCTTCCTTGAGCAACGCGGCGTCGCGCTCGATACCCGCTGCGACCGCCGCGAGTGCCGCGTTTTTCGCGGCCGTCGACGCCCGCGCCATCGCACGCGAGGCCTGGCGGGCGCGGCGGCCGAGGTCGGTCATGTACTGGTCGATATCCATGTGATTCTCGTGATGGCGCGCACGTCGACGTGCGGCGCAAAGGCTGTTTAGCGAATGATTCAACGATTGTAAGTCGGGGCAACGCGCTCTGCTTGCGATGGTGGCCAGCGCTATCTATCCCGCGGAAGCCGCCAATCTTCAGCACGCGAAGCCCGGCAGGCTAAAGCGAACTCGTGGTCCGGACGGTTTAGCCGTCCGCCAGAGCCGCGGCGCTCGTCACCCCTGCATGTGCCCACAGCGAATGTGATCACAGCCTGGCCTGCATTACCGGATCACGCCGGCCTGCGTGCGCCCGATGCGGCCCCGGCTCCGCCCCGAGGCCGCGGCGGCGGAACAGGCGCCGTTTTCGGCGACGCGACCGTCATCGCGAGTTCAAACAAGCCGTCCCAAGGATCGGGCGGCGGGTCATTGCGATGATTGCCAGGCGTGCTGCCCGACAAGCCCTTGACCTGGCGGTCGAGCCGCGCCGCCAGCGCCAGCGCTTTTTCAAGCGAGGCCTCGGTAACACGTGACAAAGCCGGCCCGATCAACCGCTCGCGCGGACCCCACACGCGGTTTTCGCGCACCAGCATCGCGAGCGGTTTGCCGGCCGCGACGCCGCGTTTGATGCGCAAAAGCGTACGCAATTCTTCGACGACCGCCCACAGCACGAGGACCGCCGCTTCGCCTTCGCCGCGCAGTCCGTCGAGCATGCGCGACAGACGGCCGACGTCGCCCGCGAGCATCGCCTCGTTCAGCTTGAACACGTCGTAGCGCGCGACGTTGAGCACGGCGTCGTGAATCTGCTCGAAGCTCAGCGAGCCGGCCGGATAAAGCAAGCCGAGCTTCTGAATTTCCTGATGCGCCGCGAGCAGGTTACCTTCGACACGCTCGGCGATAAACGCGAGCGCGCGCCGCCCTTCTTCCCCGGCGGCGACCCGCTGGCCTTGCGCCGCGAGCCGCTGGCCGACCCAGTGCGGCAACTGCGCGCGCTCGACCGGATCGATTTTCAACGCGACGCCCGCGTCGGCAAGCGCTGTAAACCAGGCGGATTTCTGCGTGGCCGCGTCGAGCCGCGGCAGCGTGATCATGGTCAAGACGTCGTCATTGACGGCGGCCGCCAGCGCTTTCAGCGCATCTGCGCCTTCCTTGCCGGGCTTGCCCGACGGAATGCGCAGTTCGACCAGTTGACGGTCACCGAACAGCGACATCGACTGGCTCGCGCCCAACAGCGAACTCCAGTCGAAACCGCGCTCCACGGTGAACACCGAGCGATCGGTGAAGCCGGCCGCGCGCGCCGCCGCACGAATCCGGTCGCACGCTTCCTGCGCGAGCAGATGCTCGTCGCCGTACACGACGTACAGTCCGGCGAGTCCCTTGGCGAGATGCGCTTCGAGCGCGTCAAGTCGCAGTTGCATGGCTATGTATTTCTCAGATCCCGTCGACGCCCGCGCTCACAGCGGCGGCGGCGGCAAAGGCGCACGCGGCGCGACGGCCGGAACCTGCTCGCCCGGCGCCGGATGCAGCGAGCGCACGCTCGACAGACGGCGCGTGAGTTGGTCGATCGCGTCGTTTTCCATATCGGCGAAGAGGATGTCCGACTCCGCGGCTTTTGCTTGCGAGTACTTGTCGCTATAGGTCATCGCGCGGTTCAGTGCGATCACGCTCGGCGGAATCAGCACCGTGCCGTCCTTGCCGATCAGCGAGTAGTTCATGGAGAGATTCAATTGATACTCTTCCACGACGCCCAGCGAGTTCAGCGTCAGCGTGCTGTAGCCGCGGCCTTCGGTAATCTGCAGCGTAGCGTCCGCGCTGGTCACCGAGTTCACCACGACCGTGTCGCTGCCGCCTTGCACCATGCGCGCGAGCCGCGCGTTCGCCGATGCCGAACCGCCGGCGACGAACAGGCGCTTGAACGCATAGTCCTGCTGGCCGCGCAATTGGAAGCCGCACGCGGACAACATCAATACGCTGCAAGCCAGCGTCAAAAAAAACGATCTGCGAGTCACATTGGCTCCTGGTTCGCAGTGGGTTCCCGGCGAGAGGCACGCGCCGCCGCACGCGACGGCGCCATGCCTGTTGACAGATGCTGCTGGATCGTCAAACGACCACGTTCACGAGGCGGCCCGGCACCACGACAATCTTCTTGGGCGCCTTGCCTTCGCTGAATTTCGCGACCATTTCGTGGGCGGCCGCCAACTGCTCGATCGATTCGCGCGACGCGTCTTTCGACACCGTCAGCGCGCCGCGCACCTTGCCGTTCACCTGCAGCACGAGTTCGATCTCCGATTGCTCGAGCGCCTTCTCGTCGACCTTCGGCCACGGCGCGTCGAGCAGCGAGCCGAACTCGTCGGCGTAACCGAGTTCCTGCCACAGCTGGAACGTGAGGTGCGGCACGACCGGATACAGCACGCGCAGCATCACACCATAAGTTTCGCGCAGCACAGCAGGCTGCGCGCCCTTTGCGCTGTCGAGCGCGTTGAGCATTTTCATCGCCGCCGACACGACCGTGTTGTACTGCAAACGCTGGTAGTCGAAGTCAGCCTGCTTGAGCACGCTGTAGATTTCGCGACGCAGCAGTTTGTCAGCGTCGGCGAGTTGCGCGGCGTCGAACTGGCCGCCTGCGCGCAGCGCAGCTTCGTTCGCGTGACCGAAGCTCCACACGCGGCGCAGGAAGCGGCTCGCGCCTTCGACGCCCGAGCCCGACCACTCCAGCTGCTGCTCGGGCGGTGCGGCGAACATGACGAACAGACGCGCGGTGTCTGCGCCGTGCTGATCGATCAGCGATTGCGGATCGACGCCGTTGTTCTTCGACTTCGACATCTTCTCGACCCCGCCCAGCACGACCGGCAGGCCGTCCGAGTTCAGCACGGCACCGACCGGGCGGCCTTTGTCGTCGAACGAAACGGTGACGTCGGCCGGGTTGTACCAGGTTTTCTTGCCCGTGGCGTCTTCCCGATAGTAGGTTTCGTTGAGCACCATGCCCTGCGTGAGCAGGTTTTTCGCCGGCTCGCCGAACTTGACGAGACCGAGGTCGCGCATCACTTTCGCCCAGAAGCGCGAGTACAACAGGTGCAGAATCGCGTGTTCGATGCCGCCGATGTACTGGTCCATCGGCGCCCAGTAGTCGGTGCGCTCATCGACCATGGTCGGTGCGCCCGGCGATGCGTAGCGGTAGAAGTACCACGACGAATCGACGAACGTGTCCATCGTGTCCGTCTCGCGTCTGGCCGCGCTGCCGCAGGTCGGGCAGGTGCAGTTCACGAACGCTTCGGACTTCGCGAGGGGGTTGCCCGTGCCGTCCGGCACGAGGTCCTCGGGCAGCACGACAGGCAGGTCTTTTTCCGGCACCGGCACGTCCCCGCACTTCGGGCAGTGGATGATCGGAATCGGCGTGCCCCAGTAACGCTGGCGCGACACGCCCCAATCACGCAGACGCCACGTGATCTGCTTGTCGCCCAGGCCCAGCGCCTTCAGGTCGGCGGCGATCGCGTCTACTGCCTGTTCGTAGTTCAGGCCGTCGTACTTGCCGCTGTTGACGAGCGTTCCGCCCTTCTCGCCGTACCACTCTTCCCAGGCCTGCGTCGAAAACTCCTTGCCTTCGACCGCCACCACCTGCTTGATCGGCAGACCGTATTTCTTCGCGAACGCGAAATCGCGCTCGTCGTGCGCCGGCACGCCCATCACCGCGCCTTCGCCGTAAGTCATCAGCACGTAGTTGCCGATCCACACTTCGACCGGTTCCTGCGTAAGCGGATGCTTGACGAAAAAGCCGGTGCGCATGCCCTTCTTTTCCATGGTCGCGACGTCGGCTTCGGCCACGCCGCCGCGCTTGCATTCGTCGATGAAAGCCTGCAGTTCCGGCTTGTCTTGCGCGAGACGCGTGGCAAGCGGGTGCTCAGCGGCGATCGCGGCGAAGGTCACGCCCATGATCGTGTCGGCGCGCGTGGTGAACACACGCAACAGCTTCTGTTCGCCGTCGATTTCATACGGGAAACCGAAGTTCACGCCGAAGCTCTTGCCGATCCAGTTCTGCTGCATGATCTTCACGCGCTCGGGCCAGCCGAGGCCTTCCAGATCGTTCAGCAACTCGTCTGCGTACTGCGTGATGCGCATGTAGTACATCGGGATTTCGCGCTTCTCGACGAGCGCGCCCGAGCGCCAGCCGCGACCGTCGATCACCTGCTCGTTCGCGAGCACCGTTTGATCGACCGGGTCCCAGTTCACGGTGCCGGTTTTCTTGTACGCGATGCCCTTTTCCAGCATCTTCAGGAACAACCACTGGTTCCACTTGTAGTAATCGGGGCTGCAGGTGGCGACTTCGCGCGACCAGTCGATCGCGAGGCCCATGGACTGCATCTGCTTCTTCATGTAAGCGATGTTGTCGTAGGTCCACTTTGCCGGCGGCACGTTGTTGGCCATCGCGGCGTTTTCCGCCGGCATGCCGAACGCGTCCCAACCCATTGGCATCAGCACGTTGTAGCCGTTCATCCGCAGATAGCGGTACATCACGTCGTTGATCGTGTAGTTGCGCACGTGCCCCATGTGCAGCTTGCCCGACGGATACGGCAGCATCGAGACGCAGTAGAACTTGGGCTTGTCGGTGGTTTCCGATGTCTTGTACGCGTCGATGGCGCGCCATTGCCCTTGCGCGGCGGATTCGACGTCGGAGGGAACGTATTTTTCGTGCATGGTGTGATGGGATCGCTGGGTTCGGTGCTTCCGCACCGGCCGCTTGGTGCTTTTGCTGGATGAAATGGCGTCGTTTCCCGTACTGCGGGGAAAGGGCTGATTATACCGTTCGCGGACGGCTGCGCCGCGTGGCGAACGCCCGCGCGCCTACTGCTGCGCGCCTGGTGGCGGCGGCTCGGTCACGAAGCCGATGCGCTCAAGACCAGCCTGCTGCGCGGCGCCCATGACCTGCGCGATCACCTCGTAGCGCGTATTGCGCTCGGCGTGCAGATGAATTTCGGGCTGGTCGGCCTGCTTGCCGGCTTGCGCGAAGCGCCCGCGCATCTGGTCGAGCGTGATGACGCTGCCGTCCCAGTAGAGCTTGCCCGCGGCGTCGATAGAAAGAGAAATGGTTTGCGGCGTTTCGCGCGCCGGCGCCGACGCGACCTTCGGCAGATCGAGCCGGATCGCGTGCGTGAATAAAGGCGCGGTAATGATGAAAATCACCAGCAGCACCAGCATCACGTCGATCAGCGGCGTCATGTTGATCTCGGCCATCGGTGCAGCCGTCTGCCTTTTCTCCAGTCCGCCGAACGCCATGCCGCCTCCTATGTCGTGACGCGCGCCTAGTGCCGATTGCGCTTATTGCCCTTAGTGAGTCGTGGCCTGCGGACCGCGCACCGGCGCTTGCGGCTGGCCCACGGGCGCGCACACGTACGAGTGCAGGTCGTGCGCGAATCCGTCGAGTTCTTCCGACAGCTGCCGCACGAGGCGCCCCAGCACGTTGTAGGCGAGCACTGCGGGAATCGCCACCACGAGACCGAAGGCCGTCATGATGAGCGCCTCGCCGACCGGCCCGGCGACGTTCTCGATCTGCGCCTGACCGCTCGCGGCAATGCTGCCGAGCGCGTGATAAATGCCCCAAACGGTGCCGAGCAGGCCGACGAAAGGCGCCGTGCTGCCCACCGAAGCGAGCAGCACCTGGCCGAATTCGAGCCTGCGCTGCGACGCATTGAGCGCCTGACGCAGCGCGCGAACCACACGCTCGCTGCGCTCGACGCGCGCAAGCAGTGCGCCGGGAATATCGACTTCGGCTGCATGGAGCGCCGCTTCTGCGAGCGGCGCGAAAACGCGCTCGCGGTCGGCGCGCTTCAATTCGGCGACACCTTCCGCGAGGGTCGGCGCCTGCCAGAAGCGCGCGACAGCGCGCGTCGCCTGACGTTTGGCCCGCACCAGCACCCAGGCCTTGACGATCAGGAAGCACCAGCTCGCAATCGACATCGCCAGCAGCACATAAGCGACGCCATGCGTGATCGCGTCGCTCGTTTGCAGGTAATGGATGATGCCGCTGCCGCCTGCCATCTGATTTCGCCGGGGAAAAGTGAGTTCGTGCGGATGAATAAGCCGCGCGCGCCGCGTTTAGCGCAGGCCGAGCACGTCTTGCATGTCGAAGAAACCGGTCTGGTGGCCTTCGAGGAAACGCACGGCACGCAGCGCGCCCTGCGCGTACGACAGGCGGCTCGCCGATTTGTGCGTGATTTCAATGCGTTCGCCTATACCGGCGAACAGCACCGTATGGTCGCCGACGATATCGCCGCCGCGGATCGCCGAAAATCCGATCGTGGACGGATCGCGCTCGCCGGTCACGCCTTCGCGGCTATAGACCGCGCAGTCGTCGAGATTGCGCCCGAGAGCGTTGGCGATCACTTCGCCCATTGTCAGCGCGGTGCCCGACGGCGCATCGACCTTGTGACGATGATGCGCCTCGATGATCTCGATGTCGTAGCCGGTCGCGAAATGCTTCGCGGCGTACTCGAGCAGCTTGAGCGTAACGTTCACGCCCACGCTCATATTCGACGCGAACATAATCGCGATGTTGTCCGCCGCGGCGCGCAGTTGCGCCTTCTGCTCATTGTCGAAGCCGGTCGTGCCGATCACCATTTTCACGTTGTGACGCTGCGCGGCTTCCAGATGCATCAGCGTGCCTTCAGGGCGCGTGAAGTCGATCAGGTAGTCCGATTCCGCGAACACACGTTCAATGTCGTCGGTCAGCATCACGCCCGTCTGTTTGCCGAGAAAGGCGCCGGCGTCCTGACCGAGTTGCGGAGAACCCGCACGGTCGAGCGCGCCCGACAGCGTGGCGTCGGAATCGTTGAGAACGGTTTCGATGAGCATGCGGCCCATACGGCCCGATGCGCCAGCAATCGCAATTTTCATGGCTACGAGGGTTCGAAAGACATAGCCCGGCAGAGGCGGGCAAAAGCGGCGGCGGGCAGCACGCCCTCGCACCGCGCGGGACTGGAACAGCAGAGAATCCGACGGCGCCGCGCGAAGCCCGAAGCGACCTTGGAGTGACACTCCACGGCGGGCGATTGCGCAGCGGCCGTCTTAAAACAAGGACAGCGCTATTACTGGCTCGTTCCCGAAGTGGACGGCGTGCCAACCGGCGCGTTCTGCGTCGAGCCGCCGCTTTGCGAGCCCGTCGGCCCGACCGGATTGTCCTGCGACGACGGCGATTGCGGCGGCGGCGGACGGTGGAACTGGAACTGCGGCTGACCACCGGACGTCGGGCCTTGCGGCGGGATGCCGCCGGCATTCGCGGTCGGAGCGGTTGAGCGCACCGACGACGGCGTGTTCCGCGACGGCGCTTGTACCGCATTCGTCGCACGATTCGCGGCTTGAGCGGCTTCAGCGTTCGCGTCGGTAGACGGCGCGGCCGCTGCGGCAGCACCTTCGACGGACGGCGAACGCGCTGTGTCGACCGTGACCGGCGCCGTGGCTACCGGCGCGCTTGCCTCGCCCGTGCTGCTCGCTACGCTCGCCGCAGCGGCCTTCTTACCGCGCTTGTCGCCGTCGATCTCAGCGAGCAGTTCGAGGTTGGACGGCAGATCTTCGCCGCCGCTCCAGCTGGCGACGCGATCGCCCGCGAAGTTGACCACGAAGTCGCGCTGCTGCACGACGTTAGTCGAGCCGCGCTTGAAATAGAACACGTAGTCCCAGCGATCTGCGTGGAACATGTCGGTGAGGAGCGGCGTGCCCAGCAACTGACGCACCTGCGCGCGCGACAGGCCCACCTGCATTTGCGCAGCGGCTTCTTTCGAAACGAAGTTGCCTTGCACAACGGTAATCCGGTACGGCGTGATGCTTTGAGCAACCCGCTGGGTGAGGCTGTCGTACGTGGAACATCCTGCAAGAATCGCGACAGCCGCAACAGCGGTCAAGGTACCCCGCATGCGGCTCCCCCGGTAGATCAGTTGAGATTTTGAAATCATTTCACTCACCGTGCGGGCCCGCTGACGAGCCGCGCGAGTTTCATTCCATCGAAGATGACCAGAACGGCAAAAACACATTACTATGAGAGCCCAGCATTGTACTCTAGGGATCCCTTGTCATGACCAATCCAACCGATCTCAAGAACATCGGGCTCAAGGCGACCCTTCCGCGCCTCAAAATCCTCGAGATTTTCCAGCACAGCCCGGTGCGTCACCTGACGGCCGAAGACGTGTACCGCAACCTCCTGCACGAGGAGCTCGATATCGGTCTTGCCACCGTGTATCGTGTGCTGACGCAATTCGAGCAGGCCGGCCTGCTCTCGCGCAGTAATTTCGAATCGGGCAAGGCTGTTTTCGAGCTGAACGAAGGGTCGCATCACGACCATCTGGTGTGCCTCGATTGCGGCCTCGTCGAAGAATTTTTCGACTCCGAAATCGAGAGTCGTCAGCAGTCCATCGCGAAGGAACGCGGCTTCAAGCTGCAGGAACACGCACTGGCGCTCTACGGCGCCTGCACGAAGGAAAACTGCCCGCATCGCAAGCATTGACGCGGTGCCGGCCGTGTCGGGGGGCGCGGTCGAACGATTAGCAATCAGCAGGAAAATGGCCTGGCCGGGTTGAATCGGCCGGGCCATTTTTTTGGTCGGGCGAATTTCTTTGCCTGAAACGCGGCGGCGTCCGGCGTCTATTTCGACACTCGGCAGGCGTAAGAAAGCCGCTCCGAAGAGCGGCTTTTTTTGCGAACCGCGCTAAACCGAACCGCCGACGTTACGACGACGGCGTCCGGAAAAGCACAGAACGGCTTACTTCGCGTTGGCGAGCGCCACGGCCGTGTCCAGCATGCGGTTCGAGAAGCCCCACTCGTTGTCATACCAGCTCGACACCTTCACCAGGCGGCCCGACACCTTGGTCAGCGTTGCGTCGAACGTCGACGAAGCCGGGTTGTGGTTGAAGTCGATCGACACCAGCGGCGCGTCGTTGTAGCCGAGGATGCCCTTCAGCGCGCCTTGCGACGCTTCCTTCATGATCGAGTTGACTTCCTCGACCGTGGTGTCGCGTGCGGCGATGAACGACAGATCGACCACCGACACGTTGATGGTCGGCACGCGAATCGCGTAGCCGTCCAGCTTGCCGTTCAGTTCCGGCAGCACCAGGCCGACAGCCGATGCAGCGCCCGTCTTGGTCGGGATCTGGCTATGCGTGGCCGAGCGCGCGCGGCGCAGGTCTTCGTGGTACACGTCCGTCAGAACCTGGTCGTTCGTGTACGCGTGAATGGTCGTCATCAGGCCGTTCACGAGGCCGATCTTGTCGTTCAGCGGCTTGACGAGCGGCGCGAGGCAGTTCGTCGTGCACGATGCGTTCGAGATCACCGTGTCCGATGCCTTCAGCACGTTGTGGTTCACGCCGTAGACGATGGTTGCGTCGACGTCCTTACCGCCCGGCGCCGAAATGATGACCTTCTTCGCGCCGCCCTTGATGTGCGCGCTTGCTTTTTCCTTCGTCGTGAAAAAGCCTGTGCATTCCATCACGACGTCGACGT
>Ga0209795_10001318_pt1 | contig 15780 bp, 5 predicted proteins | sample AgamicOrMarz_FD_187166 | JGI IMG/M metagenome (GOLD analysis project Ga0209795, IMG submission 187166) | Agave microbial communities from Guanajuato, Mexico - Or.Ma.rz (SPAdes) (version 2) | ecosystem: Host-associated > Plants > Phyllosphere > Phylloplane/Leaf | place: Guanajuato, Mexico...
TCAACTCGAAGAGCGTCTGTCTTCGCGCCAGCAAACTCCCTCCGGGCGCCTGCGCATCAACGCCGCCTCGCCGTTCATGCTCCACGCCATCGTTCCCTACATCGACGAATTCCGGCAGCTCTACCCGGACATCCAACTCGAACTCAACAGCAACGACCTGATCATTGACCTGCTGGAACAAAGCACCGACGTCGCCATCCGCATCGGCACTCTCGCTGATTCGACGCTGCACGCACGTTCGCTCGGCTGCAGTCCGTTGCTGATCGTTGCCAGCCCTGCTTACCTGAAAAAACACGGCGCGCCCCGGCAGGTCGCAGACCTCAGTGAACACACGCTGCTCGGCTTCACCCACAACGAAGGCCTCAACCAGTGGCCGCTGCGCTATGCGCACGGCGATCGCTGGCCGATCAGCCCGGCGATCAGCGCTTCCAGCGGCGAGACCGTTCGCCATCTGGCGCTGGAAGGGCAGGGCATTGCCTGCCTGTCGCACTTCATGACCATCGACGACATCCGCGCCGGACGCCTGAAAGTCCTGCTCGGCGAATTCAACACTGGCTACCGTCAGCCGATCAACGCCGTGTACTACCGCAACTCGCAACTGGCGTTGCGCATCCAGTGCTTCCTCGACTTTATCCAGAGCAAACTCGCCGCCTACGCCAGCGCCGAATTCAAGGGCTGATTCGTGATCCCTGCGCAAGAGTGAATTGGCCTGTGGCGGGTTTTTCGCCGGGGTTCATCGGTCGATACTCGCTGCATCAATTATTCACGCAGGGAGTTTCTCCATGAACGTATTCGTTACCGGCGCTGCCGGTTTTATCGGCGGTTCCATTGCCACCGGTCTGGTGCAGGCCGGGCACAAGGTTACTGGTCTGGTGCGCAGCGCCGAGCAGGCTGACGAAATCAAAGCGTTGGGCATGCATGCGGTAATCGGCACCCTTGATGACAGCCAGTTGCTGGCGCAACAGGCGCGTGCTGCCGATGCCGTCATCAACGCTGCCAGCAGCGATCATCGCGGCGCAGTGGAGGCGTTGCTCGGTGCTTTGCGTGGCTCGAACAAAGTCTTTCTGCACACCAGCGGTTCGAGCATTGTCGGCGATGCTTCCGGCGGCAAATCCAGCGACGTCATTTACTACGAAGACAACCTGCCGGAACCGACCGTCGATAAAGCCGACCGCGTTGCCATCGACAATCTGGTGCTCGCGGCGGCGCAGGATGGCGTGAACTCGGCGGTGGTCTGCAACACGCTGATCTACGGCCACAGCCTGGGAGTGAAACGCGACAGCGTGCAACTGCCGCGACTGCTCAAGCAGGCGCGTAAAAGCGGCGTGGTGCGTCACGTCGGCAGCGGCCAGAACATCTGGTCCAACGTGCACATCGAAGACGTCGTCGCCCTGTATCTGCTGGCGTTGACCAGGAATGTGCCGGGCACGTTCTACTTTGTTGAAAGCGGTGAAGCCTCGTTCATCGACATGACCACCGCCATGGCCGAAGCCCTCAATCTGGGCAAACCGCAAGACTGGCCATTGCAAGACGCCGAAGCCGAATGGGGCTATGAAATGGCCAACTACGGCCTCGGCTCCAACAGCCGGGTACGCGGCAAACATGCCCGCGAACTGCTGGGCTGGGTGCCGAAGCGTACGTCGGTGGTGGAATGGATTCGTCGAGAAATGGTGTGAGCGGCATCTTCCGATGCTGCCAAGCCCTGCGCCATTGTCTGAGCCGGTACAGGGCGTTCTCCGATTAACCGGAAATATGCCTTCGGCGAGAGGTCCCGGTGTGGCGCCCTAACGGCAGGATGCCGGTGGCAACAGTGACAATGTCAGGGATGATGCCAGTGCAGTTGCCACAAGCCGGGAAATCCTGATTGAGTCCAGGGTTAGTCAGTTTCTGGACAAAAACGACGCTGTCCGACAGCGCTCGTTTGAAGCCCGACGAATCGAACTTTCCGTCCCTGAGAGGCAATTTATTGGCAATGTCGTTGACGGTCTGCACGTCAGCATGCAAGCCGGCAACGCCTGCGCGGATCGGGATTTCGGGATGTGCCCGAACATGATTCATGATCAGTTTCATTGTTTCCGGATGCAGAATCACCCCGTTGCGTTTGTACTCTTCACGCAGGGCCGACTTGAACTGTTTCCTCGCCGTCACCGAATACGAACCCAGATCACCCGTGGGCAGAAAGTCATTGTCTTTCCTCGATTGCGGATCCTTGCGAACGCCTTCAAACGTTGGAATCTGCAGATTCTGGGGGATTTTTGTCGGCATTGAGGTAATGCCCGGAAAAACATTGTTTCCCGATGGGCTGCCTTGAAAATTATGAAAAGTAGCCATTTCCGAAGAAGCGCCGCGCATGACGTAACTGGCATGTGCGATGTATTTTTTCAGGTTTTTTCCGCTGGGCGGGCCAGGGTCGGACTCGGATCGCTTATGCGCTTTTTTTCTGGATTTGGCCTTGGCCTTCGGCTCGGGCGGGGCATTTTCGGCTTGCGTACCGGTCAACCACCGGGTTTTTGCCGAGAACCTGCCGTAGGAAGTGTTCGGTTGATCGACCAAATGAGCGAGAGGGGCTCGTTCGATCGCGCTGGCGGGAATGTCCAGATGGTTCAACGATTCGTACTTCTGCAGGCCGCCGTGATCGCTGTACCTGATCGGGTTGTTGCCCACCATGCAAAACAGGTTCAAGCCGTCGACGGTTCCGGCCGGGTCCGCACTGATCCAGCGTTGCAACCAAGGGGCGTAGTAGCGGTGTCCGTAGTAATAAAGACCGCTGCTGTCGCGTTCCTTGCCCGAGTGGCGCACCGTTGTGTATTGCGCCTCGATGACTGACCGCGCGGCGCTCCAGGCGGTACCCCCAAAAGGGTAATAAGCTTCCTGGCTGATCAGATTTGCGTCGTCATCAAGCTCCAGCATGCAGGATCCACAGGGTTCGTCCAGGCTATAGCGCAGTTGCTGGCGCGGGCTCATGGTTGCAGGCTTGCCCTCGGTCCAGTGCAGATAACGGATGCTGCAACGACCAGCCTGCAGAGTAATGACTTCCAGGCGCTGTTTGTTCTGTGAACGCAACTCCAGTCCCGGCAGATAAACCACCTCATCGCGATGGGTAAGCGTTCCGCCGTGAAACGTGCGGGATTTGCGCACTCGCTGGCCGCTGCTGTCGTAGGTGTAGCGTTCCTCGTCATTGACGCCGTTGGCACGGCTGACCAGTGTCACGCCAGCCAATTGGCCCAAGGCATTCCATTGCAGCGGCTGACCGGGCTGCAAGGTCAGCAGATTTCCATGGACATCCGAGTTCATGACCGTGTCGGTGGCCGGGTCGCCCTGGTTCCAGGCAACAAGACGATTGCTGTCTTGGGCAATGTTCAGGGTTCTCGTGTATTGATTGCCATCGCGAACATGGCGCAACGTCGTCAGGTTGCTGCCCGTGTCGTAAGCAAAATGCTGGGTGTAGTTGAACAGCTCTCCGACCCCGATGGTCATGCTGGCTGCGGGCACCAGTTTCGGCTGGGTGATTGCTGCCTGTGCTTCGCGGCCGGTGGCACTGGTCAATTGGTAAAGGCTGTCATAAGTGAAGCGGCTGACGGCCTGTACCTGTTGATTGTTCGCGAAGCTGGCGGGCTGTGCCTTGTCGGTGATGGACAAGACGTTGCCCACTGCGTCGAAGACATACTGCAAATCCTGCAGGAGCCGGCCAGCCTTCGAGGCACTCAGCTCACAGAGGCGACCGCTGGCCATATCGTACTTCGCGCGATTGATCACGCCGTTTGCCGCCCGTTGGGACTGGATCTGCCCGAACGCGTTGTACTCGATGTCGCTGATGATCACGCGTTCGACGGGCTGGTCGGCGACTTTCAGATGCAGCGTTTTGAGCTGCCCTGCGACATTGAAGCTGTAGCGTTGGCTGTGGCCTTTCGCATCGGTCTGTTTGAGCGTGGTACCGCTGCTGTCGTACTCCCAGCGTGTGGTGTGGCGTCGGTCCTCAAGCAGGGCGTCACGTTGTTCGACGGTGTCTGGCCAATCGGGCAATTGTGCAGCGATCAACAGTTGCCGTGTCTGGTCGGACGGTTCTGCGCACAGCGCGTAGGCATTGCTCGACAGCGTGCCCGCACTGTCATCGTGACGCACCAGCCGGCCGCAGCAATTGCGCTGTGCGGAGTCGGCAGAACTGTCACCATAGGTGAAGCGTTCGGCAACGCGCATGGCTTGACCGGGCGATTGTTCATCGACCCTCACAGGGCGTAACTGCCGATCATATTCCATGTTCCAGACGCGGCCGTGTTGATCCCAACGCCTGCCAGCCTGGCCGGTGGCCTGAGCCAGCGAAAGACTCCATCCGGAATCGACGCAGACAACGCCCAGTGGCGTGCCGGTCAGCGAGTACGACATTGTGCGATTAGGCGTCAGTTTTCGTGCGTCTTGTCTGGCATCCCATTGCTCGATCAGGCGCCCGGCAGTGTCGTAGGTTTGCCGCGTGACCCTGGGAGTTGCGGGTACCTGCGACTCACTGCTGCGGTAATAAGCGACGTGGCGCACCATCAGCCCACGGCTGTCGACGACGCTGACGTCAGGTGTGTTGTTGTGCAGGCGGGCGCTCATGCTTGCACTCCTTTGGAGGCGGCGAGCAGCACTTCCTCAAGGGTGTCGTTCTCGTCTTCCATGACTGAATACCAAGGGTGATAACGGCGGCGACGCAGGTATGAAATCGCGCCCTGCTTTGCCAGAAGTGTTTTGGTCGGCCGGCCCAGTGCGTCGTAATGCTGAAGGTCGTAATGGTCCAGTGTGCGCATCGACGTATCGTTGACGTAGCAGTGCCGATCGGCGAAATACGGTCGATAGATGCGGATTGGCAGGCCCTTGCAGTTGTATTCCTGCCTGCCGGTGACGCACCAGCGTGTGGTTGTGGCGCGTTCCTGCGCGACATCGTTCTCGAGGACGAGCCGGTTGTCGTCGCCGACGAAGTAGGCCATTCCCGGATCGACCTTCTGTTTGCTTTGCAGCTCCCGGCCGAAGCCATCAAGGCACGTCAGGGAAATGCGGATCTGCTGCTGATCGCCGGGATAACGGTCCGCACTCAACATGGCGGTGTGCACGGGCTCGCGATGTGCCTGCGCAATCAGTGCTGCAAGCTGTCGCGCATCACCGTTGAGCCGAGCGCCACTGGTGGTCAGTTCGCGGGCGCGTGTGCAGATGTGGCCGTCGGGCAACAGTAGTCCCTGTGCTACGCAGCGCTTGAACCATTCACTGTCGCGCCGTGCGTTTTCGTCGATGCGGCCCATCCAGCTGAACACATCGCTGGCGGCAATGCTTGCAGCTTGCTGCAGTGCGCCCTGCGGATCGGCAATGGCGCTCGACGGTGTGAGCGCGTCCGGTCGTCGGTAGCTGCTCAAACTGGCGAATCCGACCGGTCGGCCCTGCTCGGTTCCATGCACACTGCTGGCAATTACCTGACCGAAAGGGTTCACCAGCACTTCATTGATATTGCCATTGGCGTCGGTGATCTGCGTTGGCGCCATCACTCGATAATCGTAACTGGCCCGGGTGGTGCAGCCATCCTCCTGACGAATGGCAAGCACACAGCATTGATACGCATCATGCTCTACGGTCACCCGACCCTGGAGTGCGGTGGCTTGCAGGGACTGGGGTTTATGGAAGCCTTTTCCCGAGGCTACGTTCACGAAACCGCTCCTGACCGACCAGAACCTGTCTTGCGTCCCGGCGGGCGCGAGCCAGTCGGTCATGCGCTCATAGCCAAAACGTGTCATCAATGCGTCGTCTGGCTGGAGATCGGGCGCCAGCGTGTCGAAAGCGCGCAGAGCAGATTGATCAAACTCAGCTGTTTCAACGTAGGCGCCAATGCCGGCAAATTCAGCCACGCCGTCGGGCAATACAACGCCGGTCCGGGCGTTTTGATAGCGTTGTACCGACAACCCGGTCAACACGCCTTTCTTCGCAACGCCAGAGCCGATGAGCCATTTCTCGAACTTTTCGTAACTGATGTCGCTTGGCTTCAGCCCATCGACCGCCGTTGGCTTGTCAGCTTCGTATGCCTGGCTGCGCTGGCGCCAAGGCAGGCCGAGACGCCAGCCCTGCGCGTCGGTGAGGTGAATGTATCGGGCACGGTTCTCACTGATGTAGAAGCGCTGTTGCGTCGGGTCGTGGGCATCTTTCCACCATTGGTATTCATGGCTTTGATCGAAGGGGGCGGTGTCACTGGCGGTCAGGCGTCGGGCGTAATGGATCTGGAAACTCTGCTCTATGGCGCCGAACCGGTCCCGGCGGGTATTGATCGTGTGCACGCATTGCGGATCTGCAACGAAGCCGTCGTAGTTGTAACTGATCGATTCGAGTTCCAGGGGCAGTACCCGGATGTGGTCTCGCGCAACCTTTTGAGGGGTCAGCAGGCGCACTTGGTAGCGGTGTTCTTCAACCTGCAACAGCTTGCGCGATTTCGACCCGGCGCCGAGATCAAAGACCTCGCGCCGCAGCAGGCGGCCGCACAGGGCTCTGGCAATCGCCCGGCGGGTAGCCTCATCGCTCGCTTCGACGGCGAGTTCTTCTTCTCCCTCATACCGACTCACATAGACTTTGCCCAAGCGCTGCGCGTCTTTGTCGGACGCGTCGTAGCTGCGGCGCGACGGCTCGCCTGGCTGGCCGGTATGAAACCATTGGCGGGTCCTGCCTGGCGGCATGAGATCGGCGCTGGACAAGGCTTCGCTGCTGTTTTCGATCAGCAGTCCGAATCCGCGCAGTTGCCGCTCCTTGCTGTCGTAGTAGCCCTGGCGGTAGCTGAAACGTTGAGTCAGCTGGTTTTCAGTGATTTCATCCCGTTGCGTCTGGCTCCTGACCAGATGCAAGGCAAAGGGCAAGTGGCAGGTCAGGTCGACCTTGTTCCCTTTCATGCGCTCGGTTTTTTCGTCCAGCCATTCCTGCGCGGAACTGCGGTAAGCGATGCTCGTGGACTGTCCCATGTTGTTGTTCGAAGTGGTCAGAAGGTAGGGCTTGTGCTGGACGAAGTCATAGCGCCAGTGATGTGGAGAATGGCCAGGCGCATGGATCACCAGGCTGGAGCAGCCCAGACCACGGGTGTCCACCAGATCGACACGGCACAGATCATCGAAGCGCCAATTCTCGGGCCAGGCCAGTGTCACTGCTGAATCGAAGCCGTGGCCGGCGCGATTGCTGAAGATCAGCGCGTGTTCGGCTGTCAGGTAAATCAGATCTGCCGCGCCCGAACCGTCCAGATCCGCAAGACGGATGCGCGAGGCGTCGAAGGATTCCCGCGCACGCCCCGGCCAACGCAAAACCCGACCCTTGCCAAAACGTCCGCGGCCCAGGTTTGGCCACACTTTGATTTCATTGTGACGGATGCGTACCAGATGCTGCTGGCCGCTGCCAAGCAAATCGCTGAACGCGACCAGCTCCTGCTTCGAATGGCTGAAAACCGGAAGGTTATCTTCGTCAGCGGAGCGGGCGACTTCATGGGCAGCGCCGAACCCGTCACTGCGCTGGTTGGCGTACAGCCGGATGCTGCGTGGCCCGATCACTGCCAGATCGGCCAAGCCTGCGCCCATCAGATCGGCTTGATGTGCCTTGTCGTTGAAGAAGTCCAGAGGAAACGAATCGAAAGCGCTGAAACCGGTCCACGAGCGATTCGGCGCCATGGAGAAAAAACCGCTCATGGCCGGTTGCGCAATGACCCAGTCCAGGCGTCCGTCACCGGTCAGGTCGGACAGCGATTGCCGGGATGTTCCGTTCAACACAGGCATGGCGGGCAGAAGCTGCCCTTCGCCGTAAACGACTTGTTCGCTATTCGGTTTGCCGCGCAGCGGCTCACGGTAGCGCCAATGATCATGCTGCTGGTAGAGCAACCCTGGCAGGCCTTCGCCATACAGATCGACCCACTCCATCTGGTGGCTGGCCACTTTGGGCATCTGGCTGAAAGGCTCCCAGGCAGAGGGCGATGGTCGCAGTGCAAATTCGCTGTAAGTGAACTCCACAGGCGGATGACTTTCGGGCGCCGGCCCGTCAGCGAATGCCTGCTGATGAGCTGCCGAGAGCAAATGGTAACCCGCCTCGGTCTGCCGGTAGTCGAGCAGCAAGCGCCGGACCAACTGCGGATCCTCACCCAGTTCGTTGGGGAACCAATGAAACATCAGAATCTGCCGGCACAAGCGCTTCGTGCGCAACTCAAAGCCGTACGCGTAATCAAGAACGTGATCGTCGCGATTGACCGCATTGCCAGAGGCATAATCGGGTTTTTGCGAATACCCGGTATGGCGTCCTCCGTAGTCCAGTATCAGTTCAAAATGCCAGCGCACGGCCTCCAGACGCTTGGGACGCCACAGATACAGGTGTTGCTGGGATTTCTCGTTGCCATAGCAGACACGGCTCAGATAACGCTGTGCCGTTGTTTTTCCATCTTCAATGTCGGTCTGATAGTCATAGAAAATGTGCTCGCCTGAAGCGTTGACGCTTTCCTGCAACAGCCATTCACCGACACGCAGTGGATCCGCAGGGTCGGCCCGTCGTGCGATGGCCTGACGGCCGAACAGGTGAAGGGTTCCGTCGGCACCATGAACCAGCCAGAAGCCGGCGCGGTCATCGTCGGCAGACCAATGTTCAATCCGGTCGAAAGCGCTTTCCACGCGAGCCAGATAGCGCGTAACCGCATAGCTTTTTTTTAGATCGAGGTCGTTGTACCGATCTTGTTTGCTCGATTCTGCCGGATACCACTCGACGCCGTCGGGGCCGGCGATTTCGTCCTTGCTGGTGTAGGTCGGCACGCCTTTGGCGGTCACGCGCGTCACCGCCGGTGTCGGCAGGCTCCAACCGATGCCGAACACACCGTTGCCTGCCGAACTCGAGTAGCCCAGGGTCAGGGACGGGTCAAACCCGCGCCCCGTCGAAATCGGCAACCCCAGCAGGAAACTGGAAGCGCCGGTCGGTCCGACAGGCCCCCAGCCTTTACCCACGCTTTGAATGGCGCCACCGCCCTTGGGCAACGCGGGAATATTGATGGACAAGGGCTCCGGGCGGCTCACTGCTGGCCTCCTGCCGACCTGGCCGTGTAGTTGATGTGTATGAGCACGTCAGTCAGCGAGTCGATGAAAGTCGTTTGCCCATCCTTATCGGACAGGCACAGCCGCCAACTGGAAATGGCGCCAGTGAATTCGAAGGGCAGGTAGCGCTCATCGTTGAAATTGAGAGTGAACAGGCCGTTATCGTCAACACCGGTCGACAGCGCAATGATTTCGTTGACCCGTTGGTTTCTCAGGATGGAGTCTGTTGCTGAGGTCAGTTGGACTTCGCTGGAGAGTTGCATCAGGGTCGCCCGGACGTTCTCGTACGGAGCGAGAACTGCCGGGAAGGAAACGCTGATGGTTTTGATCCGGCGCAGATAGTGATTCCTGTAATCCTGTTCGAACAGCTCTTTTGTGAGTTCGAAATCGCACTTGCCCGTGGATTTGAAAGTATTCAGGACGCTGTTCCAGTCTTCTTTTTTCCCGGTTTTGAGCTGATGCAACGACACGGTTTTGCGAATCTCCAGTTCCCGGTGATTGCGCCGCAAGTATTCAGCCTGCATTTTCATCAAAGCCAGCTTCAGGTGCTCTCCGGCTCCAAGCCCACGCTGATTGTTTTGCCAGGTGCCTTGCGGCAGGAACGTTGTGTTGAAATCTGCAATCTCGTATTGCCACGCGGCCTGCGCGTCCTGGCACAGCGCCAGTGTCATGTCGTAGGCCTGGCTGTAAAGAGGAGCAAGCTGCGTACCAAGCCACTGATACAACTGCGCCTGGGTGAAGCGCCTGCTGAGGAACTCGTGGTTGCTCCTGGCTTGGGACAATGTTGTCTGGGCCTGGCGAATCAATAACTCTGCGGCTTTCTGTTGTTCTTCCATCGATGTCAACTGGGAGGCAATCTGGGTCAACTCCAGTGCGGCCTGGTCGCGCGCAAGCGTCCATTCCTCACGTCGTCTACTGAACTGCGCCGTACGATCCAGATGGCTGGCTGCGGTTCGGTCAGCGGCCGCTCCGCCTTGGGCGAGTGCGGTCAAGGCATGCAGCGCGCCTTCCCAGCGCATGCCGCCATTGGCGAGGCCGAAGGTGTTTGGCGCCAGCATCAACGCGCCGGCACCGACCTGGGAGGCTAACGCCAGCTGTTCGGCTACACCGCTGCGCAAGTACAACTGACTGGCGCTGGCCTCCTCGACACTGAGGTCCTGTTTGAGCAAGCTTTCAAAATGTTCAAACCGCTGCTGCACGATTGTTTTGCCCACCAGCAGCGCTTTGTGATTCTGCTGCTCGGCGCGCAATGCCTGCGTCTGCAAGTCAACCGACAGCGACGCCAGTGCCCAGGCTTGCTGCTGCTGCACCTCCTGGAGTTGCGATTGTTCCTGACGCTCTATCAGCGACAGCAGCGTAATGCCGAACTGGATCAGGCTATCAACGGCGCTCAGCGCCTGCCCATGCATCACACTGAAGCGATAATGCGGGATCTGCGTCGAGGCAAAAGACGATCGCGTACCGCTCTCGCCACCGACGTTGCCGGCCTGCAACAGCGCGCGCGGCTCTTGAGGCGATTCGTACACGCGAACGAGTTTGCGTTTACCGGCGATGTCCAGACCATGCCTCAAGTTGTACAGGCGACTTTCCACCTGATCCCAGCGCTTGAGCAATTGCGGGTGGAAGGGAATATGCAATCTGGGTTTCGGCGAGATCTTGTCGTTCACGCCAAGATCCTGTTCAGGCTGATCGGTTACCAGTTCGCCCAGTGTGATGCTCTGCCAGAGGGCGTTACGCCGGTTGATCACTGGCCGAGCACCGAGCAGATGTTGCGCTTGCAGATAGAGTGACTTCGCCTGGTCAAGGCTCTCGGTTGTCAGGCGGCGATAAGCCTCGTCAGCGCGATTGAGCAGTATGTCGACATAAAGAAAAAACACGGCCTTGCGAAAATGCACGCGATGGCTGAGCGCGATCTGATGCGGGTCATACGGATTGTTCTGCGCATAGGAGGGCTCTTCGACAGGACTCAGGGGTTCTGACTTCCAGTGCTGTGGCTGGCTAGCCTTGTCCTGCCCCCAAGGGTCGAAGAGATAATTGACCCAGGTCATCGCCTCTTCGTAACGGTGCTCGGTATTCAATCGGGTCGCGACCACCCATGGCACGTATAAAAACAGTTCTGTGAAGTACTGGCCGTAAGCGCCATGAAAATCCAGCGCCTGCGTGGGGGATGAGCTCGGCGCGGAAAACTCGGATTTCGGTGAGTCGAGGTTGAACAGTTCGTCCAGACTGTTCTCCGCGCGCCGGATCATCTCGGAGGCGAAACCGGTATTGAGGCTGATCTGGTCATCAGCGTCTGGAGACGTTTTGCTGTCGTCGGGCTTGTACTGCAAAGTCTGCGACGACTCTTTAGTGGCAATCTTCCAGTCAGTGATCTTGTGGTTTTTCGCCATCAAGACTTCTCGGAGTGAAAGGAAGTCGATCGTAAGCTTCAATTGCTTCTTTACATAATCCTCCTTTGCACCGTTCTCCTTTGCATCATTTTCTGCGGTAGTTCCAGCGGTTATCGAAACCGAAAAATTCTTATCGATATCGCCAGTCAGGCTTTCCGCACCCAACGCAATTCCTATGGCGATCTTATCGTTCAGCTCATAAGCGTAGATTTCGACGTATTGATTGAATCGCTCTGGTGTTAGGGCGTTCCAGATGCTCTCAAAAAAACGTTCGAGGCAGGTTGCCGGCAGGCTCCAGTTCCCGTCGATTTTGCGCCATGCATAATTGAGTTTCAGCTGCGGGTTGCTCTTGCCCGTTGCACTTTGATCTGCAAGCTGGCCGGGGTGCTGACGGTAACTTTCTGCCCAGAATATGAATAACCGATTGTTGAACCAGACGGGCCGAATGGTATGTTCGATGGCGTTCTGTGAAATCGGTACATCGGCTTTTTTCCATTGGCTCCAGGCCTGAGGTTCAGGACGCTGGCGCTTTTTCTTCCCTTCGCCGATCAGCTTCTCAGGTCGCTGCGACATATCGAGCGAGCGCCAATAGTAGCGATCAGCTGTGCGTGATTTGGCCAGCAGATAACAAACACCGTTAGTGACGTCATCGCCATCAATATAACCATTGAGGATTTTCAGGTTCGCCACTTCCTCAAAGCGCGTGAGGTAACCCAGTATCGCTTTATGCGCGGTCGCAGCGTCGAGCCGACCCTGCGTCAAGTCGTTTTCCAATTGGCAGAAATTTTCGCTTTTATCGATCCGCAATGCAGGGTCGAGATAGAGCGACGGGAAATACATCAGTTGCTGGTGGGCTGCCCAAGTGGAATAGTGGCTCAAAATATTGTGCCACGAGGAACGCTGCTCCTCGGTCGGCGAATGATCAGAGGAATGACGAGTCATGATCAGTTCGATGTAGTGTTGAAGACTGGATATCGCGAAGCTTACCGGCGTCGTCGAGACATCGTGACTGACGAATGGGTCCAACAGGAAGTTATCGTAAAGCGTTTCAGCAGAAGTGTTTTTCGTTGGTCCGTCTTTCAGATGAAGGTAATAGGCTACCTGAGCATCGCGCAGGCCTTCCTCCAACTGCTTTTCCATATTCAGGGTGTTCATGTTCAGTTCCTTAAACATTTGCGGCGTGGAGAAGTTTGGCTGCGACGGTGCTCCATTCGTCCATTGAGCTTTCGTTATCCAAAGCCAACGTTTCATGCAGGCTTTCCAATGCAAGCCCAGCGCTTTTGCAGACTTCAAGGTGACGCGTGACCCAATCCAGTTGCTGCATGTTTTCAACACGCTCCCGGGATAAAGGCTGGGTTAGGCTGCTCAACGAATACTTGATATCAAGAAAGTCTTTCAGCGCTTCATTGGCTTTGTTTTTTTCATCGGTGGAGGCGATGTCTAAGTAACCTAGAAGATCTCCGCCTGCTCTCGCGTTGCCTCGGCTGTAATTGGCAAAGCGTTCAAGGCAATAGAAGTCTTCCAGTGCAAATACGTTGTTCCAGCCTGATTTCAGCAGCTGGGGCGTATTCAACAGCTTTAGCAATACGTCGCTGCTCAGGTTTAATGTCTGGCAGATTTCAGCGGCGGCCAGTGATTGTTTCAGCAGCAGGATCCCCCCGGCTCTGATTTGCGTACATAGCGCCTGTTCACTGGTGTTGACCATTTTCATGACGCAGGGAATGTATTGCGCCGAAAGCCCGGCGACGTCTTGCAGCATTTGCTGCACGGCAAGCCTTTGTGGTTCTTCAGCGCTGGCATCGCGCATGGCTCTTATCGCAGCGATATGCGTGGGCAGCGTTTCACGCGCAAAAGGAACGCGCTGCCCGAGCATGCGTAACAGTTGCGCGGCAGTCAGGCCGGCGGATCGCAACCATGCCATTACTCCGTCCAGTGCCATCAGCAAATGGAGAATGTCCGGTTTGTCATTGCCTAATTTTCCGGATACCAGCAATTCCTTGAAGGCTTCGCCTCCCAATACATTGACCAACTCGACGCATTCGAGCGGGGACAAACCAAACAGCTTTGCGATGCGCGCCTGGCGATAAAGCGATGAAGCGGTCTGCAAGTTTTGACGCAGGTTTTTCGAATATGTTTTGCTTAGTTGCGCCATCTGCTTGAGCGAATGGTACGAAATCCCGAGATCCATTCCTTCGGCAAGAGAGGCGATAGTTGCTTCAATCTCTCCCCCCTCTTGTTGGAACAAATTGGCCGTCAGGGAATTGCGACGCAAAACACGATCAGACAACGGCGTGCGGCCGTCGACCGAGTGGGTAGGTAACCGATACAGCAACGCGGCGAATTCCTCTGCCTCAATCCCGTAATGTAGTTTGAAATATTGATAAACACCCAAGGCGCGCAATGTGGACGTACTGATGAATTCATCACTGCCATCACTGCCATCGCTGGAAATTGCGTTGCAGACCAATGTGTCGAGATCCCCCAGCGAGATTTTGCTCCATCGATGCAAGCGTATTATTCGTTGGAGGCGGTCGAGGGCGGTAAACAGGTGTGCATTGTCATTTTCGTATGCCAGACAAATGTTTTTCAGTTCGCTACCCTTTATATCTTCCACGACAGGATGTGAATTTTGTGACGGGTATGATTTGCTAACTTGAAGGTCCAGGAGCTGCTTGATTTCCGATGGTGAGCAATGGGTCTGAGAAGCGAACAGGTCCAGCGGGTAACGCCCGTCGTTTATTTCGGATTTGTTGACTACAGTGTTTGCTGTGCCTGTCGGGATATCTGACCGGTCGATATATTCTGCGAGCTTGACGGTGAGGACTTCGATTTGCCTGTTGCTCAGATTCGACATCTTTAGCTGGGCTTTGCAAAGCTCTTTTGTCTTCAGGTTTTCGGAATCCGCAACATGGCAATGTGGCCATTCAAACCGCAATTTGTAATCCAGAATGCCCAGTCCCAGATTCTTCGCGGCGAGCGCTACCACACATTGCTGGTGAGCGTGATGGTAGGGGAAATAAAGGGGCTTAGTCTTTTTCGACATTATCTCCAATGCTTGCTTGCGGCTGATGTTTTTTGCATCGTTTGTTATTTTTTGGTCCAGTACATTATTGACGAGTTTCAATGTCGAGAGTGATTCAAAAACAGTGCTGGCATCTATCTTTTGCTCGGCGATATCCGGACGAAGGTCTGTTATTTTTCGCCCGGGTTTAGCTTTCGCGTCGAATTGCTTGGCAAACAAGTACAACGCGCGCAGATAAGCAACTGGAGAATCGATCGAAGCGATATCGTCATGAGCGCAGAACTCCCCCCAGTTTTCTTTGAACAGATTGTTATAAGTTGCCTCGATTTTTGTCAGGTCGCGCTTGTTTCGTGTTTTATCTGTCTCGTCTGTCTTGTCAGCTTTGTGCAGTTGGCGCTCCATTTGTTCCCGCGTCATTTGCCGGGCAGGACTGCTGGCATAAGCCAAAGTCCAAGTGTCTGCCGTTTCGCAAGTCTTTTTGAGTATGTCTGGTTCTCTTGTACTCATGATCTATTCGCCGGTTAGTGCTGTGAGTTGTCGTGGCGGCGAACATAACTTAGTCCAAAGAATTTTAGGTGTAGGAATATTCTCTGCTGAGGGTAAGAAGAAAAAACTTGAACTAAGTGGTTTGTAGGAAAAGTTCTGAAAGGATTGTTCTGGCTCGGTATTCAGGACGTTTTATTCGACTTCAGCTAGTTGTTTGTTACCGAACGTGCGCTGCAATCGTCGGCGCGAATGTTTATAAGAAATTTCGATGGCGAAAATGGATGGGGGTGATTTTCATAAAACGCGACTTGGCATATCCATTAGCGACACACCTTATCTCTCCACGAAAATTATTTTCATGCGGTTTGAAATCTCGATCTCGAAATGATTTATGAGTTTCACAACCCATTCGAACGTGACCCTTTCGAGGAGTACCGCATGACGCCTTCCTTCGGCTATTGGCTGCTGGTCTATGCCGCCGTCGCCATCATTGCGCTGATCGTGTTGATCGCCCGTTACCGGCTCAATCCGTTCATTGTCATCACCCTGATTTCCCTGGGCCTGGCGCTGGTGGCCGGGATGCCGCCGTCGGCGGTGGTCGGTGCGTATGAGGCGGGCGTCGGTAAGACGCTGGGGCATATTGCGCTGGTGGTGGCGTTGGGCACGATGCTTGGCAAGATGATGGCCGAGTCTGGCGGCGCCGAGCAGATGGCGCGCACGCTGATCGAGAAATTCGGCGAGAAGAACGCGCATTGGGCGATGGTCTGCATCGCGTTTCTGGTCGGCTTGCCGCTGTTCTTCGAAGTCGGTTTCGTCTTGCTGGTGC
>Ga0209795_10001320_pt1 | contig 15767 bp, 17 predicted proteins | sample AgamicOrMarz_FD_187166 | JGI IMG/M metagenome (GOLD analysis project Ga0209795, IMG submission 187166) | Agave microbial communities from Guanajuato, Mexico - Or.Ma.rz (SPAdes) (version 2) | ecosystem: Host-associated > Plants > Phyllosphere > Phylloplane/Leaf | place: Guanajuato, Mexico...
ACCGATAGTAGGGAAGATGTCTTTCTCCAGCGATCGCCAAATATCCTTCGCATAATCTTCGGTAACGCTTTTGCTCTTAAGCTGGAACCACCTTCCGGCAACAACTGAAAAAATGCTATCCAGCTCAATTTGCCGTTGCTCAGATACTTCCTCTTGCTGTTTTTGCGGGTCGATCCCCTGCGCAAGCAGCGACAAATTTTGGTCACGCATCTGGCGTGCGACAGCGAGCGTCAGGGCAGGGTAAGAGCCAAGGCTGAGATTTGTGCGGCTGCTGCTATTTGGCCGCTGATAGCGAAAACGCCACAGCTTCTTACCTGATGTTTTCACGAGCACGAAAAGCCCGTCGCCATCGTGCAGCGTGAAGTCTTTATCTTGAGGTTTAGCTTTGAGGATTTCGTTATTGGTGAGGGGGCGTGTGATCCGCGCCATGACTGATTTCCATCCATAATTGGTACACGTTTTTGGTGCACATTATAACGTGTACCAATTCGTGTACCAATTATCACTGGATTCAGACGGATCGTCTCGGAAGGTTACAGACACAAAAAAGCCCGCAGGGCTTGTGCCATGCGGGCTTTCAGGACTTCTGCGGATGGCACTGGAACCATCTTTGAAGAATTTTGGTGGAGCTGGCGTCTCTGTAATTGAGTTGTTATGTATTTAATAAGAATAAAGATTACTTATTTTAAAATTATATAAAGGCTCTAAAAAGGAACCAAAAAATATAATGAATGTTATTTATAAGTCTGAATTAAATATTTTACATCTTTTTATAAGATAGTCGTTAAGGGTACAGCATTCTGACATGTCATATGAAGCGGATTTGCATATGGCTATAGCCTGAAGCCGCAATCTCAGCAATGATTATGGTTCAAGAATATGGCTAGGGGCAATGTGGTGAAAAATTGGTCTACGGAAGACACTAAAGCCGTCAAAGCATGGCTAGACATTGAAAACTACAAACGATTTGAAGAAATCACCCTGAATCGTTTGTACTATGAACTCTGGGCGCGAGCCCTTCTCTTCAAACCGTGGCCTACAGTAGAAGAGAAGATCGGCCTTGGCGGATACATGAGGCAAATCTTTAGGGGTAAGCCCTTCCTCTTTGAAAATGAACAGCTCGATTCCATGCAAAACGGGCAAGCTCTTCAAAGCGTTCCTCACGTCTTCATTACTGATATAACCAGACTTGCTGAACTCAGTGTAGCTGGCTTGAGGGCTAATTTGTTCACGTGGGAGAAAGGTAGCGACGAGTACTGTGTCAATCTTCCTGACCACGAAGACTACGTATCGACGGTTATGTCAGTAATTTGTGAAAAGACAGTCCTTCTGGAGATAGATCTTGCGAGCGGCACTGACGACGAAATTGCTGAATCAATCAGAACGGCGTTACCGCAATGGCGCAAAGTCATAGGAGTGGAGGAGAAGCCGTCAGGCACAGTTCGCTTCGGCTACGGGACGATAAAGAAGATTATCACCTATAGGCTAATCGCTATGCTCGACGTGCTTCTGTGGGCAAAAATGAATGACCTACGCCTTTCAGACGACAGGCTGTCGAGACTTTTGTACACAGACGAAGACGATGAGGCTCTTATTCGTCTGCACTACCATATCAAAGACGCAGACAGACCCCTTGCGATGAAAGCGGCGACCATAGATTTCATTAGGCAGTTCAACTTCTTCATAAATCGAAACCTACACCTGAAAAACATGAGAGTTTCGGAGGTCGTGAAACTCTCGGATTCTAACTGACCTATCCTTCAGCGGTTCTGTTGTCTTGAGTCGCACTAACCCTCCTCTCCATATCTCCCTTACATTTGCTCTCGTCGAAACCGCACCGAGGAGAGCATCATGAATACACAAAATACGAAACTAATGCGTTTACCTGCTGTGATTGAAAGAACTGGTTATAGCCGTTCTTGGATCTACGAGTTGATCAATCAAGAGCAGTTTCCGAAGCCTGTGAAAATCGGTACAAGAGCGATTGCATTTATTGAAAGCGAAATTGAAGAGTTTATTCAGAAATTGATCAGTAAATCACGCTCATTGACTAAATCAGAAGGGTAATAACATGAATATTTCAAATTTCATCATGGGTAATGGCTATTTTGAAAATTTAGATTTTGAAGAGATTGAAAGAAGGTTTGATTTATCAGTAATTGAAGAATTATCTGATAATGATTTTAACCGTGCGATTGCTAAACTTTTAAATATGTACTTATTAGGTAATTCATATATTTCATTCCGTATTACTGAAACATTTAATGACTTAGAGAAAATTAGAGTATATGAAACTTGGATTCGTTTGTTTAGAGAAAGGGATGATATGGAAAATTTAATTCTTAAATTTATTACATTTAAATTATCCAATGAATCTTAATTGATTTGTAAACAGGTTTATAAGTTAACAGCTTGCTGTTTACTATTTTATTTACAAATACGGGAAATAACTTTATTTTTTAGAGATTTAAGTTTTGAAAGTGAAATTAAAGGATTTTAATAACCCTCTAGAGGGTTATTAAAATTTTCGGGCTGCAAACCCCTGCGGCAAAACATTCTTACACTTAAGACAAATATATTTTTGTAAATAGCTTTTTTCATATGATTTATTTAGTACCACTCAATAATAAAATGTAAATAGAGGGTGTAAATGGACTGTGTATTAAAATTAAAAAGGCTAAGGAATGATAATGGCGTTCGTACTTGTATGATAGTAAATGCAAGTAATGGCCTGCCGTTAGTATATGAGAATTTATATGTGGCTGTATTGTCTCGTACCAAAAAATATTCATACTCAACAATTGAATCAATTGCAGGAGTGCTAATGTCGTATGCAAAATATCTAAATGACAAAGGCATAACACTTGATAGTAAAGTTAACAAAGAAAGGTTATTAGAGGGTAGATTAGCATATGACACAATGATTCATTTTTCATCTAAACATAAAGAAGCAAAAGTAACAAAAATTAAAGAAGAACGAATCATATCAGAATGCTCTCTTCACTATAAGTTAAGCGTCATAGAAAAATACCTAGTATGGATGTTCTTAAATGTTATAGGGAGCAACAATAAAGATGCAGAACTTATTTCACGTAACTTTGAATATGTAAGGCCAAACATTAAGGTAAGAAAGTCATACTCAGAGCTTGAGAATAAGTCATTAGATAAAGATCAGATTAAAGCACTAAAAGAATTGATCAAAATTGACAGTGAGAGCAATCCCTTTAAAGACTGTGTAAAATTCAGAAACGAAGTGATAATAAGTATTTTATTAGAGACAGGAATTAGAGGTGGTGAGCTACTTAACCTAAAAACTGATGACTTTAAATATAATAAAAAGGAACTTCATATAATCAGAAGGCCCGACGATAAAGAAGACACAAGGTTAAGGCAACCATTAGTTAAAACGGCTGAACGTAAGATACCTTTGACTAAGGCACTTTGTGAAAGAATAAAAATTTATATAGATAAGGAGAGGAGTAATCAAAAACTATCCAAAGGACATAATTATCTGATGGTAACACATAGTTCTAAATTTGTTATGGGGAGTCCATTGACTATTTCGGGCTATCAAAAAATATTCAATATTATTAGGATGAATGAAGATTTGTTAAAGAATTTTGTCGCGCATTCGCTACGGCATACCTGGAACGTGAATTACTCAGAACATGTATACCAATTAGCTAACTCAGCTAACTACGAAATGTATGAAAAAGTCAGAAATTATCTAATGGGTTGGAGCAGGAGAAGTAAAACGTCTGAAGTATATACACAACGTTATCTCATAAATGAGTCATATAAGATAATGCAATTTATGAACGCTACTAGCCTTCTTGAAAAGGAACCGAAAAACTATGCACAAAATAATACAAAAACCAGAAAATCAATATTCGGATTTTGAAACTGTGAACGGAAAAAAGAAAGTCTGTTTTTCTGATTCAATATGGAGATTAGATTACGGGATAAAGATTAACTTCAACCAGCTTATAGGCATAGACAAATTCTTAATGCTTATAAAATCTACTTTTGCGTATTGCTTGAAAAAGCATAGCGTAAGCTATGTTAGAAAAATGTTCTTCGCTATAAAGCATTACCAGAAAGAAGTTAAAGGGGGTGTTATAGAATTTAGCTACGGAGAAGTTGCAAACTATTTTAATCGTTTTGAATGTGATAATTATACTCATTCAGAAACCATGAAGTATTTTCTTCTAAAGTTAAACTCCCAATTTCCCGATTTATTAGACAACAGTGTGAAAGAGCTTATACAAAATGTAAGAGTAAAAAAACCTGACGCTAAGAAAAACGTAAATACTCACGATTATGATAAAGGTCCATTTAGCGATAAGCAGTTAAATGAAATAATCAGGCTGAGTACGTTAGCTTTTCAGCAACAACAAATAACTGTTTCAAACTACCTCATGTTAACCCTCCTGATTTACTCAGGAAGAAGGCCATTTCAAATCAACTTAATACAGATCCAAGATGTTGTTTCACTACATGGAAAATATTTTATAGATGTTCCACAAATCAAGCAAAAAAACAGCTATCGACAGACGTTCTCTAAATTAGAAATTCCTGAAGGTTTATATAGTCATCTTAGATTTTTGTCTAATGCGGTGGTTGAACTTGTAGAGAGTACATTAAATATTAAGCTGAGCTACAATCAAACTCAGGAGTTACCGGTTTTTATAAGCACTGCTCCTTTTAAAACTAAAAAGGTCACTGTAGATAGCTTAAAAAATGGAGATTTAGTAATAACATCTCGTCAATTTGCAAGTAGAATTCGGTGGACTGTCAATAAATCAATTGCTAATTCTTCAATAAATTTTGGCAATATAAATTCAAGAAGATTCAGATATACATTGGGTACAAAGGCTGCTGAGAAAGGCTTTTGTGCCGCAGCAATTGCGAAAGCCTTAGATCATACGTCCTCCAAATCGGTTCGTTCTTATGTACATAACAATGCTAATAATGGGGCGAAAATTAATGCCATTATGAATTCAGCAATGATTCCGATAGCTAATTTGTTTGTTGAACCAATAACATTTTCTGCAGAGATATGTGCACTTGAAGAAACCATAAAAGAAATTAAAAAAACCTTTGCTGATACTCATGAACTAATCGAAATTGAACGAGTAATTTCAAAAGAAATGTCAGAAATAGTTAATATAATCAAAGTTATGGAGAATAAGTTATGAGTAATTTATGTGAGTTGCAAATAAAAAAATTCATTCAGGAATCTAAGTGTCAGGCTTCGCTGAGTAATGAGGTTAACTGGGAAGATCATAAATGGGATAATGGAATGACATTCTACAAATATAGCTGGAAGTCACGTAACATGAAGCAACCATTATCTGAATATATGTCAGATTTTATTAAGTCTTATCTAGTTAAAATTGGTTTAAATAAAATCAATAAGTGCATTGCAATTCTTCGTGCGTTCAAAGTTTTAGAAGTAACCATGTCGAATTTGAGCAATAGCTATAAGATAAGCAATTTAAACTCAAGGGTATTGGATAAGGCAATGGAGCTTGCTTACAACCAGTATTCACAGGGAAAGGTCAATGAGATCTACTTCAATATTAAGCATATTTGTAATTTTCTAGTAAGAAATGAAATGATTGAAGCTCATATATTAAATTGGACTTACCCTCTGACTGAAATTAATAGTCAGAATAAAACAATTGCAGAAGAGGAAAATGGTTTAAACGATAAACTTCCTGACCCAAGAGTCATTAGTTTTATGGGGGGGGTATTCAAATCTAAACCACAAGGTCTTCGTGATATTTATACAAGCTCTATTTTTGCTTTGTTATTGTGCGCCCCCTCACGAATCAATGAAATCATGGAACTAAATGAAGACTGCCTGGTTGTATTGAAAGATTCAAAAGACATTGAAAGGCCTTGTCTCAGGTTCTACTCAGAAAAAGGATTTGGGTTTAATATGAAATGGCTCCCAGACTGTATGTTTCCTGTTGCTGAAGAAGCAATCCACCGCATTAAAGAAGTTAGTACTAATGCTCGAGCTGTCTGCTCCGTTATTGAGAAAGGTGAAAAAGCATTTTATAAAAAACTCAATAAAACTAAACTCGAAGTTATTACGAATCAAGATCTTTATAATTTAGGTTTTGACATCAAAACCCCACAAATGAACTTTGAGAATAAAGCATTTCTTCAAGAAATTGAAAACAATGTGATTAGTTGCTCACACTTTTGGAATTATCTTTATAGAAAAAATAGACCCGTAAAAGACGGAAATAAGAAAGCATTGCCTTCATGGGGAAATAAGCTATTTATTGTGAATAAATACCAACTAAATTCTTCAAAAAACACCGACATATTCACACTTGAAAGAGTAAAGAGCCGTTACTTCTTTGGCGAGTTCAATATAACATTAACAAGAAATAACCCGCGAATGAACATTTTTAATAGAAATAAATCTTTAAACTCTTATCCAGGAGAGATCAAATTTAACAGCCACCAAATCAGACATTTGCTTAATACGATGGCTCAAAGAACGACTCTCTCTGAGGTGGAAATTGCTTTATGGTCCGGTAGGAAAAATATTCATCATAACGATAATTATAACCATGTCTCTCATGATGAGTTGGCAGATCTATCACGTGAATTATTGAATAATATAAATCATATTTCGTCAGCCAAGATTGAAGGTCCTTCTAATAGAAGTACACAAAATGAAATTGAGGGAAAGATATCTTATCTTTTGAAAGTTATTGAATATTTAAGCTCAGAGCAACAAAAAGAAATTAGAACAAAAATCACAGTATTAAGTCTTTACCTTGAACAACAATTAAGAGGAGTAGTAGAAAATGACAAGAAAGTTTCATGAAAAAGAGATTAAAATGATAGTGTCAATTATTGATAATTGGAAGAAAAAGGAGTTTTCTTGGAGCTTATTATGTACAGCATGTAAGCCACATTTGGGAAAAATACCGACACGCCAAGCCTTATGTAAGCACATTGAGATAGCTATCGCTTACAAGACAAGAAAGAAGTCTATCTCTCTTCCTAAGCAGGGTCTCAAGGTTCCTGGTAGTCTCACTCTTGCAGCAGAAAGAATTAATAGACTTGAGAGCGACAATAAGTCTTTAGCCTATGAAAACACTAATTTATTACTCAAAATAAGAAAAATGCACGAGAACGCCTATCGTCACAATATATCCATTTCTCTTCTTGAAGAAGAATTACCGCAGAGGTTAAGAAAGTAATATTTTGATAGGTTGCACCTATTGACTAGGTTTATTTTTATGATATTTATTAACAGGTCAGGAAGACAATTTTGCAAGGATGCAACTATGAATAATTCTACTGTTCTGTCGAAAGAAGAGAAACTGCTTCTTCTTCTACAACTTTTTATTGAACGTCTTAAACAATCAGGTTTTCAGCAAGAGAAAATCATTCGCTATATCTGGCTCTTCTGTGTTGGCTACTACATTAAATACTATCTTACAGAAGCTAATGATCATTTGATTGATCGCTTCACGATTATCTCAATGCTTTCAAACGCGCTGAAGGGGAGTTCACAACGGGTCATAGACACACTTGGGTATGAACATGACATCACTTTTTTCTTCCGCTTTTTGATCCACTATGCAATCGACAATGAAGAGGAAGCCGAGGGAGTGTATCGTGAGGAACGCGTTAAATATGAGAAGGCTATACTCTTAGGACAAGTAGTTGCGACAAGAAAGAAACGTAAGGGAAGGCGGATTTAGTTACTTGAGCCACTGATATTAATTATTGCTAAGAAGCCGCCCGAAGGCGGCATCGTCATTTTTGGATAGCACAAACCAGTAACTTCCATTTGATTGGCTTTCCACTATTATGTTGATGGTGGTTCTGAGGGGGTAATGTATGCCCTTTGGCAATGCCAATCTCGTCGCCACAGTTAACACAACGGTAGATACCAGCATTTGCAGCTTCAGTTCCTGGAGAAAGTTCGTCATCAAAAGCCTGATGATTGTTTTGTGTCAGATTATCACTGTATTTATAAAGTGCCATTTGAATACTCCATAATTCGATTCACCATTTGAACCGATTTATATTAATATAAACTAACAGTTATAAAACTCTACAGGATGTTTACTTTATTTGATTTTTTTTGATATAGATCATATTCTTAGGTAATGAATTTAGGTTATGTCTAATATCATAAATTTCTCCATTAAATAATCTCTCTGAAATAAGGAGGGTTTTCACTTATTTGATTTAAGTACCTATGCGCCATTGTGGTTCTACCCAGTCTTTAAACCAATCAAGAGATTCAGATAAAGCGATGATCTGTGCGAATTCTTTATAAAAAGCATTCACTACTTTTAAGTCAGTTATATAAAGAGCATTTTCAAAGGACATTGCAGCGTTTTTAGTTATATTGTAAGAACCTGTCCACACAGCATATGGAATAATGCTTTTTTCGTCATTAGTAAGATCGGAGTCATTATTTCTTTTGGCAAAAATTAGGAACTTATTGTGCATTCGCGGGAAAGCAGCAACTTTGGCATTGTTAATGTTGCCAACACAACTAACTGGATCAATTGAAGGATCGCTTGAAAAAGACATGTTTGGAAGAATGGTATCTATAAAATCATACCGTGTAAGAGTATTTTTTAATTTACCATATTTTTTCTTTAGTATTTTTTTAAAACCTTTGAATTGTCCCATATCTGGTCTTAAAAAATCTTCTTTCTGAATCACGAAAACGACATCTTTGTTATCTTGCGCTAAAGCGTCTAAAACTGGGTAACTAGTTAACCATGCAACAGCACCGAGGATTATATCTGCTGATTTTATATGGTTGACTAAATTATCTTCTAAGTTTCGAAAATATATACTGAGGTTATCGGATTGAACACTAAAGTCATTTAGCTTTTGATCATTTCCATCAGCGTCAGGTATTAATAATTCATTAAGATTTAAGTTTGGCATTAACTTTTCCTTTTTAATTTTGAGTGATGAATCAATACAATTTATGAGTCGGAAAATTTAGTGTGAATACGAAAGGAAGCATAATCAAAACCATTAGGACCGATTTAATTTATTAAATTCCCATGAATTCATAGATAGTATCCATTACCGAGTCGCTCGCTTTGCCACCTACGTAACCTTCAGCGATTGAGTCAACTGCTGAACCTCCTCGCATGCCTGCTAAAGTCGAAGCTCCAAACTTACCATACTCTTCGAACGCAATTTTTTACATTCGCTCTCACGTCCTATAATACAGGCATTGACTACGTCATTTGTGGTTCCGGCAAAGGCAAAACCTATTCCTATGTAGCCACCTGATTTTAAGAATTTTGCAGCTTTCGCAGCATTGCCTACATAGCATGAATAACCACGTATCCCTGCCAGTCTCACTGTAGACCATTCATGTACTATGGAGTGGCTGGATAGATTTAATGCTCTACCCATGTCGTCGTAAGGCTTGAACTTTATGGCATATCGTATCAATGATTTCAGTAGTGGTTTTGTTAACTTACTCTTCCTTTTGAGAATACTCTCGATCTCTGAGAAGTATCTCACACCAACGTCACCAATCGTTCCAAACACGTTATTTGCCGCAGTGGTCACTGCAGCGATCAAACCGTAATGCTGCTGCATGAAACTCGCTTCGTCAGAAGTCACGCCAACAAACGCTGTATTGATTTTCTGTTTAGCCTGCCTTAAAGCACCCAACATTTGCATAGTTTGTTTAGCACCAAGGTCTGCCACGATAACTATCTGACCTGGATTTAGCCATGGCTTGTTTGCCTTGATCTGCATAAAGAGACGAACTGCTTCAGAATTGCAGTCATTAAAGAGCATTCTCGCCTGGAGTCCGAGGTTGCCAAGTTGTTGAACTACACAGTATGCAGGGGATGAATTGCGTAACATTCCATTTTTTCTTCAAAAACAGAAGGTTAGATAAATTTTAGACCTGCCTATCAAAAGAGACCTAAATCTTTCTTGTAGGTTACTGTAAGTAAATCTAATGTTTTAGGCAAAAGTTATTGATATTCTTTTTAAAAAAAGTTATTTAGTTCTTGGTGGAAGCATAGTGTTATCTCTTTTGCTAAATGGGTCAATGAAAATCTAAAAATTCTTATAAACCCAAGCCGTATTGAAATAGGTGAAGGTTTTTAGTGAAGTTTTAATAAATTATAACCTGTTTAAATTTTTCAATTTATTGGTGCTGGATTTTTCAGCTTATTTAGACTCATATCAGCTTTGTAAGGATGGACATGATGGATTTTAATCTGCGGCACTGTGTTATTCATGAATTGGTAAAAGAGAGTGGTAAGCAGAAAGTTGAGACAGTTATAAAGCCTATATTACCTAGCAGTGATCTGCATGTTTGTCAACTCGTTAGATCCTTGACTGATTTGATTGGAAAAAAGGACAACCAAGCTGCTCGGGGCACTTTTGATAATGAAAATACTTCTTTTAAAGTACCTAATGCATTTGAATCATATTACTCAGGTGGGACGACACAGAATGATTTCCATACTTTCTCATTAATTTGTATGGATGAATTATCTCGGCAAGCTAAAGAACCTTCCAGAGTTGCTGCCTCTGGCGGAGCTATAGTTTTCGCTCATTATTCACAGGGATTTTCTAATTACCTGCTAATTACTATGGTTAAGCAGAAAGAGGCATTAAGCCTAGATAAAAATCTGAAGCCAGTAGGAACTGTTCAAATTGACATGGCAAAAATAAACCAGGCAGCACGTGTAAATTTTGATAGATTCGAAAATTATAAAATGCTTTCTGGTGATGAAAAACCGCCTTATTTAGCGTTTGTAAGCCCGAAAATAAATCAAGACGCTTCTGGTTATTTCGTTGCAGCACTTGGTTGTTCAGATAGTATTCCTTCCGCAAAAGCTACCGGTTCTGCTCTTGATGGAGTAAGAAGTTATTTTGAAGCAAATGCTGATATTAAGGAATACAAAAGTGCAGCTTATGATGCTGTATTATCTTATCTGAAAGAAAAAAAACCAGGAGAAACTGCTTTTCTCGAAGAAATTGAACATATTACAAGGCAAGCAGTTCCAGCTAATAAGCATGCGGCTATTGATAATTTGGTTGAGTATTTAAACGGTGAGGAGATAGGTGTTCCTCTTGAATTTGCAATAAACCGTACTGTAGTGAGTAAACGAACTAAAATAAGAACTAAATCTAATGGTTGGGAATTAAGTTTTGAAAAGAGGTTTTTTGGCGAGCAGGCCGGTTCGGTTATCCAGTTCATTAAAAAAGAAAGGAAGCTTATAATTTCTCAGTTGGATGATAATGTTATCAGAAAACTTGAAGATGCACTTAAGGATGAAAGGTAAATCATGTCATCTTGTTATTTCGGAAAGCTTGTTGACCTTTACAGAGGGTTAGGGAAACCTTCTGTAATTGATGGTAAATTTGAATATAAAGGTCAGTTGTGTGAGACTTTCAATATATTCAAAGAACTTTGGCAGAAATCAGATCAACGAATAGCAGATTTTGAAGTATCATTTGGTTCTGAAACATACGGAACCCTTTATGAAGATGAATTTCCTAAAAATTTATCTGCAAATACTAAAGTCATTCTTTCAGTGTTATTACCTGCTAATGATTATAAATTCATTGAATCATTAGAAAACTTTTTGCTTATTGATAACAAATTAAACACTGGTGAGGAAGTTGAAAATGTTTATCTTATAAAAGAGGATTTTTTATTTGGTGAGGCTGCACCCAGTGATGAGCGAGTGGCAAAAGCCTTGCAGCTTTCTTTGTTTATTGCAGAGCTTTACGAACTTGCAAACTACAATGATCGCGTAGAGTATAGTGGGTTGTTAAAACTTGTATTCATTGATACAAGTAGTGATAAGAAAACGTCTCCGATAGTTATCGAGCCTAAAGTAAAAGTAGAAATTTTATCATGTCCCTTTATTGACTTGGCTATATTTAAAAGTATCAAGGATAATATTTCTGATAATGCACACGTCCAAGAAAAACAGTCAATGTTTAGAGTTTCCATTACTGAGGTACTTAAAGATCTTGAAGGAAATATAAGTGGTTTTGATTTTCTGGTTCAGAATTGGGAGCTTTTAAAGGAGACCTATTACGGTAATTTTGAATGCTATTTAACTAACTTCTCATTTTTGAAGCAGAAAAAAGAAGCAGCTGAAAACTACATAACTGTCTCTACTAAAATATCTGGAACCCTATCGTCAATTTCTGCCAAATTGTTCGGTTTGCCTATCTCCCTGGCTATTACAATAGCTATTTTGAAAGCCGATAAGTTTGAAGCCATTCTAGCGCTATTAGGTGTTGCAATAACGTCCTTGTTAATTGCACTAACTATTTATGATCAAAAAAAGGTTCTTGAATCTATAAGAGAGTCAATTGATGCAATATTTAGTCATACAAAATCTCAGCGCAGTGGGGAACTTGCAACATTAATCTTACGACATAAAGATAATTTACATAATCAAGCATGGAGATTGGAATTGGCTATGGCACTATTAATAGCGCTATCTTTTTTACCAGTAATAGTTTCATTAGGTACTTATATATATAAGTTCCATCCAGATATAATTGAAAGCATTAATAACTTTGTAAAAGTTTTCATGATCCAACTTCTTTCGTGATTTTAGCTAAATTTTTATAGCTTACAAATAATCTAATCTAGAGTTTTTTAAATTAAATTTAAATATTTTAGTAAAGCAAGTCTATTTAATTACCTTCCAGTTACCATCATTTTCAGTAAATTTGAATTCTGCCACAGTCTGTTTTTCTCCGAGGTATGGCAGAGTAATGTCTGTATCAACTTTGCATAGGTATGTACCTTTTGCCTCTGACGCCTTGCAGGAAACCTTTTCAGCTTTGTTCAGAGTCGTGAGCATGTCTTTGCTGTTCTCACCGAACCGCTGTCTGGCTTGCTGGTTTGTGTGGTCTATATTGTCTTGCATAGCCTTTTGAATTTCTGATGACGAGGGTTCGCTATCGCAACCAGTAAGCAAAACTGCCAAACACAGGACTGCAACTGTTGAAACTTCATTCATTTTTTAATCCCTTATTTGATATTACTGATCAGTGTGTTGTTGTGGATTTGTTGAGTGTCTGGTCGAAAATTTCGCACCATTGTTTCAACTGCATTTCTGTATCGCGGATCCCTCGTTCATGGTGGAACCGACCTTTCCGTGGGTGAAATTTGATTTGCCACTCTGGGCATTCAATGTCTTTAACTTGAATAAAGAATCCTGAGTTCTCAAAGTTTTTAAGGCGGGTAAGGTTGTTGTGACCCTTCGCTCCTGCCATACCAACTAAATCAAAAGCTACGATTTCACCTCCAACGGCTAAGTGATACCGCCAGCCCTTAACGTCAGTGAACTTGTAAGCTTTCTTGCGCTTACCAGCTTCCAGGGTCAGCAGCTCTCGGTTGGTATCAATGGTCATTTTGCTGTCCTGGAATTCATGACTCCAGATCCCGCTATTGTTGACGTTCAACAGATCAATCGTCGAGGCGTTAGCTCTTTTATGTGTGTATGACACATATGCGGTGAGGAGTAAGAAGAATGCAGGTAACGTCCACATGAACAAAAATCCTGCTGTGTCCTTGGGATTTGAATCAGCCAGTATCCAGACAATCACTAGTACAACAATCCAGAATCGGATTGAACGGAAGAACGAAGGTTTACGTACTTTCTGGTCATTCAAAGCCGCTGTATCCATTTTATATACCTATGTCGTTATGTGATTCATAACTAGCTGATTGGTAACTGCTTTTACGACGCATTTTTGAACGAGTTCAAAACTTAAGCAAATCACTTGTACCGATCGATGATCTCCTTTTGATAGGTGTTGACTATCATATATGGTTTATCGATCTGTAAAAACGATCAATTATTTGTGCAAATAAGAACTTAGGCTGAAAAATTGCATTGAGGCAGGAGGTTAGCGAAAGGGCATTGTTATGCGCTCAGCAAGTATTTCGCTTTTATCTTTTAGTTCAGATAACGCAGGTTCAGCTGAGAGGACTGCATTAACTGTCGAAAATGAGGATTTTCTGTGGAGAAGTGTTTTGCCTGTCTTCTTCAGCATGTCTGTGAAAGCGGACAGGTAAGGAATGCTCAGTAGCCACTTCAATACCCTTGTCATGAAGCAGTCAGCGCTGCTGTTTTGCTCGCATGCCATACGTATAATGCTGAGGGGAGTTTGCGCTTCGGGTGTCTCTGACGCTCCAACTCCGTGTTCATACATAGGAGGAGACGTAAGTTCGGATTCTAAAGCAGTTGGTAATGACGGTGTAATAGCTACCTTAGTAGCTTCTATCTCTGAATCACTTATCTCATAACCTTCCTTAGCCGAAGCCTTCAAAGCTAAGAGCAGAGGATTGTCACGTTCGGGTTTGTAGCGAAGCTTCTCTTGCAGTGTTGCCCAAGAATATTCTTTACCGAGTTGCGAAGCTTTGAAGGCTATTCCGGCATACTCAAATGAGAAACCATTCATACGACCCGTGGAGGAAATGTTTGGTAAGGGTGTTATGCCGTGCTCGCGAAGTGCTTCAATGAAGCGAGGAATATCATTGGCAGTTTTCAGAAGCTCATTGATAGTGTTCTGCAGGAACGTCTTGGTGCTTGGCTGACCTTCACGCTTCTCTTTCTGTTCCTCACTTCGTGATAGCCTCTTACGCTTACTGGATGGGGAAGGGCTATGTGAAGGCGAGGGACCTATTGTTTTAGTCAGGTCATGCGCTGACTCGAGTTCCTGTATTACTCGTGTGCTAATGAGATTTTCATTTCTGCCCAGATAGAGCTTCCCTCCTACCAGGTCGACTCTGGTGGCAATGATATGAATGTGTTGCCCTGCGTCGTCGTCATGTATGACATAGCAGCGCAGATGCGTTTCACTGAACCCCATGCGATTCATATAGTCGTCGGCAAATGAAACCCATTGCTTCGCTGTGAGTGATTCACCGATAGGTAGGCGAAGCGAGTTGTGCCACACCGGTTTCACAACGTCTGCCCGAAGTGAAGCAGAAGCGCTGAACTCAGCTATCAACTCAGTTGCAGAAGCGCCAAGCATGTTCCCTCCTAAAAGCACCGGGTCGCTTTTATGGTGCATTCCTGGTTTTAACGCGTATAGAACAACTCCGGCGAAACTCTTACCGCGTTTGATCTTCTGCATGCCCTTCATCAGAGGGGATACTCCATAGATCAGCGGTAAGGAGGCGAGAGCGAAGTTCAGTGATCTGTCGCTTAACGGCGAACAGTTCAGTCTTGGTAAGAGGGTTACATGACTGCTTTGCGTTAAGGTGGCTAACAATCTCATTGAGCCTGTGATTTATCTCACCAAACATTTTCCATGCCACTCTGTTGATCTCAGGAACGACAACAGGTTGGTTTTTCATGAAGCACATGCGGAGCCATTCGCCCCTGGCAAACTCTCTTCGCTGTTCATTAAGTGTGAAAAGTTCAGCACTATTTAATCTGACGCTAATACAATTTGTTCTCAAAATATTATTTTTTGAGAACAACTTTCCACCTTTAGTGTGCTTGATACTTAAATCAATATTATTATACAAGTCTTTGATATTCATATGAACTCCTTTTCAGATCGTCATGCTTTTTTAAATCATGGATTTTAAAATATGTCAAGTGTGTAATCGCACATTAAGCTGTTGACTTTTTGTACCAAAGGGTTAAGAATTTTTATGTTTTAAGTTGGGTTTGTTGTTTTCATAACTTAAGGAAAAGTTGTTATATGATTATAAAAGAGCATTTAATTCATTCTTTGAA